>VAPE01013526.1_pt1 | contig 30640 bp, 27 predicted proteins | sample 3393911 | NCBI WGS metagenome assembly VAPE01 (sample SAMN08290436, study PRJNA428436) | hydrothermal vent metagenome | isolation source: Deep-sea hydrothermal vent chimney | place: Atlantic Ocean: South-mid Altantic Ridge
ATCGCCCTGTTGCGCGAGGCCGGCCTGAAGGTCAATGTGCAGACCACCGTCTATCCCGGCATCAATGACCGGCACGTGGAGTCCATCGCCGAACAGATGGCAGCCGCCGGGGCGGAGTTTATCACCCTGGTACCGTTCAAACCGGGCACAACAGGTGAAGACGCACCTCCGTCATGTGACGAATCGATGCTGGCGGCGGCCAGGAAAGATGTTGCCGGCTACCTGGAGGTCTGCGAATATTCAGAAGAATCAATTGCTCCTCCCGCGGGCGGAAATTTTCAAAAATCCGGAGCACTGCTGCCCAAGCCATCAAAAAAACGTCCCAATATAGCCGTTGTCAGTTCAAACGGCATGGATATTGACCTGCATCTCGGCCAGGCCGACCAGGTTCTCATCTACGGCCCCAGGGAAGACGGTCTGGCCTGCCTGCTTGAAGCCCGTCCCGCCCCGACGGCCGGCGGTGGAGATAACCGCTGGCAGAAACTGGCCGAGAAATGCCTTTTCGACTGCTGTGCCCTGCTGACGGCCAACGCCGGTGACAATCCGCAAAAAGTCCTGGCCGCCCTGGGCGTCAAGGTCCTCATCTCCGAAGAAAATATCGAGGGGACTGTTGATGTCCTGTACGGCGGCGGCAAAAAAAAGAAGGGAAATATATAAATTTCTTGAGCATAACCCGGAAGTTGGAACCCAAAACCATTTCCGGATGACACAAGATAAGCAAGGAGAATAAAAAATGGCCATACCTGAAAAACAAATCATCGTCTGTCAAAGTTTTCGCGTGGCAGGTGATAAAAAGGGACTCTGTCACAAACAGACCAACGGGTTCCTGCAATATATCGAAGAAGAAATTCTTGACCGGGGACTTGACTGTCTTCTCAGCGCCACCACCTGTCTCAAACAGTGCGAAAAGGGGCCGATCATCGTGATCCAGCCGGAAAACTGGTGGTTCGGCGGCGTGAACAGCGAGGAGGCCATCGACGCCATCCTCGACGGCCTGGAAGACGGTGAGCCGCCAAAAGAATATCTTCTCTCCGCATAAGTCCTGCCATTGATGGCGCCATCCGGGAGCATCATCATCCGCCGGGCCCGGGCTGCGGACCTGGCCGATCTCACAGCCCTGTTGCAGGTCCTGTTCGGCATAGAAGAAGACTTTTTTTTTGACGAGGCCAGACAGCGGCAGGGGCTGATGCTGATGCTGGAGAGTGAGCAGGGTGTTGTTCTCGCTGCCGAAACCAGCGGCAAGGTGATCGGCATGTGTACCGGCCAGCTGCTGATCTCCACCGCCGAAGGAGGGCCGGCGGTCCTGGTGGAAGATGTTGTCGTACTTACTGCCTGGCAGAACCGGGGCGTGGGCAGGCTGCTCATGCGCGCCATTGCCGAGTGGGCGGCCGGCAAAAAGGCCACCCGCCTGCAGTTACTGGCCGACCGCAACAACAAGGCGGCGCTGAGCTTTTACAATAAGATCGGCTGGCAGATGACGGATTTGATCTGCCTCCGAAAAACAGCAGACTAAAAGAGGAAGCCATGATGACGACAACCAAGCCGCAACCGGTGCAACTGATACCCATGGAGGCCATCACGGGGTGGGAAGAATTTCTCCGGGACGGCGAAGCATATTTGAAGACGGCAGCAGCCGCTCATCAGAAACGCCAAGACGTCTTTACCCCCGGAATCCTCTATAATATTATCGCCATGGCCATTGAAAAATTTGTCATGGCCGCCCTGATGCGCCACGGCACCCTGCCCTACAATCACACCATGACCGACCTGGTGGAATCGATGGAAGAAACCTTTCCCGATACCATGGGGGATATCAGTGCAGGTTTGATTGAAATGGACAAGTATCAGGATATCTGTGCCCTCGACGACAACTACCATATCAGCCCGCCCGCCATGGAAGAAATTCCGGACATGCTTGAACTTGGGCAAAAGCTGCGGTCGCTGGTCGTCAACAAGCTTCTGGCAACAGGAAGGAGCGTGCAATGAGCCTCAGAAAACTGGGAGTTGTCAGAGAAATCATCGAGACTGCCGGCATGAACATATCCCATGCCTATGATGATCTTGTCTTTCTGGATCACAATGCCTTTCTCCTGCAATTTACCGATGAGCATGACAAGCTGCTGCTTCATAGCAACCATGAAGCAGACAAGGCCGCCACAAAAGACGCCATCGCCAAACTCAAGGAAGTGGCCCGGGGCCATGCCATGACATTCATCGACGGCTGCGACTATTCTCTTTCCCGGGCCGATGATGAGAATCTCCGGCTTGAGTTTATGACGAACTGAAGGGGCAAACTTTCGCCTCCCGCCTTGCCGGCCGTTTTGGGTCGCATCCGCGGCATAAGTCCCTCGACGCAGCCCTGCTTTGCCTGCGTTTTGCTCAATCGTCCCAACAAAATCCACCCGGAATCCAGGCTATTTCCTGGTATCCCTTTATCGGGCGCCCGATAACGGCGCATCTGCTTGCGTTGACAACTCGTTGATATCACATCAGGATAATCAACATCGTTGCCGCCTTGCATCTGCACCGTTCTCGAACGCTCACCGATTCAGGTCAGAATAGCGAAACGGCCAATTCCGAATTTTCTGCCGATAAAATTGCCGGATAGAGCCACATTTTAATGCTACCAAAATGTCCGACATCTTCATTTTTGTCACAAATGCTACAATAAAGCACATCCCCCGTCGCCGCACCTTCCGACAAAAAAATAGCCCAACCAATTAAGATAACAAAGTAAATCAAGCTATCGCTCCCCTGGCATGCCTCTTGCCCTATAGAAGACAATCGAAGCAGTCTTTACAACAGAGGAACGTCATGGAAGCGGTTGCACTGAAGGAACGGGAAAATCAGATCTATATCAAGGGCGAAAAGCCCTTTAATATCGTCTGCGACAAGGACAGCCTGGCCGGCGCCGTCAGCCAGCGGGCCTGTGTATTCTGCGGGTCGCGGGTCGTCCTGTATCCCATTGCCGATGCCCTGCATCTGGTTCACGGTCCCATCGGCTGTGCCGTCTATACCTGGGACATCCGCGGCGCCCTCTCTTCCGGACCGGAGCTGCACCGGCTCTCTTTTTCCACCGACCTGCAGGAGATGGACGTTATCTTCGGCGGTGAAAAAAAATTGCGCCAGGCCCTCCTCGAGCTGATCGACCGGCACAACCCCAAGGCCGCCTTTGTCTACTCCACCTGCATTGTCGGCATTATCGGCGACGACCTGGAAGCGATCTGCCGGCAGGTAGAGCATGAAAAAGGCATTCCCGTGATTCCGGTAAAATCGGAAGGATTCAAGGGCAACAAGCGCGCCGGCTACCAGGCGGCCTGTGACGCCATGTTTCGGCTGATCGGCACCGGCGAGACCTCGGGCATCTCCAAATTCTCTCTCAACATCCTGGGCGACTTTAACCTGGCCGGCGAGATCTGGATGATTCGCGAGTATTACGAACGTATGGGCATCGAGGTGGTGGCCAACATCACCGGCGACGGCCGGGTCGACGATATCCGCCGGGCTCATGGCGCGGCGCTGAATGTGGTGCAGTGTTCCGGCTCCACCATGCAGCTCGCCAACATGATGGAGGAGCAGTATGGCGTACCGTCCATGCGTGTCTCCTACTTCGGAGTCGAGGACATGTCCGAGGCCCTGTACGATATTGCCAGGTTTTTTCAAAAGAAATTTCCCGGGGACCGGGAAGCGGACGCAATCATGGAACGGACCACGGCCCTGGTCCGGGAAGAGGTGCGGGGCCTGATGCCCCGGCTTGAGAAATATCGCAAGGCCCTGGCCGGTAAAAAGGCGGCCATCTACGTGGGCGGTTCCTTCAAGGCGTTCTCCCTGGTCAAGGCCTTCCGCCTTGTCGACATGCAGGTGGTTCTTGTCGGTTCACAGACCGGCACCGAGGAGGATTACCGTGAACTCGAGGCCATCACCGATCCGGGCACCATTATCGTCGACGACTCCAACCCGCTGGAGCTGACCTCTTTTCTCAAGGAAAAAGGCGTGGATATCTTTGTCGGCGGCGTCAAGGAGCGGCCGATCGCCTACAAGCTCGGTATCGGCTTCTGCGACCATAACCATGAACGAAAAGAAATCCTGGCCGGATTCGAGGGGATGCTCAACTTTGCCCGCGAGGTCTACTCGTCGGTCATGAGCCCGGTATGGCGTTTTGTCCCCCGGGCCAAGAGCATGGAATAGGGGACCATGAAAATTCGGACAACAGGGAAAAAAGTTATGAGTAAAAATCATCCCAACTATATTTCCACCACCAATGCCTGCAAACTGTGCAGGCCGCTGGGCGCCTGCCTGGCCTTCAAGGGAATCGAAGGCACGGTTCCCTACCTGCACGGTTCCCAGGGATGCGCCACCTATATGCGGCGTTATATCATCAGCCATTACAACGAGCCCATCGACATCGCCTCCTCATCTCTTTCGGAAAAGCATGCCGTATACGGCGGCGGCCCCAACCTGAAGCTGGGCCTGACCAATGTCGCGGCAAAATACCGGCCCAGGATGATCGGCATCGCCACCACCTGCCTGACCGAGACCATCGGCGACGACGTGGGCATGTACCTGAAGGAATACGCAAAAGATACGGCCGGATCGAAGGGATTGCCGGACTTTGTCAATGTCTCCACGCCCAGCTATTCCGGCACCCACATGGAGGGGTTTCACGGGGCCATAGATCAGGTTATCGAGCAGATGGCCGCAGGCGGCCCGCGGACCGGGACCGTTAACCTGCTGCCCGGTTTTGTCTCGTCCGCCGACTACCGGCTGCTGCGGGAAATAATGGCTGATTTCGGCCTGGATTGTACCATGCTGCCCGACCTGTCGGAAACCATGGACGGACCGGCCATGCTGGAATACGAAAAGGTTCCGGCCGGCGGCACGCCGCTGGCCGCCATCAGGGCCATGGGCCGCAGCCGGGCGACCATGGAATTCGGCCGCACCCTCGGCCGGGAGGGCAGCGGCGGTTTCAGGCTGCAAGAAAAATTCAACATCACCAACCACCGGCTCGGCATACCCATCGGCATCGAGGAAACCGATCGTTTTTTTGACCTGCTCCGCAACCTGAGCGGCCGGCCGGTCCCGGAAAAATATGTCGGAGAACGAGGCCGCCTGGTGGACGCCTACGTGGATGGCCACAAGTATGTATTCGGTAAAAAAGCCATCATTTACGGCGAGGAGGACCTGGTGGTGGGCATGAGCGCTTTTCTGGCGGAAATCGGCATCTTGCCCATCCTCTGTGCCTCCGGCGGCACCTCGGGCCGGCTGGCTGAAGCCATTGCCGCGGTCACCGCCGACATCCTGCCCGAGCAGCCCGCGGTCCATGAAGGGATGGACTTTTTCGACATCAGCGAGATGGCGGAAACCCTGGAACCGGACCTCATCGTCGGCCACTCAAAGGGCTATCCCCTGGCCAGGAAGCTGAACATCCCCCTGATCAGGGTGGGGTTTCCCATCCACGACCGGGTCGGCGGCCAGCGTATCCTGCATCTTGGCTACAGCGGCGCCCAGCGGTTATTTGACACAGTGACCAACGCGGTTATTGCCAAAAAGCAGGCCGACTCCCGGGTCGGCTACTCATACATGTAGGCCGGGAGACCGGCAACAAACAGAACAGCAGGCGCTTTGCGCTTAGAACATATCAGCAAGGAGAAGATGATGACCGCAAACATTGATTTCAACCGCCACCCATGCTTCAACGCCAAGGTCAAGGGACAGTATGGCCGGGTGCATCTGCCGGTGGCGCCCAAATGCAACATCCAGTGCAATTACTGCAACCGCAAGTACGACTGCGTGAACGAATCGCGGCCCGGCGTCACCAGCACGGTGCTTTCTCCCGAGCAGGCGCTTTATTATATGGGCAAGGTCCTGGAAAAGGAGCCGCGCATTTCCGTGGCCGGTATTGCCGGCCCCGGCGACCCCTTTGCCAACTCCGATGCCACCCTGGAAACCATGCGGCTTATCCGCAACACGTATCCCGAAACCCTGCTCTGCCTGGCCTCCAACGGTATGAACCTGGCGCCCCATGTGCCGGAATTGGCCGAAATCGGGGTCTCCCACGTGACCGTGACCGTCAACGGCGTCGACCCGGATATCACTAAAAATATCTACTCCTGGGTCCGGGACGGCAAGGTGCTGTACCGGGGACGGCAGGGGGCCGAGTTGTTACTGGCCCGGCAGCTCCGCTCCATTGAAAAACTGAAACAGTATGGCATTACGGTGAAAATCAATACCATCGTTATTCCCGGCGTCAATGATCATCATATTATCGAGGTTGCCAGGGCCATGAAGAAGCTCGGCGTGGACCTGCTCAACTGCATGGCCATGTTTCCCAACGCCGATACCGTCTTTGAGGACGTCCCTGAACCGTCCAAGGCCGACATGACCGGGATCCGCAACGAAGCGGAACAATATCTGCCCCAGATGCGGCACTGCACGCGCTGCCGGGCCGATGCCGTCGGCCTGCTTGAAGAAGACCGGACCGACGAGATGCGCGGTTGCCTCTCTGCCTGTGCCAGCCTGCCGAAACATGCCGAGGCCAAGCGCCCCTATGTGGCAGTGGCCACATTGGAAGGCGTGCTGGTCAATCAGCATCTCGGCGAGGCGACCCGTTTCCAGATATGGGGCGAGGATGGCGTCGGCGGCTACCAACTGATCGAAGAACGTCCCGCCCCGCTGCCGGGCGGCGGTTCCCAGCGCTGGTTCAACATCAGTCGTATTCTTGGTGACTGCCGGGCCATCCTGGTCAACGACCTGGGCGACAGTCCGAAAGCGACGCTCAAGAAAAAAGGCATCAGGCCGGTGACCATGGCGGGGTTCATCGAAAGAGGCCTGGAAGCGGTCTATACCGGCAAAGGCTTGACCAGTCTGCAGGGGCGGATGCACAAGTGTTCATCCAAAGGGGCCTGCGTTGGCGGCGGCACCGGCTGCGGCTGAAATATGGATTGTCTCTTTATTCTTCACCGGGCAGGCTGATTGCCCGAATACAAAACGGGGCGCCCCGCAAAGGGCGCCCCGTTTGTTTTTCCGCCGGGCCCGGGAGTCGAACGCTGACCTGGTTCTGAACAAAGAATCTCGTTCCCGGCCGGACACCGGTTATCAATACCGGCTGAATATTACACCTGGATCCGTGACGGCTTGAGATAATCAACCTCGTTGCCGCCTTGCATCTGCACCGTTCTCGAACGCTCACGGATTCAGGTTACGGGAATTGCGGCCGCTTGAGGCTGAATTTCTTCATCCGGTAGCCGATCTGGCGCTGGGTCAGGCCGAGTTCCCGGGCGGCGCGGGCCTGGACCCAGCCGTGACGGATAAGGGCCGCTTCCACCTGCTCGCGCTCAAGATCCTGCAGGGACTTACGTTCTCTTGTCGTCTCTATTCCGGCGACCGTTTGCAGAAGTGACGGGACATCCGGTTTTCGTTCAACCGGGCGAATAAAATGCTCCGGCAAATCCTCGATATGCAGCACATCGTCCGTGGATAAAATAACGAGTCGCTCCATCAGGTTCTGCAGCTCACGCACATTGCCCGGCCAGTCAAAATCGGTAAGAAAGTCGAGGAATTTTTTTGACATTCGCAGGTTTTTTTCATTACGCTTGTTGCTTATCCGGAGAAAATGATCCAGCAACAACGGGATATCCTCCCTGCGCTCCCGAAGGGGCGGCATGACAATGGGAACCACATTGAGACGGTAGAAGAGGTCGTTCCTGAAGCGGCCTGCCATTACCGCCTCTTCCAGGCTGACATTGGTGGCGGCGATGATACGCGCGTCAACGGTCATGGTCCTGGTGGAGCCCAAGCGCTCGAACTGCTGTTCCTGTAAAACCCGCAAAAGCTTGGCCTGGATCGGCAGGGGCATTTCCCCGATTTCGTCAAAAAACAGGGTGCCCTTGTCCGCCAGTTCAAATCGTCCCACCCGCGTGCCGGCGGCTCCGGTAAAGGCCCCTTTTTCATGGCCGAACAGCTCGCTTTCCAGGAGCGTTTCCGGCAGGGCGGCACAGTTGATTTTGACAAACGCCTTGTCGCGGCGCGGACTGGCCTCATGGATTGCCTGGGCAACGAGTTCCTTGCCGGTTCCCGATTCTCCGAGCAACAGAACGGTCGCCCTGCTGGGGGCAACTCTCTCGATACTCCAGAACACCTCCTGCATCGGTTTGCACTGGCCGATAATGTAGTGTTGTTTGTGGCGGCTGTGCAGCTGTGCCTTCAGGCTTAGATTCTCCTGCACCAGTTTTTGCCGGTCCCGGCGGATGGCCTGGTTCAGGCTGAGAAACTGAGCTATAAGCGTTGCCAGCACGGTAAGGAAACGGACATCTTCCTCAAAGGACACTTCAAGGCCGAAGAGGCGGTCAACGCTCAGCACCCCCACCGGCGTCTCGCCAAGCACCACCGGCACGCCGATAAAGGAAATCGTGGTCTTGCTGAAACGGTGGCGGGCGCCGGTGCGGTTCAAAAAAAGCGGTTCACTGTTGACGTCAGGGACGATAAAGGGCGAAACAGTGCTGAAAACCTGCCCGTAAATCCCCTCGTCAAGGCCGTATACGCCGCGGCGCTCCTCTTCGACACTCAGGCCGTACGAGGCGCGGATAGTCAGATGTTGCCTGCTTTCATCAAGCAGGGCCAGGGTTGCCCTCTCCATGCGCAGGGTATCGTGCAGCACCTTTAAAATGGCGGACAAAGCGGTATCAAGATGAACGGCCGAGCCGATGAGCTTGACAATACGGTACAGGGCTTGGACCTCGAAGACCTCGGTGGAAGAGGCATCAAGTATTCCCTTGTCTACTATTATTTTATTATCCTTGTTGGCTTGCTTATCCATTGATGTTTCCGAGACAAAATGAGTATAAGGCATACTTTGTGTGTATGCAAACGTTATTCCAGAACCGCATCTTCTCGCGTGCTATTTTTCAGTTTCTTTTTTTTATTGAAAATCAACATGTTGTAGCATTACGTAGCCTGTGTCGAGCTGGCACCGTGTTGCTGTGCCTGCCATTTTTGTTTTCTTTTTCGTATTATTTTTGAATAAGATTGCATGAATGTAAAGTTTTTTACCTGGATGGCACAGGGGAAAACAAAATAGCGTTTACACCGACAAGCAAGGTCCTGAGGCCGTGACGGCTTGAGGTGATGTTCCATGCAGTGTGCAAATTTATTGCATTATTGTCGAATAAGCGCATTTTCTGGTCTGCACTGCATCGCGCCGTCCTGTGGGGCTCCCGATAAGGGATCCGGCAAGATTAAAGCTGGAGAGGTACGCCGATCTCTATGCTCCGGCCCCTGGGAACGTCGAAAAAGGCAGCCGCGTCCATGGCATTGCGGGCCATGAAGAGAAAAAGGTTCGCCCGCCAGCGGCCCATCGCTGGATGCGGGCCGACGGTCAGCCGCTCCCGGCCGAGATAGAAACTGGTGTTTTCCAGTTTGAAATCCAGGCCCTTGTCCCGCAGCAAGGCAAAAATTGTGGCGATTTTCGGTTCTTCCATGAAGCCGGTATGGACAATGACCAGATGCAGGCCGTTGCCCAGGTTCTCGACTTCAACTTTTTCAAAATTCGACACCCTGGGAATCTCTTCCGTCCGGAAGTGGAGCAGGGCCACCTCGGAGTGCAGGACCTTGTTGTGCTTCAGGTTGTGCAGAAGACTCGCAGGTACGCTTTTGTGGCTGCCGGAGAGAAAGACGGCCTGGCCGTTCACCCGCAGGGGCGGGTCCTTCTGCAGCATGGCCATGAACTCCTTCAGCGGCGGGGTAACGCTTTTCAGTTGTTCGGCAAGCTGCTCGCGGCCCTGTTTCCAGGTCAGCATCACGATGAAAAAGAGGCCGGCGATGGCCAGCGGAAACCAGGCGCCGTGCATTATCTTGCTGATGTTGGCAAGGAAAAAGGGCAGGTCGACCAGGTAAAAGAGGGCGGTGAGACTCCCGCTCTGCAGCCGGCTCCAGCCCCATCTCTTGCGGGCCACGAAGTAGAAGAGGGTCGTGGTGATCAGCATCGTGGAAGTGACAGCCACCCCGTAGGCGGCGGCCAGCTTGCCGGATGACTGAAAACCGAGAACCAGGCCGATGGTACACAGCATCAACAGCCAGTTTACCGGCGCCAGGTATATCTGGCCGATCTGGGAGGAAGAGGTATGGGTGATTTTCAGGCGGGGCAGGTAGCCCAGTTGAATCGCCTGACTGGTCAGGGAAAAGGCCCCGGTGATCACCGCCTGCGAGGCGATGATGGTGGCCAGCGTCGCCAGCGCCAGAACCGGGATCATGGCCCAGTGGGGAACAAGGGCATAGAAGGGATGATGCGAAAGCTCCGGCCGGGCGAGCAGCAGCGCCCCCTGGCCGAAGTAATTCAGGAGCAGCGTCGGTAACACCAGGATGATCCAGATGATCCGGATGGGCCGCTTGCCGAAATGGCCCATGTCGGCATAAAGCGCCTCCGCTCCGGTGGCCACCAGGAAGACGGCGCCGAGGACAAAAAAGCCGTCCAGCCGGTTGTGGAGCAGAAAGGCCAGCCCGTGCCAGGGAAAAACAGCGGCCAGGACCTGTGGATAACGGACGATCTGGACGGTGCCGAGGACGCCGAGGACGCAGAACCAGACCAGGATGATCGGCCCGAACAGGCCCCCGACCATGGCCGTGCCGTGTTTCTGCAGGAGAAAGAGACCGGTGAGAATCAGGATGGTCGCGGGGATGATATAGGGATTGAAGAGCGGGGTGATGATGCCGAGACCCTCGACGGCGCTGAGGACCGAGATGGCCGGGGTGATCATGCCGTCACCGTAGAGCAGGCAGGCGGCAAAGAGACCGAAACCCATCAGGAGCCACTGGACATTCCGGGTCCGGAAGTCCCTGGTCTTCAGGAGGGCGGCGAGCGCCAGCACCCCGCCTTCACCATCGTTGTCGGCCCGCATGATGAACGAGAGGTATTTGATCGTCACGATCAGCAGCAGGGCCCAGAACATGAGGGAAAGAACGCCGAGGACGTTGGCACGGGTCACCGCGATGGCGTAATCACCGTGGAAACATTCCCGCAGGGCATAAAGGGGACTGGTGCCGATGTCGCCGAAGACCACGCCCAGGGCGGCCAGCGTGAGTTTTGACAGCTTGCCGGCGCGCTTTTCTTCCTTGGGATGAACGGAGTTGTTCATTGGTACACCGGCTTCAATTTCGGCGACTGCATGCAAGCAAGGGGAGCGCGCCAAACGAACTGCCCCGCAACCGGAAAATGCGGGGGCGCGCCGGACAATTGACCGAGCAAAATATCGCGGCCGGCTGCGGGGAGTTTCATTCTTTGGTGCCCGGGGTCGGAATCGAACCGACACGAAGATCAACTTCGAGAGATTTTAAGTCTCTTGCGTCTACCAGTTCCGCCACCCGGGCAAATTTGTCTTCAACCGGAATCCGTGAGTGACGGCTTGAGGAAGCTCCATGCAATATGTGGAGTTTATTGCACCATTATCAAACGTTCCCTGATTCAAGTCCAATTTACACGGCGGCCGCGTGTTTGTCAATTGTCAAGGGTGGCAAAGTTGTGCGGTTCCGGCAGGTTAAGATTGGCACAATCATGGCCGGAGTGTTATGCTGACAAAAGGAACAAAGGAACACCTGACTTTTGTATTCCTGAATCCGTGACGGTTGAGGTGATATTTCAGGCAATATGTGGAGTTTATTGTATTATCTCCGCATAAATGTATTTGCCTTCACCGCGCCGCCCGGCAGAGCGCCCGATAACGGATCCAGGTTATTTTGATCGAATATCATGCCAGGTCATATGCGTAAAATTATTTGTGTCGTCATCCTGTTTATCCTGATCCTGTCTATCGGCACGATTGGCTACATGACGCTGGAGCATCTCGATTTCCTGGACAGCCTGTATCTTACCACGATATCCATTACCACGGTAGGCTATGGCGACATTGTCCCGATTCACCCCCTCGGTAAAATTTTCACCGTATGCCTGGTCTTTGCCGGAGTGGGACTCGTTATGTATACCTTCAGCAAGGTTACGGAGACCATGATTGAAGGAGGTCTGCGTGATATTTTCGAGAGGAGAAAAATGAACAAGAAGGTCGCCGGTCTGCGGAATCATTATATCGTCTGCGGTTTTGGCCGCATCGGCAAGGTTATCTGCCAAATTCTCAAAGAAAACAACCGGCCTTTCGTCGTTATTGATAAAAACCCGGAAGAACTGAAAAATATTGAGTCGGAGGGGTTTCTCGAACTGGCCGGCGAGGCCTCTGACGATGAGGTTCTGCTCAAAGCGGGAATCATGAGGGCACAGGGCCTGATTGCGGTTGTGGCCTCGGACCCGGACAATATGTATATCACCCTGACCGCCCGGGGGCTGAAGCCCGATCTTTTTATCCTGGCCCGGTCAAGCGGCACGTCCGGGGCCGAAACCAAGCTGGTACGGGCCGGCGCCTCCAAGGTGATTTCACCGTATTACATCGGCGCCAGGCGAATGGCCCAACTGGTTGTCAGGCCGACCGTCATTGATTTTATCGACCTGACCATGCATGCCGGTGAACTGGGTTTGCGCATGGAAGAGCTGCTGGTGACGGACAAGGCGTCATTCGTCAACAAGAACCTGCGGGAGTCGGGAATCAGGCAAAAATTTGACGTGATTGTCGTGGCCATCAAACGAAAAGATGAAGAGATGCTCTTTAACCCGGGGCCGACGACCACGCTCCTCGCCGGGGATATCCTTATCGTCCTGGGAGACCACCAGCGGATCAGCGAGCTGGAAAAGGAGGTCTGATCAGGGCCAGCATTTCGCGAACCGCCAGATCCAGTCCAACCTGCACGGCCCGGCTGATAACGGCATGGCCGATGCTCAGTTCCTCAATGGCGTCCAGGGCGGCGATCCGGGCTGTGTTCCGGTAATCAAGTCCGTGCCCGGCGTTGACCCGGAGCCCCATCCCGCTCGCCGTCTCTGCCGACTCGGCAATCAGGTCAAATTCCCGGTCCCGGTCCTGTTCCGTCCCGGCGTCGCAGTAGCGGCCGGTGTGCAGCTCGACAAAGGTAGCGCCGACGTCCCTGGCCGCCTTGATCTGCTCCGGGTCGGGATCGATGAACAGGCTGACCGGGATTGCGGCCCGGCTCATCTTGTCGATGGTCTTGCGCACTTTGTTTTCATTGGCAATAACATCAAGCCCGCCTTCCGTTGTCAATTCCCGCCGTTTCTCCGGCACCAGGGTAATCATGTCCGGCTTGATATCCAGGGCAATGAGGATAATTTCCTTTACTGCCGCCATTTCAAGATTGAGCTTGGTCTTGACCGTCTGCCGCAGGATGCGGACGTCCCGGTCCTGAATATGACGGCGGTCTTCGCGCAGGTGAACCACAATCCCCTGCGCCCCCGCCAGTTCGCAGATGCCGGCGGCGATAACCGGGTCCGGCTCGGCGCCGCCGCGGGCCTGGCGGACGGTGGCCACGTGATCGATATTGATCGCAAGTTGTGCCATGGTGCCACTCCTGTAACATTTAAGTTCTCGAAAAAGTTCCTGTTCTTTGTCCCACATGACCCAGGCCTCTTCTTCCGAACGTTCATGATCATATCCCAGCAGGTGCAGAAGGCCGTGAATAATCAATTCGGTAATCCGGTCATGCAGTGTCGCGTTATTGTTTCGTGCTTCCCTGGCGGCCGTATCGACTGAAATCAGAATGTCGCCGATTTCATGTTCCGTCAGGGCGATGGCCGGCTGGCCGGGGGCCGGGTCGGCGGGAAAAGACAGGACATTGGTCGGCCCCTGCCGCTGACGGTACCTGTTGTTGTAGGATGCCATGTCCCGGTCACCCATGAGGACAATACTGACGTTCTTGTCAGCCAGGGCAAGACGCCGCAATAACCAGGCGGCCCGCTTTACCAGCAGATCGCGGCTGACGGGCCGGGGTTCGTTATCGGGCAGGAACGAGAGGTTGACCGGCATGATGACACCCTATGCCCCGGGCTCGCGACAGGTTGAATTACCTGTTTTTTCCATCATTACGCTCACCTGCCGGGAAGCTCCCTTTTTCTCGTAGGCCTTGATAATTTCCTGCACCAACGGGTGGCGAACGACATCCGTTTCGGCGAAAAAACTGAAATTGATGCCCTTGACGCCCCTGAGGATCTGCCGGGCCTCGATCAGGCCGGATTGCCGGGAGCCGGGCAGGTCGATCTGGGTCACATCGCCGGTGACCACGGCGCGGGAATCAAAGCCGATCCGGGTCAGAAACATTTTCATCTGTTCCCTGGTGGTATTCTGCGCTTCATCGAGAATGACAAAGGCATTATTCAGGGTCCGGCCCCGCATGAAGGCCAGCGGGGCAATTTCTATAATGCCCCGCTCAATCAGATCCTGGCTGCGGTCCTGCCCCAGCATCTCGTTCAGGGCATCGGTGAGCGGCCGGAGATAGGGATTGACCTTCTGGGCCATATCCCCGGGCAGAAAACCCAGCTTTTCTCCGGCCTCAACCGCCGGCCGGGTCAGGATGATGGAGCGAACCTGCTCGCCGGCCAGCGCCGAGACGGCCATGGCCACGGCCAGGTAGGTTTTGCCGGTGCCCGCCGGGCCGATGCCGAAAACAATATCGTTGTGGCGAATGGCATCGATATAGCTTTTCTGGTTGATGCTTTTGGGGGAGATGACCATGTTTCGCGAGGTGATGTAGACCTTGTCCAGAAAAATTTCCCTGAGCCGGGCCCCCGGTGATGACTCAAGAATTTTCAGGCCAAAGGCAATATCCTGGGTAAAGATGGGATGGCCTTGGCGGATTAGATCATACAACTGCTCAAAAAGGGCTCCGGCGAGCTCGACGGCGTGACTGCGGCCGGTGATCAGCAGGACATTCCCCCGGACGTTAATCACCACTCCCGTGGCCTGCTCGACAGTATGCAGATTCCGGTTCAAGTCGCCGAACAGGATCTGGCCGGCTGAATTGTCCGAAAATTCCAGTTTCCTTTCGACCTGGCGGTTGAGGGCGGCGGACGGTTTCAAGTCAGTTTGCCGCTCCCTTCTTTCCCTGGGCCAGGGCATGGTTAATCATCAGCTGTACGGCTTGAATGCTGCGGTTATGCACCCGCCGTCCATTGATGAACAGGGTGGGCGTCCCGCGGACTCCGGCCCGGTCCGCGTCGATCAGGTCCTTGGTCAGCCGTTCTCTGGTATTTTGGCTGCCCAGGTCTTTTTTGAACTTTTTCATATCCAGGCCGATTTTTCGGGCCGCACCATTGATGGTCTCCAGGTCCAACTTTTCAAGAGCAAAGAGCGCATCATGCATTGGCCAGAATTTACCCTGGTCCTGGGCTGCCAGCGCTGCCAGCGCTGCCGGTTGAGCCATCTTGTGCATGGGAAGCGGCAGATTCTTGAAAACGATTTTTACCGTGTTCGGGTTACGCTGAAGCACCTGGTGCAGAAGTGGCTGGAGCTTACGGCAATAGGGACATTGGAAATCGGAAAATAGCACCAGGGTGACCGGGGCCTTTGCATTGCCGAGAAACGGGGAACCGGTGACGTCAATATTGACCGTGAAATTGACGGCGATACTGGTAAAGGTTTTATCCTCGGGATTGAGCAGGTAAAGCCGTTCTCCCCTGGGGGCGATGTCAATGGCGGTCACGGACTTGTCGACCGGGATGGTTCCCAGCTCTCTGCCGTTGGCGGAAGAAAAGATATGGACCTTGCTGTCATCGCCGAGCACGTACACCCGTCTGTTGTCAAGGGTCTGGACAAAAGCCAGGGGTTTGGTGTCCATTTTCCAGGTTGTCAGTACGGACCAGTCAATGGAACCTGACTGGGTCGGAGGTGGAGAGCCGGCGTAAAGCCAAGCCGGTAACAGGAGCAGGAAGCAGAGAACGAGTGTCTTTTTCATGAGAATATCCTTATGTCCGGGGGTAGAAATTAGTAACGATTCAATATCCTAACAAAAACATACGAATGTAGAGAGTATACTTCTTCCTTTTTTTTGTGCAAGGAGTAGGTGCTGCCAGGGCAGGATGGCGGCTGGCGGAGATTTCATCCGCCCGGGATGCCGGCGGTCATGATGGTCCTGATTTCGGGCCAGACCTTCAGCAAAGACGCCCGGTTTGCAAAAAACAGCGACAATACTACGGCGTCATCTTCAAAAGAGCGGGTATGGTCGACATTGATTTTCGGCGGCACTTCAAGCCCGGCGGCAAAGCGTTTGAATTCGGCCTCGGCGGCAACGCTTCCGGGATGGCATTTCCCGAACAGCCAACGAAGAAAAGATGCCGCCTCTTGCGGTTTATTTTCTTGATTTTTTTCTTCATTTTCTCGCCGATAGTGCGCAATGATTTCCCGCATAGACCTCTCGTGGCGCATCATCAATTCAATGCTCAGGTCAATTAGTTTGTGCTGTTTTGAGCCGCCGAGCCGCAGCTCGGTGATGAGCCGCGCCAGTTCCTGCTGGTCGGCCGGCGTCAGGCGCCGCATCTTTTGAGCGCTTTTGGCCTGGATCCTGCCCAGGTGCAGAGCGGTTATGACCGAGGGGTCCAGGGACAGGAAATTGAGCAGTTCCTCTATTTTGTACTTTTGCGCCTTATAACCGAGAGGGACCAGCAGCGGCAGGGCTCGGGCCTCGGGTAGCCGGTTCAAGGTTTTGCGGAAAAAGTTGGCCTGTTCGATCACGCTGAGTTGTCCGCCTATGAGCGCATGGTGCAGCAGCAGGGAAAACAGGGAAAAGGCCGGGATATCATGCGGGACGACCAGGCAGAGCATTTTCCCGGTTGCGGGGCGATGCAGAGCGGCCCGAATTCTTTTTCGGCCTGAAACAACCAGGAAACCGCCCGCAGCCTGTTCCTGAACCAGGGGGGGACACAGAATCCCGAATTGCCGGACACTCTCGATTAGTTCGGCATCGGGCTCCTCATGGTCCAAGGGGCTGAGATTGAACGTCATATCCTCGAGATTCAGCGCAGCTGGATCAAGATGGAGGGATTGGCAGTTGGCAGTCACAGACATGGATTCGGGAAAGGGGGGTGCTTGCTCAAGAGGCCGGAACGGAAGATTGGCAAAAAAACCGGGCGCGACCAAGGTGGCGCCCGGTTGACCAGGAAGCTGCCCCGGATCAGTTGGCGTTGATCCGGGAACGGAGAATCCCCGACGGTTTAAAGGTGACGACCCGCCGGGCGTTCAAGGTCAGTTCATCACCCGTCTGCGGATTTCTGCCGCGTCGTGATTTTTTGTCCTTAACATTGAATTTGCCGAAACCGCTCAGGAGCAGATCGTTGCCGCTGATCAGGGCTGATTTGGCAAGTGACAGAAAGGCCTCAACCGAGTCGGTGGCCTGGGCCTTGGTCAGAGAGGGATGAGTCTTGTACACTTGCTGGACAAGGTCGGCTTTTGTCAGGGTCATGATCGATAAACCTCCATGGTGTTACGGAATGGATTGGCGCCATTGTTGGATGAGCCCTTTGCTTCTAATGTTATGATTTTTGTCATTATTGTCAATACCTATCAGTAAAGAAAATGAAAGGCCCCGGCTTTGCGGCCGGATTCGTCCGGTCCCTCTTTACTGACGAAGACCTGAATCCGTGACGGCTGAGGGATGTTCCATGCAATACGTGGAATTTATTGTGTTATTGACGAATAAACGCATTTCCTGGTCATCACCGCGCCGCCCTGCGGGGCGCCCGAGAACGGCGCATCTGCTGCATTGGCAACTCGTTGATATCACACCAGGATAATCAACCTCGTTGCCGCCTTGCACCTGCACCATTCTCGAACGCTCACGGATTCAGGGAAGAGGGAATTTTAAACATTGCCGGCCATTTTGAAAATGGGCAGATACATGGCGACCACAAGGCCGCCGATCATGCCGCCGAGAAAGACCATCATAAACGGCTCGATCATGGCGGTCAGGTTTTCCACGGCCTGGTCCACCTCTTCATCATAGAAATCGGCAATTTTTTCCAGCATGGTATCCAGGGCGCCGACCGATTCGCCGACATTGATCATCTGCACAACCATGTTCGGGAACACTCCTGTTTCCTCCAGAGGTTCAGCGATGGGGCGGCCTTCGGCAATACTGTCCGATACGCGGAGCACCGCTCTCTCGATGACTTTATTGCCGGCCGTTTTGGCAACGACCTGGAGGGCGTCAAGAATCGGCACCCCGCTTTGCAGCATGGTGCTCAGTGTCCTCGTGAACTTGGCGACGGCGACTTTGCGGATAAGAGGACCGGCGACGGGAGCGTTAAGGGCAAAGGAATCTATCCGGTAGTGGCCCTTTTCGGTAGCGTATATCTTTTTAAAGATCATAAAGACGACGAAGGCGGCAATAATGATAAAGATAAAATTCGATTTTACAAAATTACTCATGTTGACCACAATCAGCGTCGGCGTCGGCAGTGCCGCCCCCATGCTGGAAAACATCTCAACAAATACGGGAATAACGAAAACCAGGATGACGACCAGGATCAGTATCGAGATCGACAGGCAGATGACGGGATAGGTCATGGCCCCCTTGATTTTTTTCTTCAGGGACATGGACTTTTCTTTGAAGGTGGCCAGACGTGACAGGATCGTATCCAGGATACCGCCCAGTTCCCCGGCTTCAATCATGTTGGCGTAAAGCTTGTCAAAGACCTTGGGGTGTTTGCGCATGGCGTCCGCCAGGGTCGTCCCTGACTCGACATCCGTTACAAGTTCGGTTAAAACTCTTTTGAATGTCGGGTTCTCCTGTTGCTTGCTGAGAATCTGCAGACATTGAACCAGGGGGAGACCGGCATCAATCATGGTTGAAAGCTGGCGGGTAAGGACAACAATATCCTTGCCGGTTACCTTGGGCTGAAAAAGAGGGATATTCGCAAAGAGATCTTTCGGTTTTTCCTTGAGTGACCGGACGTCAATACGCATCCGTTTCAGTTGCGCTCTGGCCGCGGCCTCATCCACCGCTTCCAACTGGCTTTTTCTTTTTTCACCGTAGGAATTTATCCCTTTCCAAATATATACAGGCATCAGCAACTCTCCCTATAAAATTTCAACGGTCCTGGACAGTGAATCACGAATATTTCGTACGAGTTCACCAGCACCTCAACTTCACCCCTGGTGAACCGTTCGCTATTTTGTTGACAGTTCTTTAAATTATCTTTATAAAATCATCTCTTCGTAAAGAGGAAAGAGGTCAAGACAATTAATAGTATTCTAGGGGAGATTCTTTCCCGATTCAAGTGAAATGTAATATTTTTTCAGGAGGTTGGCATTATGCAGGCCAATAAAGCAATGAAATATGCCGAAAGGGCATTTCAGCCGGTTGTTGACAAATGTGAGGGCTGTGAACGTATTGTCGAGGAAAACAGCGTTCGATTCTGTACCACATATATGAGCCCCGATGCCAAGTGGCGGCAAGGTATGTGTAATTTTGCCACCCATGCCAAGACGGAAATCAAAACGGTCACGGTCCGGATTAACCCGCTGAAGGCCGCCAAACGCGCTTCGCGCAGAAAGTAGAACCGCCGAGGTTTCTCCCGTCTTGGAGGGGAAGCCTCCCGGTTCCCCGGTTCCCCGGTTTTCTTTATTTCCGTCCCACCGCCGTGTAATGAAATCCTAGGGTTTTCATTTTTTCCGGTTCGTAGACATTCCGTAAGTCGATGAAAACAGGTTGTTTCATAACTTCGATTATCCTGTCGAGATCCAGCGCCCGATACTGATTCCACTCGGTCATTAGGACCACGGCGTCGGCATTGCCGCAGGCCTCGTAAGCATCATCAACATACTCAATCCCCGCCGGAAGATATTTTTTTGCCTCTTCCATGCCTTTGGGATCATGGGCCCTGATGCGGGCGCCTTTTTCCAGGAGCGCCGGCAGAATGGTCGTCGCCGGCGCATCACGCATGTCATCGGTCTCCGGTTTAAAGGTCAGGCCGAGCACGGCGATGGTCTTTCCCGCTTCGGAGCCACCCAGCATATCCCTTATTTTTTTGACCATGCGGGCCTTCTGCGCCGCATTGACTTCAATCGCGGCTTCGACGATGCGCATGTGTTCTCCATGTTCCTGAACAATACGCATCAGGGCAAGCGTGTCCTTGGGGAAACAGGAGCCGCCGTAACCGGGACCGGGGTGAAGAAATTTGCCGCCGATCCTGCCATCCATGCCGATGGCCTTGGCCAGGGCTGTTACATCCGCGCCGACTGATTCGCAGACGTTGGCTATTTCGTTGATAAAGCTGATTTTCACCGCCAGGAAGGCATTGGCGGCGTATTTGGTGAGTTCGGCCGTCTCGATGGTCGTGCGGACAATGGGCGTATCGATAAGATAGAGAGGTTTATAGATTTCCTGCATGACCTGTCCGGCCTTTTCCGATTCGACCCCGACGACGACCCGGTCCGGCCGCATGAAGTCGGCAATGGCCGCGCCTTCCCGTAGAAATTCGGGGTTGGAGGCTACGTCGAAATTCGCCGCCGGGTTCTCTTTCCTGATAATACGCGCAACCTGCCGGGCCGTACCCACCGGCACGGTACTTTTGTCGACAATAACCGTGTAACCCCGCAGGTAGGCGGCAATTTCTTTCGAGGCCTCGTAAATATAGGTCAGGTCGGCATAGCCGTCGCCCCTCCTGCTGGAAGGCGTCCCCACGGCGATGAAAATGGCTTCGGCCTCGGGAATGGCCTCGGCCAGATTGGTGGTGAAACACAACCGGTCTTCCGCAACATTTTTGTTCACCAGCGCATCAAGGCCCGGCTCGTAAATGGGAATCTCGCCGTTTTTCAGCCGCTCGATTTTGTCCTCGATTTTATCAACGCAGGTGACATGATGGCCGAATTCGGCAAGACATGTTCCGGTAACCAGACCGACATACCCTGTTCCGATCATGGTAATTTTCATACTGTCTCCTTATCATTATGAGTATCTCAAAAATTTTGCCCTGCCTCGTCGGCAGCGGCCCGTTCACCGAAAAGGGCCGTGCCCACGCGGACCAGGGTTGCTCCTTCTTCCACCGCGACGATAAAGTCGCCTGACATGCCCATGGACAGTTCCACCGGCGTCCTTTTTGCAAATAAACCTGTTGCCGTGAACTGCACGGCCAGGGTTTTAAGTGCTTTGAAATAAGGCCGCGATTCTTCGGGAGAAGCGGTGTTGGGAGGCATGGTCATCAAGCCCCGCACTCGCAGATGTTCGAGTTTGCCGACCTCCTGAAGGAGTTGCCCTGCATCTTGCGGCTCGACGCCTGATTTTTGCTTTTCACGCCCGATATTGACCTGAATGAGAATGTCGAGACACTTGCCGAGCGCGGTAGCATGTTTATTAAGGGCTTGCGCGATTTTCAGCCGGTCCACGGTTTCCACCATCTGAAAGAGCTCGACGGCCATCCTGGCCTTGTTGCTCTGCAGGTGGCCGATAAAATGCCAGGAAATTGCCGGGTCCAGCCGGGTAATTTTATTTTTGGCCTCCTGGAGATAATTTTCGCCGAAAAGAACCTGGCCGCATTGAAAGGCCTCCCGAATTTTCTCAAGCCCATGCCGTTTTGAAACAGCAAGCAGCCGGATGTCAGCGGGATTCCTGCCGCTTCGCTCTGCCGCCTCGGCAATCTTTTGCCGTATCACCTGGAGATTGGTGCAAATCATGCCGCCGCCGGTTTCAGGAGAAAAAGGGCCCTGGCGTTGTCGCTCGTCCGGCAGGCAACTTCCGCCGGTGAAATATTACGCAGGTCGGCGATTTTTTGCGCCGTGTAGAGCAGATATTCCGGTTTGTTGCGTTTGCCCCGCCAGGGAACCGGTGCCAGGAAAGGGCCGTCGGTTTCCAGCAGCATGCGCTCCAGGGGGATGTCGGCGGCCACCTGTTGGAGCGTTTCAGCGTTTTTAAAGGTGACGATGCCGGGGATGGAGATATGGAATCCCAGGTCAAGGACCTGGCGGGCCAGTTCGCGGTCCCCGGAAAAACAGTGCATCACGCCGCCGGCAGGGAAAGAACCGGCCTCCCGGAGAAGCCGCAGGGTGTCATCGTGGGCGTCCCGATCATGGATGATGACCGGCAGCCGGAGCTCGCGGGCAAGGCCGAGCTGCCGGGCGAATTCTTTGATCTGCCGATCCCGGGGCGCGTAGTTTTTTGCATAGTCAAGACCGATCTCGCCATAACCGACGACCTTGTTTTCCGGCTTTTCCGCCAAGGCGGCCAGGCATGCATAGTCGTCATCCCCGGCTTCGGCCGCCTGGTGCGGATGGATGCCGACGGCGGCAAATACGCCCGGAAAACGGCCGGCGATTTCTACTGCCGCGGCCGAACTGGGCCGATCGATGCCGATGGCGATAATCCGGGCGACCCCGAGGTCGGCTGCGCTATGAACGACCGCCTCCAGGTCAGGGGCATAGGCAGCCATGTCCAGATGACAGTGGGTGTCGATTAGTTTCGCATCAGGTGGAAGTTGCGGCGTATTTTTTTTGGTATTGGTCATGATTTTACCCCGGCACCTCTCATACCAGAATCAACACTCATTCGCAATACACAATAGATAATACATCGTCGCCGGAGCCCCGTCTGAATGGCTGTTGACAAAAAGTGCGGATATCTTTACAAGATACTCTTGAAACCAGTAAAAATCCGGAGATCCCATGAACGAACCAGTACAGGATGCCATCAGGAACCGGCGCAGTATCCGGGAGTTTACCGGGGAACCGGTAGCAGCGGACCTTCTGCGCCGCATTGTCAGCGCCGGAATCTGGGCGCCGTCCGGCCTGAACAACCAACCGTGGCGTTTCGTTATTGTCCGGGACCGGCAGATTCGGGAGCAGCTGGCCCGGCAGACGAGTTCCGCCCCCATCATCCTGGCCGCGCCCGCTCTGATTGTCGTTTACCTGGACACCAGGGTCATGTATAATGAGATTAAGGACCAGCAGTCTGCCGGGGCCTGCATGCAGAACATGCTGCTGGCCGCGGAAGAGCTTGGGCTGGGCGTAGTCTGGCTGGGCCAGATTCTGCAGAACAAGGACCAGGTCAATGCCATACTGCAACTAGGAAATACGTATGATCTCATGGCGGTTCTGGCCCTGGGGCATCCGCTGCACCGAAATCAGCAGTCTCAACGCAAACCGCTTGCTGACTTTATTCTTAAAGAAATCGGAGGAAATCAGGAATGAAAAATTGGCTGAGAAACACCCATGTCGCCCTGCTTCTGCTCTGTGCCGGCCTGTTTGTCTTGACCGGTTGCAGCCCGAAGGCCAACATTGCCGGCGCGCAGGGGACGTTACCACAGGTCTCCGGTTTTGCCGGCGGTTTGCAGGATATTGAACTGCCGACCGAATTAACCTGGGACCGCGACGCCTCCATGACCATTAAAACCGCTTCGTTTAACGGCGGCATCTGGTGTTATGAAGGCCGGGTCGACGTCCTTTCCCTGAAAGACTACCTGGTCGGCTCCATGCAGGGTAACAAGTGGAAGCTGGTCGGTGAGTCGACGTCAAAAAACATCCTTCTTGCCTTTGTCAAACCGCACAAGACCTGCATGATTGTTATTGCCGGCAGTAAATTCTTCTTCGGCAAGACCAAAGTGACCCTTTATGTCACCATTGACAGGACCGCCGCCGCCGGGCTGAACCCCTTTGGCGAGGCGGTCGACAAACAGTGACCGGCGGTGCAGGGGCGCAAGATACTTTTCGGGGTGACCGGCGGCATTGCCGCCTTTAAAGCGGCGCAATGGGTCCGGTTTCTGGTCAAGGAAGAGGCCCTGGTTACCGTGGTCATGACCAGGGCCGCCACCAGGTTTGTTTCCGAACTGAGTTTTGCCGCCCTGTCGGGCCGGCCGGTCTATGTGGAGATCTTCTCCGACGATCCCCGGCAGGTGATGTCCCATATCACGCTCGCGGCCGAGGCCGATGCGCTGTTGATCGCCCCGGCCACGGCCCATACCATTGCCCGCTTGGCCCATGGCCTGGCCGATGATCTCCTCACCACGACCGTGCTCGCGGCTGCCGGCAAACCGGTTGTCGTCTGCCCGGCCATGAACTCCGGGATGTTCACCCATCCGGCCACCCAGGACAACCTGCGCCGCCTGCGCGAACTTGGTTATATCGTGGTCGAACCGGATTCAGGCGCACTGGCCTGCGGGGCGGAGGGACCGGGACGCCTGCCCGAGTGGGATGGAGTACATGAGGTCCTCTTGAGCTGCTTTGCCCCGGACGACCTGCGGCATCAGCATATTCTGGTTACGGCCGGTCCGACCAGGGAGCCTCTTGACCCGGCCCGTTATCTCAGTAACCGCTCCTCGGGCAAGATGGGCTATGCCTTGGCCCGCACCGCCCGGCGGCGAGGGGCGCAGGTATCTCTTGTTTCCGGCCCGGTCGCCCTCGAGCCGCCGCCCGGGGTCGAACTCTTCCGCGTGAACACCGCCCGGGAAATGCACGAACAGGTGATGCGTTTGCGCGATCAGGCCTCAATTATCATCAAAGCCGCCGCCGTAGCGGACTTTCGCCCGGCCCGGAGCGAGACCCGGAAGATCAAGAAGTCGAGCGGACCGCAAGCAATTGATCTTGTTGCCAATGTGGACATCCTGGCCGAACTGGGCCGCAAGCGCCGGCCCGGGCAGATCCTGGTCGGTTTTGCCGCCGAGAGCCATGATCACGAGAGCGAGGGGGCCCGAAAGCTGCACGACAAAAATCTTGACCTGATCGTTGTCAACGACATCTGCGGCCGGGAGACCGGCTTTAACGCGGACACCAATCAGGTCACGCTCATTGACAAAAGCGGCAGGGTTGAGCTGCCGCTTTTGTCCAAAGAGCAGACCGCGGAGCGGATCTGGGATCACGTTGTTTCTCTCCTGAACGAGTAGACCGCCGGGGCAGTCCGGGCGGCACGGCATTTCATCTCCTGCCCGCCCCTGCCTCCCGGCCGTAGCGCTGCCGTTCATCCTTCCATGGCATTCTCATAAATGGCGATGATATCATCGCGCGACGGCTGGCGGGGATTGTTTTCCACCGGCCTGACGACGGTCAGGGCAATATCCGCCATTTCCGGGATGCTGTCTGCCGGGATATCCAGTTCCGCCAGGGTTTCCGGAATGCCCAGGTCCATATTAAGCTGATACAGGCCATCAACCGCCAGGTCGGCCGCTTCCCGCAGCGGCAGGTTTTCTGTTTCATAGCCGAGAATGGCGGCCAGGTCGGCATATTTTTGCAGGTTGCCGATCAGGTTGTACTCGGTGACATAGGGCAGGAGCACGGCATTGGCCAGGCCGTGCGGGATCCCGAACAGGCCGCCCAGGGGATAGGCCATGGCATGGACCAGCCCGACCCCGGCCATGGCCAGCGCCTTGCCGCCCAGCAGGCTGGCCAGCAGCATATTGGCGCGGGCCTCCATATTTCGGCCGTCGGCGTAGGCGGTTCTGATGTTGGCGGCGATGAGTTCAATGGCCTCCAGGGAATACATCTCGGAAACCGGATGGGCCTGGACCGAGGTATAGGCTTCGAAGGCATGGGTCAGGGCGTCGATACCGGTTGTCGCGGTGACATGCGGCGGCAGGCTGAGAGTCAGGGCCGGGTCGAGCAGGGCCGCGTCCGGATAGAGGTAATCGCCGTTCATGCCGCCCTTGGCGCCGGTCTCTTCATTGATGAACACGGCGGTAAAGGTGACCTCGGAGCCGGTGCCGGCCGAGGTCGGCACCATGATCTTGGGCACGCCGGGCTTGGTTATTTTGCCCAGTCCCAGGTAATCGGCGGCCTTACCGCCGTTGGTGAGAAGAATGGCTATGGCCTTGGCCACGTCCATGGCCGAACCGCCGCCGACGCCGACCACACAGTCGCACTTGTTTTTGCCGGCCATCTCCGCCCCCCGGTCGGCCAGCCGCAGTCCCGGTTCGGGGTCCACCTGGGTATAGAGGGTAAAGGCAAGCCCGGCCTCCTCAAGAGGCGCGGTAACGTTCCGGTCCAGACCGGCCGCTTGCAGGCCGGGATCAATGACCACCATGGGCCTGGCGCAGCCAAGCTGTTCAATGACCAGGGGCAGAGTCTTGATGATATCGACGCCGAAGTGAATCTGCGTGGGCTGGGTTATGGTGAAGGTTTTCGTGCATGTCATGAGAAGCTCCATTGAAAAGGGGTTGCCAAGCAATAATGGATTTGTATTATACTAGTGTTGCTAAAAAGTGAAACCTGAATCAGTGAACGTTCGAGAACGGCGCAGATGCAAGGCGGCAACGATGTTGATTGTCCTGTGGTGTGTATCTACGAGTTGCCAACGCCGCAGATGCGCCGTTATCGGGCGCCCCGCAGGGCGGCGCGGTGAAGAATAGGAAAAGCGTTTATTCGGCAATAACACAATCAATTCCACGCATTCGTGGTACATCACCTCAAGCCGTCACGGATTCAGGTGAAAGAGAATCGTCTATGTTTATGCAACCGTATCCCGTCACGAAATTTGTAACTATGCGGTATCCCCTTACTCCAGACTGTAAGTCGGCCCTGGTGCCCCATATGTCCCACTATACGGGCGGCTGTCAATGTGTGAAGATGGAGGGCCGATGACAGCTGACATGCAACCGAGCAGATCGGAACGGAAGCGCCGGGTCAAGCAGCTTGAGAAGCTTGTTGAGGCGCTGTCGCGACTTCCGGCCACCGTGCAGAAAACGATTCCATGCAATGACGAGATTCGAAATCTTTTGCACGAGGCGTCATCTCTGCGGGGCGGGGCCGGCAAACGGCTACTCAAATACATAACCAAAATTTTGCGGAACGAAAAGGGCGAAACCATTGAAGAGCTGTATGATTTCCTGTCCCGGCGCCAGGGTACGAACTTGCAGGAAAAAAAAGAATTCCACGAGATAGAATATTTGCGCGATGCCCTTCTCAACGAGGCCATTGAGCAGCGACAGGCCGCTAAAGAGCAGCAGACGGACTGGGAAGAGGACTGGCCGAGCCTGGTTGCCGGGCAGTTGGGCGAGCAATTCCCCGGAATCGACCAAAAGGCCCTGGTCCGCCTGGCCTGGCTCTATGCCGGGACCCGTAACCATAGACACAGCCGGGAGATCTTCCGGCTTTTACGCGCGGCACAGGAACGGCTTCGGCATCCGCATTAGTAAGCCATCAGGGGCACCCCATCTTCACGCGGTCGCGTCTGACCACATAGAGGGACTATAGCGGACAGACACGACTGCGCAAATCTGGGGCACCCCTGATGGCTTACAAGTTAGTCGATAAATAATACGTTTGGCTAACCTGCGATGGATTACCGGTATTTAGCGGTCCCGAAAGGGACATAAAGAAAACAGAGAAGAGCTATGGAATACCAGTCAGGAACCCCGGGCCGGGTTTTTTACGCCCGTTTTGATGATGGTGACGATTTACTCAAGGGCATAACCCGGATTGTCCGAGAGGAACAGATTCATTGCGCCTGGCTGCAGATCATCGGCGGCCTGAGAAGCGCCGGCGTGGTGACCGGACCCAGGGAACCGGTGATGCCGCCGGAACCGGTATGGCGGCATGTCGACACGGTCCGGGAAGTCATCGGCGTCGGCAGTGTCTTCTGGAGCGAGGGCGAACCGCTTATCCACCTGCACGCGGCCCTGGGGCACCACGGCGAGACCCTGACCGGATGCGTACGCAAGGACACCAGCGTCTACCTGGTTATCGAGGCGATGATCGTGGAACTCTCCGGGATCGATGTAACCCGGCCCTGGTTTGCCAAGGGCGGCTTTAACCGGCCGGTGTTTTTCCCCCCCGAGGAGAAGGAGGAAATCGGTTAATCAGGGATACGAACCTGCTATTCTTCCTCGACGTCGATTTTCAGTATTTTGTCACCAGGCTGGAGGGCCTGGCCCACTTTGGCGGAGATTTTTGCGACCTTCCCCGCTACCTCGCTGACCACCGGGGTCTGCATTTTCATGGCTTCAAGGATGGCCACCCGGTCGCCCACGGCCACATCCTGACCGACCTCGACGCTGATTTCACAGACATTGCCGGAAAAACCTGCCCGGATGTCCCCGGCCTTGGCCAGATCCGCGATTTCCTCCTTGGAGAGGGTGGGCTTGACGTTCGTTCCCGCCTGCTGTTCGGGTTCAAAAACAAAACTCTGCTGATGGTGGTCGACATTGAGGTAAATGGTGGTCTCGCCTTTTTTGTCCTGCTGTTCGGGGCCGACTTCAATCAGGTGCTCCTTGCCGGTGTAATCCTGGAAAACCAGGGTCTCGCCGAGGGCAAAGCCGCCGCGCCGGAGGAAGATTGACGGCGGCAGCACATACGATTTGCCGAATTTTTCCTCGAACTTGAAAAATTCCACCGCGTCATTCGGGTGTTGCAGGAAGGTGACCAGCTGCTGCTCCGTCGGTTCACGTCCCAGCCGCTTGGCCAGGGTGCGCCGTTCCTGGTCGATATCCATGTCCTCAATTTCCAGGATGCCGCCTTCTTTTTCCAGGATGTCTTTCCAGTCAGGGCCAAAGACCTTTTCATATATCCAATCGGCCGGCGGATAAAAGGGGAACGGGCCATATTTGCCCAGCAGCAGGTTTTTCAGGTCACCGGAGGGATTGCCGTAACGCTCGCCGTCCAGGACGTTGCCGACCGCGGTGGTCCATAGGATCTGCGAACCGGGAGTGACACTCCACCAGTTGCCGAGTTCTTTCTGCACCCGCGGCAGTTCGTGATGCAGGATATCCGGCATCCTGTTCAGGAAACCGCCCTTGGCGGCCTGTTCCAGGCTGCTGCCCATGGCCCCGCCGGGGAGTTTGTGGATCTGGACGGTGGGCAGGAAGCCCTTGATCTGCGCCTCGAACTGTTCGTAGTACGGCCGCTGGTCATGGATGGTTTCCGAGGTCTCGATGACCGCCTCCTCGTTGATGCCGACCGCAGTTTTGCCGTAATCCTTGAGGGTCTGGATGACGCTCAGGATCGGCGGCGGGCCGTAGAAGCCGTTGAAGGCATGGTCGGAGGCATCGACGATGGTGGCGCCGTTCAGGACGGCTGCCGTAATCCTGCCGATATCGTTGCCGTCGGTATTGTGGCCGTGGTAATGGATGATCAGGTCGGGATATGCCTGCTTGATGGCATCGACAAGGTCGCCGATCCGCTTGGGGGTGCCGAGGCCGCCATGATTTTTGATGCAGAGGATAATTTCCTCCCCGGTCACTTCCATGATTTCCTTGACCTTGGCGACATAGAACTGATCGGTATGCTCCGGGCCGGTGGAAAAACAGATTGAGGGCTCGTTGATCTTGCCGGCCTTGGCGACCTCCTCGAACACGGCCTGCATGTTGGGGACATGGTTCATGAAATCGAACGTCCGCCACACGTCCACATACTTGGCAAACTCCCGGACCGTCAAGCGGATGACATTTTGCGGATAGGGCCGGTAACCGAAGAGATTCACGCCGCGGCACAGGGTCTGAAACAGGGTGTCGGGCATCCGTTCGCGGAGTAGTTCCAGCTTGAGGAAGGGGTCGACCTGTTTGCGCAGGATATCCACGTGGACTGACGCGCCGCCGGTGATCTCCAGGGAAAAATAACCCGCCGCATCCCGCGAAGGCGCGGCCAGCAGGTCGGTATGGAGCAGAATCCTGTTTTTATAGTCCGACTGGGACATATCCCGGGCCGTGTTGGTGATGAAATATCCGTCCGCCCGGCGCAGGGTATCGAGCACCTGGGTTGGATTCATCGCTGTTGTTATTCGTGTCATAGTCTTCCTCAAGGCATTTAAGGTGCGGCCGGTGGTCTGCCGCGCCTAAACGATTTTTTATTTCTGCCGCTGTCCGGCCCGGAACTTTTCTCTAGGCCGCGTAGATATTTTGCTTTTTATGGTGGATCTCGGCAATGAGGCGGGCCAGCTTGCTTACTTCACTTTTTTGTTCCCGGTATTCAAAGAGATGCGGATGGGTGTCCAGGTAGGAAGTATCGAACTCGCCGTTTTGGAAATCCGGCTCCTGCACCAGGTTCTTATAGAAGGGAATCGTGGTCTTGGGACCGGCGATGACAAAGTTGTCCAGGCACCGTTTCAGCCGCTGCACCGTTTCATTCCAGGACCAGCCGAAGACGGTCAGCTTGACCAGCAGGGAGTCGTACACCTCGGGCACGGTAAACCCCTGGTAGCAGAATCCGTCCAGCCGAACGCCATAGCCGCCGGGTGACTGATAAATACTGAGGGTTTTACCGCCCTCGGGCATAAAATTGTTCTGCGGGTCCTCGGCGTTGATCCGCATCTCGATGGCATGACCGCGAAGTTCGACATCCGCCTGATCAAAAAGGAGTTTTTTGCCAAGCGCCAGTTTGATCTGGGTCCGGACAATATCAATCCCCGTAATCATTTCGGTGACCGTATGCTCAACCTGCAGCCGGGTGTTGATTTCCATGAAGTAATAGTTGTTGTCGCTGTCCAGCAGGAATTCAACCGTGCCGGCATTGAAATAGCCGGCCGCCTTGCCGGCCTTGATCGCGGTCCGGCAGATTTCTTCCGCCAGCTCAGGGGCAAGGTGAAAGGCCGGGGCAATCTCCACCAGTTTCTGGTTGCGCCGCTGGATCGAGCAGTCCCGCGTCCCGAGGTGTACTGTTTTGCCGGAAGCATCGGCCAGGATCTGGACCTCGACGTGTTTGGGATTGATAACGACTTTTTCGATATAGACGGAATCATCGTTAAAGGCGGCCAGGGCCTCGGCCCGGGCGATGGAGTACTGCTCATGCAGCTCGGTGTCATTTTCAATCCGGCGGATGCCCCGGCCGCCGCCGCCGGCGGTCGCCTTGAGCAT
>VAPE01009120.1_pt1 | contig 29929 bp, 28 predicted proteins | sample 3393911 | NCBI WGS metagenome assembly VAPE01 (sample SAMN08290436, study PRJNA428436) | hydrothermal vent metagenome | isolation source: Deep-sea hydrothermal vent chimney | place: Atlantic Ocean: South-mid Altantic Ridge
GGGAACGACCCGTTGGACTGGTAGGTTTCGGCCACGGCGGTCTGGGCGCCGTCGGCCAAGCTCAGGCCCTCCGTCACCTTCGCCCGGATGGTGTAGTCCTGGTAGGCCGGGATGGCGATGGCGGCCAGGATGCCGATGATCGCGATCACGATCATCAGTTCGATCAGTGTGAAACCCTGTTGATTTCGTGTCATGTCGATACTCCTCGATTGCTGGTGGATCCGGTCATACAGCCCTGAAGCCGGTGGTCGGTCGCGCGGAGCCTGCACCTATTGGGAGGCGGGGGCATTGGGCGCGGTTCGGACCTACTCTGATAGAAGCAGAATCCGTGCCAGTGTCCCGGCGCGCCGCCGGGGCCGGATCCGGGTCGCCCAGGTACCCGTTTTCTCGGCGGTTCGCGGGGAAACTCAAGTGTGTGGCGGCGACGGGAGGGAGGGCCCGTCGCCCGCGGATGGTCCCGGCGCGTCACAAGTTGACGCTGCGCGTCACTCGGCCGGGGGGCCGGTGTTCGGCCGTACCCCGGATCCACCGGGGGGTGCCGGTACGGGATCCAACCGAGTGTATCCATGGTGGCGGGCCTCCCTGCCCGTGGGGCACCCTGCCCCATGCTGGATTCTGTCTCGTCGCGCGTCCGCGAACCGGTCGCCGCCACCGGACATCCCAGCGCTACGGTGCATCACGGTCAGCGGGCCAAGGCCCGCTCTCATATGTTGCCGCAGGGCCGGGCGTTATTCCAGGCCGAGCTTCTTCAATCGGTAGCGTAGCGCGCGGAACGTAATCCCGAGGAGCTTCGCCGCCGCGGTCTTGTTGTATCGGGTCTTCTCCAGGGCCTGGACGATGGCGTCGCGCTCCACCGTGTCGAGATAGGTCTCCAACGGCAGGTCGCCCGGTTGGCGCGGCGGCTCGATGCCCGCCGCCGGCAGGTGCAGGTCCGGGCGCCGGATCACGCGATCTTCGCATAGGGTCGTGGCGCGTTCCAGGATGTTTTCCAGTTCGCGCACGTTGCCGGGGAAGGCGTAGCCGCGCAGCGCCTCCAGTGCCTCCGGGGCCAGGGTCGCGGGTTCGCCCCCGGCCGCGAGGCGCGCGAGCACCGATGCGGTGAGCGCCGGGAGGTCGGCGGGGCGCTCGCGCAGGGACGGGACATGCAATTCGATCACGTTAATTCGATAGTAGAGATCCTGGCGGAACTCGCTCGCCTGTACCAGGAGCCCCAGGTCTTTGTGGGTGGCGCTGAGTACGCGCACGTCGATGGCCACTTCGCGCTGCGCGCCGACCGGGCGCACCGCCTTCTCCTGGATCGCCCGCAGGAGCTTCACCTGCATGTGCAGCGGCAGCTCCGCCACCTCGTCGAGGAACAGCGTACCCCCGCCGGCGGCCTGGAACAGCCCCTGTTTGTCCGCCACCGCGCCGGTGAAGCTGCCCTTTACATGACCGAAGAATTCGCTCTCCATGAGATCCGTGGGGATCGCGCCGCAGTTGACGGCCACGAACGGGTGGTCGGAGCGCGGACCCTTCTCGTGGATCAGCCGCGCGACGAGTTCCTTGCCGGTGCCCGATTCGCCGCTGATGTACACCGGTGCCTGGCTGCGTGCGAGCTTGTGGATCGTGGCGCGGATCTCCTGCATCGGCGCGGAGTCGCCGAGCAGGGTACGCCGCGAGCGCCGGTCGACCTCCGGATAGGTGCGCCGCACCTTGAGGGCGCTGGTCACCAGGGCGCGCAGCATTTGCAGGTCCACGGGCTTGGAGACGAAATCGAAGGCCCCGGCCTTGAGTGCCTGCACCGCCGATTCCATGCTGCCGAAGGCGGTGATCACCGCGACCGGCACGTCGGGGAAGCGCTTCTGGATGTGGCGCACGAGATCGAGTCCGTCGCCGTCGGGCAGACGCATGTCGGTCAGGCACAGTCGGAACGGGTGGCGCCCGAGCAGCGCGCGCGCCTCGGCCAGGGTCGCGGCGCCGCGCGTGGCGATGTTCATGCGGGCGAGCGTGAGTTCCAGGAGTTCCCGAATGTCGGGTTCGTCGTCGACGATGAGGGCCAGGGCGCGTTCCATTTACGCGGGCTCCGTGTTCCGGTGGGTGTGGAAGGTGGCACGAAAGCGGCTCTCCCCGCCCGAACTCCCCATGTATTCGAGGGCCGCCTGGTTGAGTTCGCACAACTCGCGGGCGATGAACAGGCCGAGCCCGGTCCCGCGCGCGGAGTGCGTGTAGAACGGTTCGAAGGCCTGCTGCGCCGCCTCGGCGTCGAGCCCCGGTCCCGGGTCGCGCACCTCCAGGTAGGCGGCCCCGGATTCCGGGTCGCGGCCCGCGGCCAGGGTGATCCGCGGCTCGGTGCGCCCGGCGTTACCGTGCTCGAGCGCGTTCTGCGTCAAGTTCCACAGGACTTGGTGCAGGTGAGTGGTATCGACCGGGATTTCGAGTTCGGCCGGCTCGACCTCGATGCGCAGGCAGGCCGGATCGAGATGGTGGGTCAGGGCGAACTCGCGCGCGAACTCCGCGAGCCAGCCGCGAATCGCCACCGGCTCGGCGCGTGCGGGTCGGCCGCGGGAGAGTTGCAGCACGTTCTCGACGATGGTGTTCACGCGATCGGACTGCTCGCGGATGATCTGCGTCAGGCGCCCGTCGCCCGCCTCCAGCCGCGGCGATTCGGCCAGGAGCTGGGCCGCGTGGCTGATGGCGCCCAGCGGGTTGCGGATCTCGTGGGCGATGCTCGCGGTCAGCCGGCCCAGCGAGGCGAGCTTCAATTGCTGGGCTTGGCGCGCCAGTTGCGCGGCGTCGTGCAGAAATACCAGGGTGCCGGCCCCTGCATCCGCCCCGAGTTGTGTAAAACGCGGTTGCACGGTGACGCGCCGCGGTCCGGCCTGGAACGGCTCCGGCTCGCGCGCCGGTTGTTCGCGCCAGCGCCCCAGTGCCTCGGCGAGGCCCGCGGAGACGGTGTCCAGCCGGGGTCTTGCCCGGATACGCAGCAGGCGGCGGGCGGCCTCGTTGGCCAGGCGGATGCGCCCGGTGTGATCCACGACCAGCACCCCGGCCTCGAGGCGGCGGATGATCGTCTCGTTGAGTTTCTCCAGGTCGGCGAGGTCGGCGCCGCGCCGTGCCGCCAGCGCCTCGCTCTCGCGGATGCGTCGCGCCAGCAGGTAGGCGATGATCGCGGTGGCGAAGTATGCCGCGCCGAGGGTCCCCGCCCGGGTGAAGGTCCCCCCGGTCCCGCCTTCGATCACGGTGACGATCTGTTCGGTGAGCACGGCCAGCGCCGCCAGCGCCGCGAACAGGATCGCCAGCCGGCCCGGGATCAGGAGGCTCCCGCCGGCGATGGTGATGACGAGCAGCACCCCGATGCTGCTGCCGGTTCCCCCGCTCGCGGCCATCATCAGGGTGATCGCCGCGATGTCCGCCAGCAGTTGCACGTAGACCTGGACCGCGAAGGCCGGAACGCGGAAATGATGGGCGACGACCGCGGCGATCGCGAACGCCAGGTAGAGCGGGCACACGGCCTCGAACAGCGCCGGGTTGTACGAACCGAGCACCGTCGGCGGGGTCGGGCCGGCGAAGTAGGCGACGGTGAGCAGTCCCGCCAGCGCCAAGCGGTAGAGATTGAAGTAGCGCAGCGGCTTCCAGGTGTGGACCCCGGCGCCCCGCAGGGACCCCGAGGCCGCGGCGGTATCGGACAACGCGTGGGCCATGGTCGGATGATACTCGCTCAACCGGGGGTTTCGTGACGGTTGCAACGTTGCGCCGGGATCTCGCGGCCGCTCCCCGGTCCCGGACTTTCTATCGGACCGGAGGGGGAAAGCTGTAGTCGAATAAAGAAAGCAATAAAGGGGACGGAGGGAATAAACAATATTCCCTCCGTCCCCTTTTCAGCGCTCAGCGCCGCCCCTGCGGCACGGGACCCGCCGTACGGTGCGCTTGCGAGCAGTAGCAGTGGTCCCCGTCGTCGACCGCCTCGGCTTCGGGTACGTAGACGCCGCAGTGGGCGCAGCGCACCATGTGCTGTTCGGGCAGGACCCGGCGCCGTGGGCCGGGCACCGGGCACGAAGGGGGCCGCCGGGGGCCGCGGACGAGCCGGTAGACGGCGTAGGCGAGCAGTGCGAGCAGCAGCAGGCGGAACATCCGCTTAGTGTCCGCAGACTGCGCCGCCCACGCAAGCAGGGAAAAGGGGACGGAGGGAATATTGTTTATTCCCTCCGTCCCCTTTTTGCCTTTTCGCTTTGCGAAACGCCGCCGATTCCGGGAGAATGGTGCCCCTTTCCCGCCGGCGGCACTCCGCATGCACCTCCACGAATACCAGGGCAAGGCCTTGCTGGCGGAGATCGGGTTTCCGATCCCGCCGGGGCGCGTGGTCCGCTCGCCCGGGGAGGCGGTGCGCGCCGCCTCTGAACTCCCGGGTGCGGCTTGGCTGGTGAAGGCGCAGGTGCACTCCGGCGGCCGCGGCAAGGCGGGCGGGGTACGCCGTGCGGACAGCCCGGAGGAGGTGGGGCGCGTGGCGCGGGAGTTGCTCGGCACCCGGCTGGTCACCGCGCAGAGCGGCGGTCGCGGTCTGCCGGTCGAGGCGGTGTTGGTCGAGCAACCCGCGTCGTTGGTTCGCGAGTTGTACTTGGCGATGCTGGTGGATCGGCGCCGGGAACGGGTCGCGGTGCTGGGGGCGCGCAGCGGGGGCATGGAGATCGAGGCGCTGGCCGCGGAGGATCCGGAGGCGGTATGTTCGGTGTCCGTCGACCCGGCGGCGGGCCTGCTGCCCTACCAGTGCCGGCGCCTCGCCTTCGCGCTGGGGCTGGAGGCCGAGGCGGCCGCCGCACTGGGCCGCCGGCTGCCGTCCCTGTACCGGTTGTTCGTCGAACGCGACTTGAGTCTGCTCGAGATCAACCCGCTGGGGATCACCGACTCGGGCGGGCCGGTGGCGGTGGACGTGAAGATCCAGGTCGACGACAACGCGCTCTATCGTCAGCCCGCCCTGGCGGCGCAGGCGGACCCCGGCCAGGAGGAGGAACTCGAGCGCGCCGCCCGGCGTTTCGGGCTCCACTATATTCGTCTGGACGGCGACATCGCCTGCATGGTCAACGGCGCGGGGCTGGCGATGGGGACCATGGACCTCATCAAGCTCCAGGGCGGCAAGCCGGCCAATTTCCTCGACGTCGGCGGCGGGACCACCGCGGAGCGTGTCGCGGAGGCCTTCAAGCTGATCCTCTCGGATCCCAAGGTGCGCGCGATCCTGATCAATATCTTCGGCGGTATCGTGCGTTGCGACCTGATCGCCGAGGGGATCATCCAGGCGGTACGCGAGGTGCGCGTGACGGTGCCCGTGGTGGTGCGCCTGGAGGGGACCAATGCGGCGCTCGGCCGGCAGTTGCTGTGCGAGAGCGGCCTCGACCTGATGGGCGCCGACGACTTCACGGAGGCCGCGCGCAAGGCGGTGGCGGCGGCCGGCGGCGGGTCGGCGCGGTGATCCTGGTCGACGCGCAGACGCGGGTGATCTGCCAGGGTTTCACCGGCAAACAGGGGACCTTCCATTCCCGGCACGCGATCGACTATGGCACCCGGCTGGTGGGGGGGGTGACCCCGGGCAAGGGCGGGCGGACGCACCTCGGCCTGCCGGTCTTCGATACCGTGCACGACGCCGTCGCCGAGACCGGGGCCGAGGCGACGATGATTTATGTGCCCGCGCCGTTCGCCGCCGACGCCGTCCTCGAGGCGGCCGACGCCGGGATCCGGCTGATCGTGTGCATTACCGAGGGGATCCCGGTCCACGACATGATCCGTGTGAAGGCGGCGCTGCGCGGTTGCGAGGCGCGGCTCGTCGGGCCGAACTGTCCGGGCGTCATCACCCCCGGGGCCTGCAAGATCGGGATCATGCCGGGGGAGATCCACGCCCCGGGGATCATCGGCATCGTCTCGCGTTCCGGTACGTTGACCTACGAGGCGGTGAGTCAGACCACGCGCGCCGGGCTCGGGCAGAGCACCTGCGTGGGGATCGGCGGCGACCCGATTCACGGTGTCGGCTTCGTGGACTGCCTGGAACTCTTCGAACGCGACCGCCGGACCAAGGGCATCGTGCTGGTCGGCGAGATCGGCGGCAGCGACGAAGAGGAGGCCGCCGAGTACATCCGCGCGTGCGTGCGCAAGCCGGTGGTGGCCTACGTCGCGGGCATGACCGCACCGCCGGGGCGGCGCATGGGCCACGCCGGGGCGATCGTCCGCGGCGGGCGGGGGACCGCCAAGGACAAGTTCGCGGCGCTGCGGGCCGCCGGCGTCGCCGTGGTGCGCAGTCCGGCCGAGATCGGCGTGCGCATGAAGGAGTTCTTCACGGGCTGAGGCTTTCCCCGCCGCAGTAGAACCTCCCAAGTCCGACAGGCCCTGAACCTCAGATCCGGAGACACCGTGACCCGCCCGTTGCGCATCGCCCTGGCCCAGTTGAATCTCCTGGTGGGAGACGTGGCCGGCAATGCCGAGCGCATCCGCGCCGTCGCGCTGGACGCGCGCGACCGCTTGGCGGCCGACCTGGTGGTCTTCCCCGAGCTGGCCCTGAGCGGTTACCCGCCGGAGGATCTCCTGCTGCGCGGGGATTTCCGCCGCGCGGTGGACGCGGCGCTCGCCCGGCTGCGGGCCGCGGTCCACGGGATCCATCTGCTGGTCGGTTATCCGCACACCGAAGGGAGCCGCCTCTATAACGCCGCGGCGCTGCTGCGCGACGGGCGCGTCGCGGCGCGCTACTTCAAGCACCTGCTGCCGAACTACAGCGTCTTCGACGAGAAACGCTATTTCACCGCCGGGACCGAACCGTGCGTGACCGAGATCGGCGGCGTGCCGGTCGGGATCACCCTCTGCGAGGACATCTGGCAACCGGGGCCGCCGCGGCGCGCCGCCGCGGCCGGGGCCCGGCTACTGGTGAACCTGAACGCCTCGCCGTTTCACGTGGACAAGGCCCGCGAGCGCGAGCAGGTCGCGGCGCACCGCGTCGCCGAGTGCGGGATCCCCCTGGTCTATCTCAATCTGCTCGGCGGGCAGGACGAACTGGTTTTCGACGGGCAGTCGTTCGTCCTGGATCGGGACGGCACGCCGCGTTTCCGGGCGCCGGCCTTCGAGGAGGGGTTGTATTGCGTCGATTTCGCCCGCGAGGGCGACACGGTGCGCCCGCTGCCCGGTCCGTGCGCGCCGCTGTCGGCATCGGAGCCGAGCCTATACGGGGCGTTGGTGCTGGGGGTGCGCGACTACATCCGCAAGAACGGCTTCGACGGCGCGGTGCTTGGCCTGTCCGGGGGGATCGACTCGGCGCTGTGTCTGGCCATCGCCGTCGATGCCATCGGCGCCGAGCGTGTGCAGGCGTTGCTCATGCCCTCGCGCTATACCGCGCCGATGAGTCTCGAGGACGCCGAGGCCGAGGCGCGTGCGCTCGGCGTCGATACCCGGGTGATCCCGATCGAACCGCCCTTCCAGGCGTTCCTGGAATCGCTGCGCGAGATATTCGCCGGGTGCGCGCCGGATGTCACCGAGGAGAACCTGCAGGCGCGCTGCCGGGGCGTGCTGCTGATGGCGGTCTCCAACAAGACGCGCCGGATCCTCCTGACCACCGGCAACAAGAGCGAGATGTCCGTAGGCTACGCGACCCTCTACGGCGACATGGCGGGCGGCTTTGCGCCCATCAAGGACGTGCCCAAGACGCTGGTCTACCGTTTGGCGCGCTACCGCAACGCCATCGCGCCGGTGATCCCGCAGCGCGTGTTCGATCGCCCGCCGTCGGCGGAATTGGCGCCGGACCAGAAGGACGCCGACCTCCTGCCGCCCTACGAGGTGCTCGATCCGATCCTGGAGCGCTACGTGGAACTCGATCAGGGAGTGGAGAGGATCATCGCCGCGGGCTACGAGGCGGCGGTGGTGCGCCGGGTGGCGGAGTTGGTGGACCGCAACGAGTACAAGCGCCGCCAGGCCCCGCCCGGGGTGCGCATCTCACGACGTGCCTTCGGCCGGGACCGGCGCTATCCGATCACCTGCGGCAACCGCCACGCCGGTGGGCCGGGCTCGGATCCGTGATTGAAATTCGCGGTGGTGTTGGGGTTTCGGGCGTTGTCGGCGGGCCTCGGCCCACCCTACAGGGGACCATTCGACGCCGGGGTCTCTGTAGGGTCGGGCTCGCCCGACCGGCGTCGCGGATCGGCGCCTGGGTCCGGTGGGATTCTACGACGTTTTCGGCGGGGCGCGCCCCGCCCTACAGGTGACCCGCGGGGTCGGTGATGGACGGTAGGGCCGGGCGCGCCCGGCCGACGCCGCGGGACGCCGCGGATTTTCGCGATGGGGTTGAAATGAATCACGGAACCCACGGAAAATTTGTGTTCCCCTCCGTGCATTCCGCGGCCATTGTTTCGCGGCCCGGACGCGAAACAATGGCCGGTCAGAGATAGACCACCACTTCGTCGAGACGCCGGCGCGGCGTGGGTTCCGGGAGTTCCGCCGGGTAGCCCAGGCTGAGCAGCGCGACCGGTGTCAGATCCGGGTCCAGCCCGAGGCCTGTGCGGATGCGCTCCTCGTCGAAGCGTCCCACCCAGGTCGAACCCATGCCGGCGGCGACCACGGCGAGTTGCGCGTAGGCGGCGGCGATGGTGGCGTCCTGCAGTGCATAGAGGCGTTCGCCGCGCTCCCCGAACTCTTGCGCGGAACGCCGCGCGTCGGCGCAGAACAGCAGGCACACCGGTGCTTGCGAGATGAACGCCTGATCGTCGGCCGCGGCGCGCAACGCGTCCCGATGGGCCTTGTCCGTGACTACGACGATCCGGTAAGCCTGCAGGTCACCCGCCGACGGCGCGCTGCTCGCGGTCTCGAGGATCGCGTGCAGCTTTTCCCGTTCCACCGGCATGTCGGCCTGGTAGCTGCGCACCGAATGACGGCGGCGGACGGTCTCGAAGAAATCCCACATCGGATGCTCCTTCCGCTGATCCCACCGGGACCCGCCGCGCCTCAGCCTCCCGAGCGGGGCTCCAGGCGCGCCAGCGCAGGGTCCTTGGGGTAGTTGAGTTTCAAAACCCGCAACGCGTCGCCCGCCGGACCCTTGAGGCCGAGCCGGCGGTAACCCTCCACCATGAGCGCCAGCGCGCGGGGCGTCGCCGGCGTCTGCCGGTAGTGATCGAGAATATGCTTGGCGCGGTCGATGGCCGCCACGTAGGCGCCGCGCCCCATATAATAGTTTGCGACACTGAGTTCATAGTTCGCCAGGTTGCCGCGCAGAAACACCATCCGGTCGCGGGCGTCCCGCGCGTAGCGGCTGTCGGGGAATCTGCGCAGCAGTTGCGCAAAGTACCGGAACGCCTTGAGTTCGGATTCCTGGTCGCGCTGCGAGCGGTCGACCCCGAAAAGACGCTGGATCAATCCGCGCCCGCGGTTGTATTCGGAGAGGCCCATCAGGTAATAGGCGTAGTCCACGTTCGGGTTGCGCGGATACATCTTGATGAATCGCTGCGCCTCGGAGACCGCCGAGTCGGGCTCGTCCTGCTTGTAGTAGGCGTAGGCGATCTCGAGCTGGGCCTGCTGGGCGTAGCGGCCGAACGGGAACCGCGACTCCAGCTTCTCGAAGTCCTGGATGGCCGTCTGGTAGTTGCCCGCGCCGAGTTCTTGCATGGCCTCGCTGTAGAGCTTGGGCGCGGGCCAGCCCTTGGTCTTGTCGGCCTCCTTGCCGAACATCGCGCAGCCGCCCAGCACCAGCAGCAGGCCGGCGACGATGAAGACCGGTATGGGGCGGCGCGGTCGGGTTCGGGGCATGGCTGGGGATGTTCTCGCGCGGACGACGGGGGTCTTGCGGCACAGTATACTCCAAGCGCGCTATGGACGAATCCGAACCTCTCACCGCCGAGATCCCGCCCGAGCTGGCCGGGCGGCGCCTGGACCAGGCGCTCGCCGAACTGTTCCCGCGTTACTCGCGCAGTCGCATCCAGCAGTGGATCCGCGCGGGCGACGTGCGGGTGGACGGGCGCGCGTGGCGGGCGCGCGACCGGCTCGCGGGCGGCGAGCAGGTGGTGCTTCGGGCGCGCAAGCCGGCAGCGGACCCGGGGTGCCGGGCACAGGCCATTCCCCTCGAGATCGTCTACGAGGATGACGCGCTGCTGGTCATCGACAAGCCGCCGGGGCTGGTGGTGCACCCGGCACCCGGCAACCGCGAAGGCACGCTGCAGAACGCCCTGCTGCACCACGATCCGGCACTGGCGGCGCTGCCGCGCGGTGGGCTCGTGCACCGCCTCGACAAGGACACCTCGGGGCTTCTGGTGGTGGCGCGCACCCTCGCGGCTCACAAGGCCCTGGTGGACCAACTCCAGGCACGCAGCGTGGAGCGTGAGTACGAGGCGCTCGTGCACGGGGTCATGATCGCCGGCGGCACCGTGGACCAGCCGCTCGGGCGCCATCCGGTGGACCGCAAGCGCATGGCGGTCGTCCCGGCCGGGCGCCGGGCCGTCACTCACTACCGGGTCCGGGAGCGGTTTCGCGCCCACACGTGGGTGCGTGTGCGCCTGGAGACCGGCCGCACCCACCAGATCCGCGTGCACATGGCGTATCTGCGCTACCCGCTGGTGGGCGATCCGGTCTACGGCGGGCGCTTCCGAGTCCCGCCGCGCGCCTCGGAAGACCTGCTCGGGGCGCTGCGGGCCCTGCGTCGGCAGGCGCTGCACGCCGGGCGTCTGGCGCTGATCCACCCCGATACCGGCGCGCGCGTGGAGTGGTGCGCGCCGCTGCCGACGGACCTGGAGGCTCTGATCGCCGTGTTGCGCACCGACGCGGCGGCCGCCGGGCGGGACCGTTAGGAGTGGAACGGGGGGTGGGCGCCGGTCCGCCGGTCGGGATCCTCCGGCCCGACTGGCCGGCCCCCGCGCGGGTCGGCGCCGCGGTGACCACGCGCCGCGGCGGGGTGAGCGGCGGGCCTTACGCGGAATTCAATCTCGGCGATCACGTCGGCGACGATCCGCGCGCGGTGTCCGCCAACCGCGTGCGGTTGATCGAGGCGCTGGGCCTGCCGGAGGCGCCGCGCTGGCTGCATCAGTGCCACGGCGCCGGGGTGGTGCGTCTCCCGCAGGCGGGGGCGGTGAGGCTCGACGCCGACGCGGCCTGGACCGAGCGCCCCGGCGTGGTGTGTGCGGTACTCACCGCCGATTGCCTCCCGGTATTGTTGTGCGATCGCCGCGGCGCCCGGGTCGCCGCGGTCCATGCCGGTTGGCGGGGACTCGCCGCCGGCGTGCTGGAAGCCGCGGTACGGTCGCTGACGCGGTCGCCGGCCGAACTGCTCGCGTGGCTCGGCCCGGCCATCGGGCCGGAGTCCTTCGAGATCGGCGACGAGGTGCGCGAGCGGCTGCTTGCCGGCGACCCGCGCTCGCACGATGCGTTCCAGCCGGCCGGGCCCGGGCGGTGGCGGGCGGATCTCTGTGCGCTGGCGCGCGCGCGCCTGGAGGCGGCGGGCGTGCGCGCCGTCTACGGCGGCACGACCGGTACGCTGCGTGATCCGCGGCGCTTCTACTCGTACCGGCGCGACGGTGCCACGGGCCGCATGGCGGCGCTGATCTGGATCCGGGATCCGGCCGCGTCCGCACACTCGTGAGCCGCGCGTGGCGGATATCATGGCCCGGCCGCCTGCCGGACCGGGGATGTTCCGCCGCGCGCGGCGGGATCAATCGTGATCGGGCATGCGCCGATCCTCGTCCGCAACGGGAGACGATTCCAATTCCCGAGCCCCGCCGCGTGTCGGCCAACGGTACAAGACCATGAGGTAGGCGAAAATCAGCATATAGATCACCGCGGTCCCGAACATGTTGCCGGGCATGCCGGTCCGGCCGTTGCCGTAAGGCCCGCCGAAGCCCTCCGCGGTCGACCAGATCACGAATGAGAAAGCCATCCCGATCGGCAACAGGTAACGCAGGAGTTTCCCGGAAAGCAGGCTCCAGGCGACGACCACCTCCGTGGCGGCCGAAAGCAATCCGAAGAGCAGGGGATCGGTGTGCGTGATGACGTAGATAAAGGCCTGAAGATAATGAACCAGCCAAGCGGGTTGGCCGTGCTGGGCATCGACCAGATAGCCGATGAAGTGCGTCAGAAAATAGGGGTGCCACTTGAACAGCGCGTCCCAGGCCCACAGGAAGCCGAAGAGATTGCGGGCGGCGTGGATCCAGAGAAGCGCAGGGTCGCGCGCGGTACGTGCCGACGATGCCGAGAGGGGCCGGCTGATGCGCCAGCAGGTATAGGTGAAGATCATGGCGATGAGGTAGGGCGGTGCAATGCCGGCATCGGTCCCGCCGGCGGCAGGATTGAAATCACCGCCATGTTCAACGACGATCCACATCCCCAGCAGGTACGCGGTACCGACCCACAAGGCCGATCGCATGCCCTTGCCCGACAGCAATACCAGCGCGATGTAGAGATTCACCAGGACGATGCCGTTTCCGGCGAGGTGTACGGGCCAGGAGGACAGCGGCATCCCGAGAAAATGGGCGACGGCCAGTTTGTTGGCCCCTGACGAGGCGGTCCAAGTGTTGTACAACCAGATAAGCCCGAAGAGGATACGCAGCAGACGAAACATTCGAGCTTGTACGGGCGTGGGCGTGGGGAGCAGATACTTGGGCGGGCGATCGTCGAATCCTAACCAGCGGAAAACGGCTTGTGTCTGTTCAGACATAAGAGACCCCTTGCTGATTGCCCCGGTGCGCGGCAAGTCTCGCCGTTCGGCGGCGGTATCCACGACTTTTCGGACGCGATCCCGATCGCCGCGGTGTTTTCCGCCGACTTTCAGATTCGGGACGGTGGCCGCCCTCGCCGCGACCGCCCGCGAAATCCCCTAAGAATTGAGTGACTTTGCGATCCTGCTTCACAGCGAAGTTCGACCGCCCCCGGGCCCTGGTGTTCAACCTTTCCGGTATCGCCACGGTGGCGGGCGCACTGCCGGCCTACTACAGTGTACAAAGGCTGCGGGAGCGGCGACCCTGTGTGCCGACGGTGCCCGCCCCGCGCTTTCTCCGATATCGCGATGCGGACCTCATCGCCGGGTTGCGTCGGCGCACGGGGGTGCGCGACCGGGGGGTGACGTCGATCGGCGCGGGGTATGATGGATCCCTGTGGTGCACCACCTGCCCGGGTGAAGGAGGAGATGTGCGGGACTGGCACATGCTGACGCTCGTCGGAGTCGATCGGCCCGGCATCGTGGCGCGGATCACCGACGTCCTCTATCGTGTCGGCTGCAATCTCGGCGAGGCCTCGATGCTCCGGCTCGGCGGCAATTTCACCATCAGCATGATGGTGGAGCACGCGGGCGGCGCGCCCTCCCTGGCCGAGCAGCTCGAACCGGTGGCCCGCGCGTTGGATCTGCACCTGCACGTGGACCCCATCCGCGGGGCCCTGCACCGCCACGTCGTGCCGGACGTGCGGGTGCGGGTGCACGGCGCCGATCGCCCGGGGATCGTGGCGCGGGTCACCGGTGCCCTCGCCGAGGCGGGCCTGGACATCACCGACCTCGAGTCGGACGTGGCCGGAACCGGAGAGCGCCCGGTGTACGTGCTGCAGATCGAGGGCGTGGCGCAGCGCGGCATCGATTCGCTGCGCGCGGCGCTGGAGAGGCTGGGCGACGGGGTGGAGACGAGCCTCGAGCCGGTGGATACGGTGCTCGGTTAGGAGTCGGCGGGTCGGTGACGGTCCTGGAAGTCCTGACTTACCCGGACGCCCGCCTCAAGCGGGTCGCCGAGCTCGTGGAACGCTTCGATGCGGCGTTGCAGGGGTTCGTCGCGGATCTGGTGCGGACGATGGCGGCGGGTCCGGCCGCGGTGGGGATCGCCGCCCCGCAGGTCGGGTGCCTGCAGCGGCTGGTGATCGTCGACGTCTCGACGCGGTCCCGGGTGGCGGGCCACGGACGGCTCGTGTTGATCAATCCCGAGATCACCGCCCGGGAGGGGCACGCGGTCGGCCGCGAGGGCTGCCTGTCGGTGCCCGACTACACCGGAAACGTGATCCGTGCCGAACGCATCCACGTCCGCGCCCGCGATGAGCACGGCGGGTCCGTGGACTGCGAGATGGAAGGATTCGAGGCGCGCGTCGTGCAACACGAAGTAGACCACCTGGACGGGCTGTTGTTCCTGGACCGGCTGGTGAGCCGGCGCAGCGACCTGTTTGCGCGTCGGGACCGTGGGAAGGGGTCTTGAAAATCCCGGATCCCCCCCAATAAAAAAGTAATCCCGATCCTCGACCCGGAGTCTTAGTGATGCGAATGGACAAGCTGACCAGCAAGTTCCAGATGGCGCTGGCGGACGCCCAGAGTTTGGCGGTGGGGCGTGATCACCAGTTCATCGAACCCGTGCACGTGATGGCCGCCCTCCTCGACCAGGAAGGCGGCACCGTGCGCCACCTGCTGGCCAAGGCGGACGTCAACGTCAACCGCCTGCGCTCCCAACTCGGCGAGGCGCTCGATCGCCTGCCGCAGGTCGAGGGCACGGCCGGCGACGTACAGATCTCCAACGACCTCGGGCGCATGCTCAACGTCACCGACAAGCTCGCCCAGCAGCGCAAGGACCGGTATCTTTCCAGCGAGTTGTTCGTTCTGGCGGCGGTGGAGGACAAGGGCGCGCTCGGGGACCTGCTGCGCAAGGCCGGGGCCTCCAAGGCCGGGGTCGAGCGTGTCATCGACGAGCTGCGCGGCGGCCAGAAGGTGGAGGATCCCAACGCCGAGGACCAGCGCCAGGCGCTCGAGAAGTACACGATCGACCTCACCGAGCGCGCCGAACAAGGCAAGCTCGACCCGGTCATCGGCCGCGACGACGAGATCCGCCGCACCATCCAGGTACTGCAACGTCGCACCAAGAACAACCCGGTGCTGATCGGCGAGCCCGGCGTGGGCAAGACCGCGATCGTCGAGGGCCTCGCGCAGCGGGTGCTCAACGGCGAGGTGCCGGAGGGCCTCAAGAACAAGCGCATCCTGGTGCTCGACATGGCGGCGCTGATCGCGGGGGCCAAGTACCGCGGCGAGTTCGAGGAGCGTCTCAAGGCGGTGCTCACCGACCTCGCCAAGCAGGAAGGCCAGATCATCCTGTTCATCGACGAGATGCACACCATCGTCGGCGCCGGCAAGGCCGAGGGGGCGATGGACGCGGGCAACATGCTCAAGCCGGCGTTGGCGCGCGGCGAGCTGCACTGCATCGGCGCGACCACGCTCGACGAGTACCGCAAGTACGTCGAGAAGGACGCCGCGCTCGAACGCCGCTTCCAGAAGGTGCTGGTCGGCGAACCCACGGTGGAGGACACCATCGCCATCCTGCGCGGGCTCAAGGAGCGCTACGAGGTCCATCACGGGGTGGAGATCACCGATCCCGCGATCGTGGCCGCGGCCATGCTCTCGCACCGCTACATCACCGACCGCCAGCTTCCGGACAAGGCCATCGATCTGATCGACGAGGCGGCGAGTCGCATCCGCATGGAGATGGATTCCAAGCCCGAGGAGATGGATCGTCTCGAACGGCGCCTGATCCAGCTCAAGATCGAGCGCGAGGCGCTCAAGAAGGAGAGCGACGAGGCGTCCAAGAAGCGCCTGGAGAATCTGCAGGCCGAGATCACGCGCCTGGAACGCGAGTACTCGGACCTGGAGGAGATCTGGAAGTCCGAGAAGGCCGCCATGCAGGGCGCCGCGCACGTCAAGGAGGAACTGGAGCGCGCGCGCCTGGACCTGGAGACCGCGCATCGCGCCGGCGATCTCGCGCGCATGTCCGAGATCCAGTACGGGCGCATCCCCGAGTTGGAGAAGCGGCTCGAGGCCGCGAGCAAGGCGGAGCAGCAGACGTTCAAGCTGCTGCGCAACAAGGTGACCGAGGAGGAGATCGCCGAGGTGGTCTCCAAGTGGACCGGTATCCCGGTCTCCAAGATGCTCGAGGGCGAGCGCGAGAAGCTGCTGCGTATGGAGGAGGCGTTGAGCGCGCGCGTGATCGGCCAGGATGAAGCGGTGCGTGCGGTCTCCGACGCGATCCGCCGCTCCCGCGCCGGACTCTCCGACCCCAACCGCCCGAACGGATCGTTCCTGTTCCTCGGCCCGACCGGCGTGGGCAAGACCGAACTCACCAAGGCTCTCGCCGAATTCCTGTTCGACACCGAAGAGGCGATGGTGCGCATCGACATGTCGGAGTTCATGGAGCGGCACTCGGTGGCGCGCCTGATCGGCGCCCCGCCGGGCTACGTCGGCTACGAGGAGGGCGGCTATCTCACCGAGGCGGTGCGCCGCAAGCCCTATTCCGTGATCCTGCTCGATGAGATCGAGAAGGCGCACCCGGACGTGTTCAACGTCCTGTTGCAGGTGCTCGACGACGGGCGCCTCACCGACGGGCAGGGGCGCACCGTGGACTTTCGCAACACGGTGATCGTCATGACTTCGAACCTCGGCTCGCAGGTCATCCAGGAGATGGCCGGGGAGGAGAACTACGCGCGCATGAAGTCCGCCGTCATGGAGATCGTCGGCGGCCACTTCCGCCCGGAGTTCATCAACCGCGTGGACGAGGTGGTGGTGTTCCATCCTCTCGGCCGCGAGCAGATCCGCGCCATCACCGGGATCCAGATCGGCTACCTGCAGCGCAGGCTGCGCGAGCGCGACCTGGATCTCGAACTCGACGAGGCGGCGCTCGACCGGCTCGGCGAGGCCGGCTTCGATCCGGTCTACGGGGCGCGGCCGCTCAAGCGCGCCATCCAGCACCAGCTCGAGAATCCGCTGGCGCAGAAGATCCTCGCCGGGCACTTCGGCCCCGGTGACGTGATCCGCGTCGAGGTGGAGGGGGAGCGGCTCGCATTTCACCGCGTCGCTCACAAGGCCTCGGCCGCCTGAGGCCCGCCGGGCGGACCCGCGGGCGCGGGTCCGCCCGGGAAACAGAACGGAGGGCGCGACCTTGCGACCGGACTACGAAGGCGGCGGACTCGTCAATCTGGTGACGTCCCTGGTCGAGGGGCTGGGTGCGTCGCCGCCGGCCCCGTACGCGCCGCTGGCGGCACTCGCTCCGGCGGAAGTGGCGCGGGCGCGCCATGTGGTGTTTCTCCTGCTCGACGGCCTGGGCTACGACTACCTGATCGCGCACGGCGCCGGGGGGGCGCTCGCCGCGCATCTCCAGGGACGGATTTGTTCCGTATTCCCGCCCACCACGGCGGCGGCGGTGACCACGCTGCTCACCGCCACCGCGCCCCAGCAGCACGCGATCACCGGTTGGTTCCTGTATCTGCGCGAGTTGGGTACGGTCACCACCTTCCTGCCGTTCCGTCCGCGCTGGGGCGGTCCGCCGCTGGATCACTTCGGGTTGTCCGTCGCCGAATTCGTTTCCGCCCCGCCGGCGCTGGACCGGCTCGATGCCGAGACCTGGTGCCTGCTGCCCGAGGAAGTGACCGAATCCGCCTATAGCCGCGCGCTGACCGGCGGCGCGCACCGCACCGGATACCGTGACCTGGAAGACTTCGGCACGCGCATCGTCGGTCTCGTGCGCGACGCCGCGCGGCGCCGTTTCATCTACGCCTACTGGCCGGAATTCGACCGTCTGGCGCACCTGCACGGGGTCGGCTCCGCACCGGTGCGCGCGCACTTCGAAGCCCTCGACGGCGCCTTCGGGCGACTGCTCGATCGCTTGCGCGGCACCGATACCCTGGTGGTGGCGGTGGCCGACCACGGTTTCGTGGACACCGGCCCGCAGGAGATCGTGCACCTCGAGGACCACCCGGCGCTCGCCGAGTGCCTGGCCCTGCCGCTGTGCGGTGAGCCGCGCGCCGCCTATTGCTATGTGCGCCCCGGTGCCGTACGTCGCTTCGAACGCTACGTTACCGAACAACTGGCCGTACAGTGCGACTTGTATCCCGCCGCCGCATTGATCGAAGACGGCTGGTTCGGGCTCGGCGAGCCGGCGCCGCGCCTGTGGGAGCGCGTCGGCGACTACGTGTTGCTGATGAAGGAGCACTGGGTGATCAAGGACCGCCTGCCGGGCGAGTCGGCGTTCCAGCAGATCGGTGTCCACGGCGGTGTCAGCGAGGAGGAACTCCACATCCCGCTGATCGTGGCGCATTGTTGAAACGCATGGCCGCACGGCCCTGTGCGCGCCCGGCGCTGCGCAATAACACCGAGATTGCAGTATCCGTCGACCACGCCCGATCCCCCGGATTTCGGTGCCGGGGCGGCGGCCCGATGCACGGAAAGCCCCGTCGGTCGGGGCGGGGAAGGAAGGATGGCGCGGGCGGCGCAGCCGTCCTATAATATGCAACCCGTTTTTCCTCGAAAATAGGACGACAAATTGGCCAAACCCAATTATCAATATGAGAAGCGCCAGAAAGAATTGGCAAAGAAAAGAAAAAAAGAGGAGAAACTGCAGCGAAAGGCGCCCAAAAGCGAGATCCAACCCGCAGGGGACCCGATCCGGCCCCCGGGTGTCGGGGGGTCTTAGGCGGCAGGCCTTGCGTCCGCCCCGTCTGCCGGGTAGCGATATATGTGTGGATTCGGGTTTTGTCGGCCCGGCCGCTTCGGGTCCTATACGGGCAGGTACCCGCCCTTCTCCCCCGGCCCTCCGCTGAAAATAGTTGTGGTTATTGGGTAGGGTTTGTGTATAGTGGCCCCATTGCAGCGCAGTTCTTGTAGTTAGTTTGGAAAACCCTCCAGTCTCTTCTGTAAGGTACTCCAACGATTCCGCTTTCAAGAATGAACTGCAAGACATCGCAATTCAACCGAACACAGAGGTATTCCCAATGGCTACAGGAACGGTTAAGTGGTTCAACGACGCGAAGGGCTTCGGCTTCATCACCCCGCAGGACGGCAGCAAGGATGTCTTCGTGCATCATTCCGCCATCCAGGGCGGTGGCTTCAAGTCCCTGGCCGAGGGCCAGCAGGTGTCGTTTGACGTGGAACAGGGCGTGAAGGGTCCGTCGGCGACGAATGTCCAGCCGGTCTAGACGTCGCATACTGCGTAAGCAGGTTTCAGTGAAGACCCCGCCGTCCGGCGGGGTCTTTTTTTATGTGCGCCTCGAAAGTCCGTGGGTGGATTCCGGTTCGGGTGGGGCGCCCGGTGATGAGCGCGACCCGTCCGGTGCGCCGCCTCATGCGAGCAGTACCGCAACCAGCCCGGTGATGAAGATGCCGTCGAAGGTTCCGGCGCCGCCGATCGACGCCACCGGCGCCCCGAGGCGGCGCACCTCGCCGAGGTGCAGTATGTCGGCGCCCAGCAGTACGCCGAGGGTCCCGCCGATATAGGCCAGCGGTGCGCTGTGCGCCGGGTCCAACAGCAGCGCGGCGAGGGCGGCCGTGATCGGGGCCACCAGCATGGGCATCGCGATCCCCATCCCCGGGATCGGGCGGCTCGTGCGGTAGCACACCGCGGCCACGATCCCGATGGCGAGCAGGACGATGATCGGGTTGAGGGGGTGGTGGCCGAAGAGATAGGCCGAAAAGGTCACCGGGATCAGGCACCCGCCGACGTTGACCGCGATCAGGGTGTGTCCGGTGAACGGCCGCTGCGGCAGGCGCAGCAGGCCGCGGAGCGGGTCCGGTACGGCGCCGGGCGCCGGCGGGTCGGCGCGCACGGTGAACAGGGGCAGGTTGATGGCGCTGCCGAACAGCGACGCGAACAAGAGGAACAGGGCCGAACCGCCCGACAGCCCCAGCTTGTCGAAGACGATGGTCAGCAGGCCCACCTGAATAAAGGCCGCCAGGAATCCCAGCACCAGCACGAACAGCAGGAGATGTAGCGGCGAGAAGGGCGAGCGCACGTGGGCGATCCGGGGTATCGACGCGTCGAATTCTAGACGGGTGTCCATGATGCCACAAAAGCGCCCGGTGCTGCGCGGGACCGGCCGGTCGGTACGATTCGGAGAAGCTCCTTGATTTTGCTACAATCGCCCTGATTTCAACATTTCAATTCGGGCTGGATTTACTGAGGGATGGACCCATGCCGATCTACGAGTACCGGTGCACCGCTTGCGGGCACGAACTGGAGACGATCCAGAAGATGAGCGACGCCCCGCTCGCCGAATGTCCGGCATGCGGGAAGCCGGCCCTTCAGAAGCTGATCTCGGCCGCAGGCTTTCGCCTCAAGGGCAGCGGCTGGTATGAAACCGATTTCAAGGCCGGAAACCGGAAGAACGTGGTCGAGTCCGATTCGCACAAGGGCGCGAAGTCGGACGCCAAGGAGGGCGGCAAGGGCGACAAGGGCGACGTCAAGAAAGGCGGCAAGGCCGAACCCAAGCGCGATCCGCAGAAGAAGACCCACACCCCGACCGGCACCGAGTAAGCCCCGGCGGCGTGCGGAAGTTGCACCCCCCGGGTCGGGGTCGTAACATGGCGCGCTCCCGGAACTCCGTGGTTTTTCGGGAATTTCCAGAGAATTCGAGGGATTCAGGGTGATGCGCAGCCATTACTGCGGGCAGGTGGGCGAGCCGCTGCTCGATCGCGAGGTGGTCCTGTGCGGCTGGGTTCACCGTCGGCGCGACCACGGCGGCGTGATCTTTCTCGACCTGCGCGACCGCGAGGGTCTGATCCAGGTGGTCTTCGATCCGGACGCGCCGGAGAGCTTCGCCGCCGCCGAGCGCGTGCGCAGCGAATACGTCCTGCGGGTGCATGGGCGGGTGCGCCGCCGCCCGGCGGGGACCGAGAATCCGACGCTCCCCACCGGCCGCGTCGAGGTGCTGGGCGCGGATCTGGAGATCCTCAACGCCGCCGATACCCCGCCGTTCCCGCTCGACGACGAGGCGGTCAGCGAGGAGGCGCGCCTGCGCTTCCGCTACGTGGACCTGCGCCGTGCGCCGATGCTCGAACGCCTGCGGCTGCGCTCGCGGGTCACGCGCGTGCTGCGCGGGTTTCTCGACGGGCACGGTTTCCTGGACACCGAGACCCCGATCCTGACCCGCGCCACGCCCGAGGGCGCCCGCGATTACCTGGTGCCGAGCCGCACCCACCCGGGGGCGTTCTTCGCGCTGCCGCAGTCCCCGCAGCTCTTCAAACAGCTTCTGATGATCGCCGGGCTGGACCGCTACTACCAGATCGCGCGCTGCTTCCGGGACGAGGACCTGCGCGCCGATCGCCAACCCGAGTTCACCCAGATCGACATCGAGGCCTCGTTCCTGGAGGAAGAAGATCTGCTCGGTCTCATCGAGGCCATGATCCGGGAGCTGTTCGCCGAGGTCCTGGACGTGCGACTCCCGGATCCCTTCCCTCGCATGGGCTACGACGAGGCGTTGGCACGTTTCGGCACCGACCGCCCGGACCTGCGCATTCCCCTGGAGTTGACCGAGCTGACCGAACTGATGCGGGGCGTGGAGTTCAAGGTCTTCGCCGGCCCGGCCAACGATCCGAAGGGGCGGGTGGCCGCGTTGCGCGTGCCCGGGGGCGCGACGCTCTCGCGCAAGGAGATCGACGACTGCACCGTCTTCGTCGGCCGCTTGGGTGCCAAGGGTCTCGCCTATATCAAGGTCAATGATCGTGCCGCCGGACGCGAGGGGTTGCAGTCCCCGATCCTGAAGTTCCTGCCGGACCCGGTCATCGAGCAGATCCTGGCACGCACCGGTGCGGGTTCCGGGGACTTGGTGTTCTTCGGCGCCGACCGCGCGACGGTGGTGAACGAAGCGTTGGGCGCGCTGCGCGTGCGGCTCGGCCGCGATCGGGGACTGGTCGAACCCGGTTGGCGCCCGGTCTGGGTGGTGGATTTTCCGATGTTCGGGTGGGACGAGCACGCGCGGCGTTGGACGGCGCTGCACCACCCGTTTACCGCACCGCGCAGCGCGGATCCGCAGGCGCTCGCCGACGATCCGGGCGGCGCCCGCTCGCGAGCCTACGACTTGGTGCTCAACGGCACCGAGATCGGCGGCGGCTCGGCGCGTATCCACCGCGCCGAGATGCAGGCGGCCGTATTCCGGCTGCTCGGCATCTCCGAGGAAGAGGCACGCGACAAGTTCGGCTTTCTGCTCGATGCCCTGCGTTACGGTTGCCCCCCGCACGGCGGCATCGCCTTCGGGCTCGATCGCCTGGTGATGCTGATGAGCGGTGCGGACTCGATCCGCGAGGTGATCGCCTTCCCCAAGACCCAGACCGCCGCCTGTCCGCTGACGCGGGCACCGGCGCCGGTCTCCGACGCGCAGTTGCGGGAACTGGGGCTCAGGGTGCGGCGCCCGACGACCGAGGGGACCTGAGGGGGCGTGTGTCGTGGCGCGCCCACGCCGAGAGGAGCCGGTGGGGCGGGGCGAGCCCCGCCGACGACGTTGGAGGTTTCCCCTGCCGCGTGGGCGCGATTCCGCGACGTCGGCCGGGCGCGCCCGGCCCTACAGGGGTTCCGCGGTCGGCATGGATTCTGTAGGGCGGGGCGAGCCCCGCCGACGACGTTGGAGGTTTCCCCTGCCGCGTGGGCGCGATTCCGCGGCGTCGGCCGGGCGCGCCCGGCCCTACGGGTGCGCCCCCGCCGGTAGAGGCCGGTAGGGCGGGCCTCGGCCCGCCGGCAACCTTGGACGGGCCGGTTGCCGGGCAGGCGGCGAATCGGGTTCACGAACTCGCGCCGCGACGGAGGAGTTGAACGCATGGTGGTCAACCCGTTGGCCCTGCAAGCCTACTCGCTGCTGGACGACGAGGACTGCGAGGCGCGCATCCGCGCCGCGAAGGAGGCGCTCGGCGAGCGCCTCGTGATCCTGGGCCATCACTACCAGCGCGAGGAGGTCTACCGCCACGCCGACTACACGGGCGATTCCCTCAAGCTCTCGCGTCTCGCCGCCGCCTCGCACGCACGCTACATCGTCTTCTGCGGCGTGCACTTCATGGCCGAGGTGGCCGACATCCTCTCGCGCCCGGACCAGATCGTGATCCTGCCGGACCTCGCCGCGGGTTGCTCGATGGCGGATATGGCGAGCCTGGCGAAGGTGGAGCGCGCCTGGTCGGAACTGAGTGCGGTGCTCGACCCGGACGCGCGCATCACGCCCGTCACCTACATCAATTCCGCCGCCGACCTCAAGGCGTTCTGCGGGCGCCACGGCGGCATCGTGTGCACCTCCACCAACGCCCGCGACGTCCTCGAGTGGAGCTTCCGGCGCCGCGAGAAGGTGCTGTTCTTTCCCGACCAGCACCTGGGTCGCAATACCGGCCACCGGATGGGCATCGATCCGGAGCAGATGGTGGTGTGGGACTTCGACCTCCCGCTCGGGGGGCTGACCGAGGCGCGCATCCGCGCGGCGCGGATCATCCTCTGGAAGGGATTCTGTTCGGTGCATCAGATGTTCCGGCCCGCGCACATCGACGCGTTCAAGGAGCGCTTCCCGGACGCCAAGGTCATCTCCCACCCGGAGTGTTCGTTCGAGGTGTGTGAGAAATCCGATTTCGTCGGTTCCACGGAGTTCATCATCAAGACCGTCGCCGAGTCGGCCCCCGGCACCCGCTGGCTGGTGGGAACGGAACTCAACCTGGTCGAGCGATTGAATACGCAATTCCGTGACGAGGGCAAGTCGGCGCACTTCATGTCGCCGACGGTGTGCATGTGTTCGACGATGTTCCGCATCGATCCCCAGCACCTCGCCTGGACCCTGGAGAATCTCGCACGGGATCGGGTGGTGAACCGTATCCAGGTCCCGCTTGCGACCGCCGATCAGGCACGGGTGGCCCTGGAGCGCATGCTGGAGGTCTCGCCGTAGCGCGGCCGGCCGATCCGGGCGATGGGCCGGCGCCCGTGGTGGTGCTGATCCACGGGCTGTTCCTGTCCGGCTGGGTGATGGTCTGGCTGGCGTGGCGGCTGCGCCGATGCGGGCTGCACACGGCGATCTTCTCCTATCCGACGCGCCGGCGCAGCCCGGCGGACAACGCCCGCGACCTCGCGGCATTCCTGGCGCGCCTGTCGGTTCCGCATGTCGATCTGGTGGCGCACAGCCTCGGTGGCTTGGTCGTGCTGCACCTGCTGGCGGGCCGGACCGGGTCGCAGGCGGATACGGGGCCGGGGCCGCGCGTGCGGCGGGTCGTGCTGCTCGGACCCCCGTTGGGCGGCAGTGCGGTGGCGCGGCGCCTGTCGCGCTGGGCCCCCGGGCGTTGGTTGCTCGGGCGTAGCGTGGAACAGGGCTTGCTCGGAGAGCGCCCGGCGGTGCCGCCCGGTGTGGATCTGGCGGTGATCGCGGGCAGCCGCGGCTGGGGGATCGGCTGGTTGTTCGGCGGACTGCCGCGGCCCAACGACGGGACCGTCGCCGTCGCCGAGACGCGCGCACCCGACTGTCGGCGACACACGGTACTGCCGGTGAGCCACATGGGGCTGGTATTTTCGCCGCGCGTGGCGCGTCGCACCTGCCGTTTCCTGCGGGGCGGAGAATTGGAGGCGGTCGGCAGGGCTCGCCCGGCCCCACGCGACCGCGGGCGCGGCGGAACACGGTAGGGCGGGGCTCGCCCCGCCGACTGCGTTGGATGATCCGATGTCGTCGGTGCGTGGTTCCACAAGCCCGGCCGCGCAAGCCCGACCTGTTGGGCGCGTGATACACTGTTTCGCCGGACGGCGAGACGAGAGCGGCGTATGGCGGGACACAGCAAATGGGCCAATATCCAGCACCGGAAGAACGCGCAGGATGCCAAACGCGGTAGGCTTTTCACCAAGCTGATCCGCGAGATCACCGTGGCGGCCCGGACCGGCGGACCGGATCCGGCCATGAATCCGCGCCTGCGCCTCGCCGTCGATAAGGCCTGGGCGGCGAACATGCCCAAGGACAAGGTCGAGCGCGCCATCAAGCGCGGCGCGGGCGCCCAGGAGGGCGAGACCTACGAGGAAGTGCGCTACGAGGGCTACGGCCCCGGCGGGGTGGCGGTGCTCGTGGACTGCATGACCGACAACCGCAAGCGCACGGTGGCCGAGGTGCGTCACGCCTTTTCCAAGTGCGGCGGCAACCTCGGGACCGAGGGTTCGGTCGCCTACCTGTTCACCAAGAGCGGGGTGCTCGGCTACCCGGCCGGTTGCGACGAGGACCGGATCATGGAGGTCGCGGTGGAGGCCGGTGCCGAGGATGTCGTCGTCGGCGACGACGGATCCGTCGAAGTGGTGACGGCATCCGAGGACTTCATGGCGGTCCGGGAGGCGATGCAGGCGGCCGGGCCGGCGGCGGAATACGCCGAGGTGACGATGCGCGCCTCGGTCTCGGTGCCGCTGGCGGGCGAGGACGCCCGGCGGCTGGTGCGGCTGCTGGAGATGTTGGAGGATCTGGATGATACGCAGCAGGTGTACTCCAACGCGGATATCGCCGAGGACGTACTCGCCGAACTGTGAGGCGGCGGGTGCCCTGTGAGGCCCGGTGCCGCGCCTGCGCCCGCGCCTCCCGCCCGGATCCGCGTCCGTGACCCGCATCCTGGGTATTGATCCCGGTTCCCGGGTCACCGGCTACGGGGTGATCGACGTGGGCGGCGGGCTCCTGCGCTACGTCGGCAGCGGCTGTATCCGCGTGCAGGGTGCGGACCTGGCCGCGCGGCTTTCCTGTATCTTCGAGGCGGTGCGCCGGATCGTGGAGACCTACCGGCCTGAAGAGGTCGCGGTCGAACGCGTGTTCCTGCACCGCAATGCGGACTCCGCGCTCAAACTCGGACACGCGCGCGGTGCGGCGATCTGTGCCGTGGCGCTGGATCCGGTGATCGTCGCCGAATACAGCGCGCGGGAGGTCAAGCAGGCGGTGGTCGGGACCGGCGCGGCGGCCAAATCGCAGGTGCAGCACATGGTCCGCCATCTTCTCGGGTTGGACGGCGCCCCGCAAAGCGATGCCGCCGACGCCTTGGCGGTGGCGCTGTGCCACGCTCACACGGGGAGCACGCTGGCGCGATTGCCGGCGGCGTGCGGCGCTCGGCGCGGGCGGCGGCGGTGATCGGGCGCGTGCGCGGCGTGCTGGCGCACAAGCAGCCGCCGCACCTGTTGATCGATGTGCATGGCATCGGCTACGAGATCGAGGCGCCGATGTCGACCTTCTATGTACTGCCGCCGCTCGGCGACGAGGTCACGCTCTATACGCACCTGGTGGTCCGCGAAGACAGCCACGCCCTGTTCGGCTTCGCCCGCGAGACCGAGCGGCTGCTGTTCCGCAACCTGCTGCGGGTCAACGGCGTGGGGGCGCGGCTGGCACTGGGGATCCTCTCGGGCGTCAGCACCGAGGAGTTTGTCCGCTGTGTCCGCGAGCAGGACACCGGCGCCCTGACCCGGCTGCCCGGTGTCGGCCGCAAGACCGCCGAGCGGCTCATCATGGAGATGAAGGACCGCCTGAGCGAGTGGGAGGATCCAGGCGCCGCCGTTGCGCCCCCCGTCACGGGCGGTGCGGGGCAGCGGCCCGCGGCCGAGGCGGTGAGCGCCCTGGTGGCACTCGGCTACAAGCCCCAGGAGGCCGGCCGAATGGTGCGCGGGGTGGACACGCGGGGCCTCGGCAGCGAGGAGATCATCCGCCGGGCCCTGCAGGGGCTGATGCCGTGAGCCGGGTGGCCGCTCGGGGACCGGGTCGCGGCGGGGCGATGCCCGGCCGCGTGTGCCGCGCGCTTCCGATATCGGTGCTGGTTCTGGCGGTGCTCGGGGCGCCGGCCGCGGCCGCGACCTACCCGCTGCCGCCGCGCGGCGAATCGGTGGTGGGTCGCCTGCAGTGGGTGGCGGTCGGTCCGCAGGACACCCTCTCGGACATCGCGCGCCGCTACGATCTCGGTTACGACGAGCTGCGCGAGGCCAACCCGCACGTGGATCCGTGGCTGCCCGGGGTCGGCACGCGCGTGGTGTTGCCCACGCGGTTCGTCCTCCCGCCGGGGCCGCGCAAGGGGGTCGTCCTGAACGTCCCCGAAATGCGCCTCTACTATTATCCACCGGCGCGGCGCGGGCGGGCCCGCGAAGTCGCCACCTACCCGGTGGGGATCGGTCGCGAGGGCTGGCAGACTCCGGTGGGGGTCACCCGGATCGTCGCCCGGATCCCGAATCCCGCGTGGTATCCGCCGGCCTCCATCCGCAAGGAGCACGTCGCCGAGGGCGATGCGCTGCCGCGCTACGTTCCCCCCGGGCCCGACAATCCGCTGGGCCGGTTCGCCCTGCAACTGGGCGTGCCCGGCTACCTGATCCACGGCACCAACCGGCCCTACGGCGTGGGGATGGCGGTGAGCCACGGCTGCGTGCGCCTCTATCCCGAGGACATCCGTGCGTTGTTCGATGCGGTCCGCGTGGGCACGAAGGTGCGTATGGTCCGCGAACTCTACAAGGTCGGCTGGCAGGGCGGGAGGTTGTACCTGGGGGCGCACCGCCCGGTCACGCCGCAGGGGGCCGCGCGTGCGCTCGATCTGACCCCCGTGGTGCGTCTGCTGGTCGGCGCGGTCCGCCGCCACCCGGGCTATGCCGTGGACTGGGACCGGGTGCGGCGGTTGCTCGAGCGTCCCCCCGGGATCCCGGTGCCGGTGGGCGTGGGCGATCCGGGGCTGCGCGCGACCCTCGCCGCGGCGGTGCGTATCGCCGCGCTACCCGGTGCCGGCGCGCAGGAGAAAAAACCCGCCCCGCAGGCGCGGGGCGCGAGGAACGCGGGATCGTGACGGCCCGTGCGCGGCCGTCGCATCCCCGCCTACTTGTACATGGTCTTCTTGAACATGCGGTTGATCTTCTCGTTGGTCGCGTCGATGGCCTTCTTGTTGGCCGCCGCCTGCTGCAACGCCTCGTCGGCCTTCTGATCCGCCTGATTCGCGATGTTCTTTGCGCTCTGGGCCGTGCTCTGTGCAGCCCGGGCCGTGCTCTGTGCACTCTGGGCCGCCAAGTTGGCGGTGTTCAACTGGTCGGTGGTGGCACAGCCGCCCGCGAGGCCGACGACGAGCGCCAGCGCCGCGATCTTGGCCGGGGTCCCCAATGATTTTCGCATGACGGTCTCTCCTTCCGGGGGGGGTAAGACGTAACGGTGCGCAAGTATATCGGATTTCGCGCGTTCGATTCCAAAGGATTCCCGCGCCGCGATCCGAAGGCGGGCGGCTCAGCGCACCACCACCTTGGTGCCGATGCGCACCCAGCGCGCAAGCCGGTCGATCTGCGCGTTGGTGAGGGCGATACATCCGCCGGTCCAGTTGAGCCGGCGATGGATCCATGGGTCGGCATGGCCCAGTCCGTGGATGCCGAGGTCGCCCCCGAGCGGCGTGTCCTGCGGCGGGAGGCGGTGGTGGCGCACCGCCCACAGGATGCGGCGTACCGTCTCCGGTCCGATCAGGTCATGGTCGAATGCGCGCCAGACGTAGGGCGGGGTGGGGTAGTCGAAGCCGAAGAATCGATGGAACACGCTGTGATCGTTGATCCAGGCGATACGGAAGGTGCCGAGCGGGGTGGCGTTGTCGTCGCGCCGTCGCAGCCGCACCACGCCGGCCCGCCCGATGGCGATGCCGGGGAAACGGGCCTCCACCCGGCCGTTCAGGACCACCGAGAGCACGGCCTTGCGGGTGTCGACCAGCAGCCACGGCGCACCCTGCGCGGGCGCCGCCGTCGCGAGAGCCAGGACCGCGAGTAGCAGCAGTCCCGGCGCCCGCCGTCCGTTCAACGCGCCCGGCATCCCGCAACCGCCCGTTTCAACACCGCTTCGCCGTCATGGCGGTCACCGCAACGGGATAAAGCGGGAAGCGGTTCACACGGAGGACGGCCGAATCGGTGACCTTCAAGGAAGACCGCCGTTCCCCGCCGGGTCCCGGCCCGGGGTATGATGGCGGGGGTGGCTGGGTGAGGACCATGATCGAATCCGACCGGTTGGTGAGCCCGCGACTCGCGGGAGACGAAGACGCGGCGGAGCGTACCATACGCCCGCGCACCTTCGGGGAATACGTGGGGCAGGCGCCGGTGTGCGAGCAGATGGATATCTTCATCCGCGCCGCGCGCGAGCGCGGCGAGGCCCTGGATCACGTACTGATCTTCGGGCCGCCCGGTCTGGGCAAGACCACCCTGGCGCACGTGATCGCCAACGAGTTGGGCGTCAACCTGCGCCACACGTCCGGCCCGGTGCTGGAGCGCCCCGGCGACCTGGTGGCGCTGCTCACCAACCTGGAGCCGCGCGACGCCCTGTTCGTGGATGAGATCCACCGCCTCGGCCCGGTGGTCGAGGAGATCCTCTATCCGGCGATGGAGGACTACCAGGTCGATATCATGATCGGCGAGGGGCCGGCGGCGCGTTCCATCCGGCTCGACCTGCCGCCGTTCACGCTGGTGGGGGCCACGACGCGCGCCGGGCTGTTGACTTCGCCGTTGCGCGACCGCTTCGGTATCGTGCAGCGCCTGGAGTTCTACAGTGCCGCGGACCTGACGGGGATCGTGGCGCGCTCGGGGACGATCCTGGGCCTGGAGGTGACCGGCGAGGGGGCCGCGGAGATCGCGCACCGCGCGCGCGGGACACCGCGGATCGCCAACCGGCTGTTGCGCCGGGTTCGGGACTACGCGCAGGTCGAGGGAGACGGGCGCATCACGCGAGAGAGCGCCGCGCACGCCATGGATATGCTCAAGGTGGACGCCAACGGGTTCGATATCATGGACCGCAAGCTGCTCGGCACGCTGATCGAGAAGTTCGACGGCGGGCCGGTCGGTATCGACAGCCTGGCGGCGGCGATCGCCGAGGAGCGCGGCACGATCGAGGACGTGGTCGAACCGTTCCTGATCCAGCAGGGCTATATGATGCGCACGTCGCGCGGCCGGGTCGCCACGCGCACCGCCTATGAACACTTCGGCCGGATGCCGCCCGCGCGCGCCGGTGCGGCGCAGGCCTCGGTGCAGGATCTGTTCGCCGCCGGACGGGGCGAAGACGGCCCCGACTGAGCGGGGCGGTTGAACGACAACGATGCGGATCGCGTTGCGGGAAGGCATGGAGGTGATCTTCGGGTGATGTGTCAGCCCGGGTTCCGCTTACCTGCGTACTCGAGGAATTCCTCGGCACAGACGGGTTTGCTGAAATAGTAGCCCTGAAAAACGTCGCAACCGAATTCCGTCAACATGCTCAACTGCGAGATATCCTCGATCCC
>VAPE01027974.1_pt1 | contig 29897 bp, 26 predicted proteins | sample 3393911 | NCBI WGS metagenome assembly VAPE01 (sample SAMN08290436, study PRJNA428436) | hydrothermal vent metagenome | isolation source: Deep-sea hydrothermal vent chimney | place: Atlantic Ocean: South-mid Altantic Ridge
GACTATGTTGACACCTACCTCGCAGTCTGGGTCAAAGGCTATGACAAGGGACGGAATCTCTGCGATACCCTGGTGACTCCGCCGCCAAACAACTAGTTGGTTCCTGTGAAATCATGATAACCGTCAATTCCCTGCTCGATGATCACTGGTATGAGCGATATAAAAAAATATCAAAGCTCAATATCCGCAGTTCCATCTATGATGTAACCGATCGCTGTAACCTGCGCTGCAAAGGCTGCTTCTTTTTTTCCTCAGGCGAGCATGAGGCGGCATCCGAGGAAAAGGACATCGACAAATGGCATGCCTTTGTGGAAAAAGAGATGGCCCGGGGGGTAAACCTTGCCATCCTGATAGGTGGGGAGCCCTCCCTCTGCCTGGACCGGATCGAAGCCTTTTATAAACGGCTGCCCACTTTCTGCGCCACCAACGGACTGATTAAGGTTCCCAGGGACCGTTTTCCCGACCTGATGGTCGGCCTCTCCCTATGGGGGGACGAAGAGGATGAAAAAATTCTGCGGGGCAAGGATACCTTCAAGATTTCCAGTGCCAACTACGAGGGTGATCCCCATGCCTATTACCTCTACACCATTACCCCGAAACAGCTCGGCAAGACAGAGAAAATCATCCGCAAGATTGCCGATGTCGGCCTTAAGGTCCATATGCAGCTCCTGTCGAATGACGAGGGGGTGGACGGCTTTTCCTGGCAAACTGACGAACTTGTTGCTATTCGGGCGGAAATGGATGACATGCTGGACAAGTACCCCCGGACGGTGATTTCCTCAAAATATTACCACCAGATCATCACCACGGGAAAAATGCTGGATAGAGAGTTCGGCTGGATGGAATGCCCCTCGGTAACGGACCCCATCGACAAGAGAGAACCCCGGCCTCGGCGACTGACCAACTTTATCCGCTGGGCCTCCGACCTGCAAACCATGCACCGCTGTTGCACCTCGGAAACCAGGGACTGCTCTACTTGCAAGGATGGTGCCGCCCACATGAGCTGGGTCATGGTCAATAAACGAGCCCATATCAAAACCACCCGTGATCTGCAGAACTGGATCGAAATTTACGAAATGTTTGCCAAACTGTACCAGTTTATCCCCTGGTAAAAATATATGGGGGAGAAAGACGCGGTTATCGTCGGCTATGATGCCATCTCCCCGCTGGGAAGTGATCTGGAAACCCAGTGGCAACATGCCCTGGCAGGGAAAAGCGGCATCGGCCCGCTGACCCGATTTCCGCTGACGGAAGATTTTCCGGTTCGCATTGCCGGTCAGGTCCCGGGGATTGACGATGAGGACTACCCCTTTCTTTCCGCCAGACACCAGGCCGCCTGGAGTTCGCCGCTCTTCAAGTACTCCATGCTCTCGGTCGCAAGAGCCCTTGAGCGCAGCCGGATCGAGATAGACCAGGATATTTCGCCCCGGGTGGCGGTGACCTACAGTTCGGCCATTGGCGGCTTAGACGCGATTTTGACCGCTGACCGGCGATTACGGGCCGAAAATAAACTGCCCCATCCCTACGCGAACTCCAATTCCTGCATTAATATGGTAGGCGGCAAGATCGCCATCCAGACCGGGGCTCGTGGTCCGATTACCGCCACTGTCACTGCCTGCGCCACTGGTCTGACTTCCATGATAATCGGGGCCATGTTTCTGGCCCAGGGCAGGGCGGACATGGCCATCTGCGGGGCCGTGGATTTTGCCCTGGTTGAACCGATTGTGGCCGGTTTTTATACTATGAACGGTGCCTATAATCCCAAAAAGGGCCGGGAAAACGAGCCGCCGGAGGCAGCTAGCCGGCCATTTTCTTCGCATCGACGAGGATTTGTCATTTCCGAAGGCGCCGGGGCGGTGATCCTGACTACCAGGGAATTTGCCAAGGCGCACGGCCTGCGCTATAACACCGAGCTGGCCGGCTGGGGAATGACCTCGGATGCGCACCACTTTGTCGCGCCGAATTTCGAAACCGTTCAACAGTGTATCCACGATGCAATTGCTGATGCCGGACTGGCACCGGAAGATATTGCCGCTATCAATGCCCATGCCGCCTCGACCAGGGTCGGAGATAAGGTTGAATATGATGCCCTCAAAGCGATCTTTAATGATGCACTGCCGCCGGTCAGCGCCAACAAATCTCTCATTGGCCACGCCATGGGTGCCTCCAGCGTCATTGAAACCATCTTTGCCCTGCGCGGCCTGGAGCGGGACATGCTCCCGCCGACCAGGAATTACCAGCCGGACCCGGAAATCGTGATCGACTGTGTGCCCGAGGGAAAACGGTCCCTGGCCCAGGAGTTCATCCTGAAAAATTCCTTTGGTTTTGGCGGCTGTAACGCCTGTGCGGTTTTCAAAAAAGCTGAGTAGAAAACCACCTATGAAGGCACCAAAAAACAGGAAGGTCTTTGTCGTCGGTTATGACGTTGCCACTGCCCTGGGCAGCACCTTTGCCAAAACATGGCAGGGGGCAGTGAACGGCCGGGCCGGCTTGCGCAAAATAACCCGTTGCGAGACCGCAAGCCGCAGTAACGTGGTGGGCGAAATCCCCGACTGGGACCCGAGCCTGCTCCCGTTCGTTGACCGTAAAGAAGCCTCTCTTTGGGATGCGGCCTATATGTTCCTCACCATGGAGGTCTGCCGCAACGCCCTTGAACATGCCGGCCTGGAAATCACAGCAGAGACCGGGCCCCGCACCGGCTGCCTGATCGGCTCGGCACTTAACGGCACGGATGCGTACCGCATTGCTCTGGATAACTATATCAACCGGGGCCCGCTCAAGGTCAGTCCCTATCTCCTGCCCAACGTCTGCGCTAACCTGCCGGCCGGCAAGGCCGGTATGTTACTGGGATTCACCGGCCCGATCTTTTCCCCCCAGGGGGCCTGTGCCTCAGGCAATTATGCCATAGCTGTCGGGGCCAGGATGATCCGGGACGGAGACTGTGACTTTATCCTGGCCGGGGGAGTCGAGACCTGCCTGATCCCTGAAATTATCCAGGGGTTTGCCAATATGCTTGCCACCATCAAAGTCGGTCCCCGGGATCGCGCCTTTGCCGATCCCGGTCAGGCGTCCCGGCCGTTCAGTATTGACCGCAAGGGCTTTGTCCTGGCCGAAGGAGCAGGGGTAGTGGTCCTGGCGGCAGAGGAGATGGTAAAAATACATGGTCTTGCTGCCAGGGCGGAAATTGCCGGCATCGGCTGGAACTCGGATGCCCATCATTTTACCCGGCCGAATCCCGAAACCGTTACCAGGGCCATGCGGGACGCCATCAATGATGCGGAGATTGCGCCCCAGGATATCGGCGCGGTCAATGCCCACGGCACTTCAACGTCCAAGGGCGACAGTACGGAGGTCGAGTGCTTGCGGGCCATCTTCGGCAGGAAATTAAAAAACATCCCGGTCACGGCAAACAAATCCCAGCTAGGCCACAGCCTGGGGGCATCCGCTGCCATTGAGGCTGCCCTGGCTATTGAGGCCATGCAGCAGGGAGTCGTCCTGCCCACGGTCAACCATATCCCGGATCCTGCTTTCAGCGACCTGGATGTCGTTCCCAACAAGGCCCGCAAGTATGATCATGAGTTTGTGCTCTCCAATTCATTCGGCTTTGGCGGCACCAACTGCTGCATTGTTTTTCGAGGAATGTGATGCGCCCCAAACCATTTATCCCGGAATGTCTGGATAAATTTTCCTTTGTCAGAGATAAAAACAGCGGTACGATCTGGCATCGCTGCGAGCTGCGCACCCTGTATGCGGATACTGATCGGTCGCAGGTTGTCTACCATGCCAACTACCTGAAATATTTTGAATTCGGCAGGGCCTCGTTTATGCGGGAAGCTGCCTATCCTTATAAAAAAATTGAGGAAAGCGGCTATATCTATCCTATTATCAAAACAGAGCTCAATTATTATTCGCCGCTTTTCTATGATGACCTGATGTATATTCATACCCGGCCGGCCAGCCTGGAGCTGGTCAAGCTGCAGTTTGATTACCTGATCACCAGGGCCGACAACGGCGAGATCTCCTGCACCGGCTTTACCCGGCATTGCGCGGTGAACCGCAAGGGCATCCCGGTCGAGATAGATGCCAAGACCCTCCGGCTTTGGCAGAAATTCCCGGATTCATGACCTCCCTCCTTACCCCGGTCGAAATTACTATTCAGCCCTGGTTCGAGGACCACTGTTTTGGGGGCAGGATCGTCCTGCCGGCCGTGGAGACCATGCTTCTGCTGGCGGCGGAGGTAAAAAAATTCTGTCCTGGAATTGATGTCAGAGTTATGGCAGATGTCCGCTTTGGCAAATTTCTTGAGATTCCTCCAGGAAGTACAACTGTGGCGGCCCTGGTTGAATGCCGCAGGAACGAAAATGGTTCGATATGCGTCAAACTGCTCAGCCGGGTACGATTCAAGGCCATGACCAGGATGAAAGAGCATTGCGAGATCCTGTTCCCGCAGTCTGCCGGAAGCAGTAGGGTTGAGACAACGGCTGTTAGCCCGGCCCCCCCGGCCGGTCCGGTAACTGAAGTGGAAGCGGACAGAATTTATCGGGAACTGGTGCCCTTCGGCCCGGCCTATCATACGTTGCAGGAGACCCTTTTTCTTTCCGGGCAGGGTGCATGGGGAAAACTGAAAGCCCCGGTACTGCCTGTTGTCGACAGCATGCAGGAAATCATCGGTTCTCCCTTTCCCCTGGACGGAGCCCTGCACGCCGCCTGTGTCCTGGGGCAGCGCTCTGCGGACTTTGTGCCCTTGCCCGTGGAACTCGGCAGACGAATTATCAGCAGGCCAACCCGGGCGGGCGGCAGCTATTTAACCAGGGTCGTGTCGGTATCCCGGACCAGTGACGAGCTGGTCTTTGATCTGGGGATTTTTGACAACGAGGGACAGATTTATGAAACCGTCACCGGAGTGCGGATGCGGGATGTGAGCAGGGGGACGATCAAGCCGCCGGCTTGGCTGAAAAATTAGGAATCAGGCATAAAGAGGGAACTTGTAACTCAGGAACAATCATTTCAGGTTGCGAGAAGAGCAAGATGGCCAAATTATCGGTTCGCCCAGAAAAGCAGTTTCTCCATGGAGACCCGGGCCAGCCAGCGCAGAAAGATCATGGAATAGACTGCGCCGGAAAGATACATGCCGAGCAGAAAGACCAGGTGCGACAGGCCGTAGGTCACCGGGCCGCCTATTATGACAATCCAGGGATCATGCAGCTTGGCCGACAGAATGCCCAGGGCTGCAATCGCCGGCCAGCCGATGATATAGCTGAAACCGATGGCAAAGACACCAGCCAGCACCACGGGGGTAGGTTTTTCTTTAAATGCGGACAGGTTGGCCTGCTCCTCAATGGCGGAGCGGACAAAACCGGTTTCCGCAATTTTTAAGATACTCTGCCTGATCACCCGAGTCGCGATAATATAAGTAGAGGGAAAAATTGTTCAGTAAATGGCCGGCACGATGATCAATGTACACTCAACCGGTCCGGCAATCAACAATTAACCAAACCGGCAGCGTGAATCAACCTGACAGTTGGGCCTTTTTCGACAAGGTCTATTGTATTTCCATTGATGACCGCCGCGACAGGCGGGAGCAGGCACGAAAGCAGTTTGCCGATGTCGGCCTTCTGGAACGGGTCGAGTTTGTCATTGTTGCCAGGCATCCTGAAAATCGGGAAAAAGGTATTGTCCAGTCCCACATACATTGCCTGAAAAAGGGCTTAAAGGAAGGAGCCCGGCGTATTCTGATCTTTGAAGACGATATTTTTTTCCAGGGCGTAGATGCCCCGGCCCTGCATGCGGCCTGTGATTTTCTTCACCACCGGACCAAATGGAATGGTTTTTTCCTGGGCGGCATTACCAGCGGCAGCCGCAAGACCGGGCAGAAATCCCTGGTCAAAATTAAGTACCGCTGCCTTTCCCATGCCTATGCGCTCAATCGTCCCTTTGCCGAACGGATTGTCCGGGAGCACTGGAGCGGTATCCCGTTTGATGGTCTGCTGCGGCGGCACAACACGGATTTTTATGCGCTCTATCCCATGTGCGCCTTCCAGGGGCTCGCCGGCAGCGACAACCAGACAGTGCGCATTGACCGGCTGCGAAGGCTTTTCGGGGGCCTGCCGTTTATCCAGAAGGCAAACGAATTTTACCAGAACCATAAAGCACCGCTCATTATTGCCCACCTGGCAATCCTTATCATGCTTGGTGCCTTGGCTCTTAAGTTGTGGTAATAAAGGAAAATGATCAACTACCGCCTTTTGGCCATCGTTTCATTACTGATTATCGGCGGCGCAGCCCTGGGATTGCTGCGCCTTGACATCGACACGGATGTGATCCATTCTCTGCCGGCCGGTGACAAAGTCATCGCTGACGCCCTCGATATCTTTGAACATCACCCCATTCACGACCAGGTTGCCGTGGACATCATGATCAATGGTGATGATCCGGACATCCTGGTAGCATGCGGCGCTTTTCTTAAGCAAAAAATGAAAGCAAGCGGCCTGTTTTCCCAGGTCGGCAACGATGCAATCCGCGAGCTGATTCCGGACCTGGCAGTTCATGTGGCCCGGGATCTGCCCTTCCTGTTTTCCAAAGAAGAGCTGGCCGGGGATGTTGCCCCCCTTCTTGAGCAAAAGCGGATCAAAAAACGTCTCCATACATTGTATGCTGATCTAAGCAGCATCGGCGGGATCGGCCAGGCAAAATTCATCGGCTCGGATCCCCTTGGCCTTAAAAACCTGGTTCTGGCGAAAATGGCCCTGCTGGCCCCCTCCCTGAACACCAGGTTTTACCGGGGCAGCCTGCTCTCTGCCGATGGACGTCACCTGCTGGTTACCGCCAGGCCGCTTGCGGCCGGCACCAACACCGCCTTTGCCCGCAGGATTTCTCGCCTGATGGCCGAGAGTTCCCGGGCACTCACGGAGAAATACGGCTCCCAGGGGCTGAAGGTGACCCTGACACCTGTAGGGGCCTACCGGGCGGCCCTGGATAATGAACGTATTATCCGCCATGATGTGCAACTGGCCCTGGTGCTGGCCACCGCAGGTATTGCCCTGCTGCTGCTCTTGTCCTTTCCCCGGCCCCTGATCGGTCTCTTGTCCCTGGTCCCGGCCCTTGCTGGTCTGGCCGCTGCCCTGTTGGTCTATTCCCTGTTCCACTCCAGTATTTCGATCATGGTGCTCGGCTTTGGCGGGGCCATTATATCCATCACCGTGGATCACGGTATCGCCTACCTGCTTTTTCTTGACCGCCCCAGTGAGACAACGGGCAAAGAGGCCTCCCACGAGGTACGTGCCATCGGCATCATGGCTGTAATCACCACTATTGGCGCCTTTCTGATTCTCGGTTTAAGCGGTTTCCCTATTTTTACCGAACTGGGCCAGTTCGCCGCCCTTGGCACCCTGTTTTCCTTTCTCTTTGTCCACTTCGTTTTTCCAAGAATTTTCCCAACCATGCCGCCCGGCAGTAACCGCGCCCTGCCGCTCCGGAGGGTTGTCAACGCCCTGTATAACACCGGCAAACCCGGTGCCGTGGCTGCCGCCCTGCTGGCCTTCGGTTTGCTCTTTTTCGCAAAACCGACCTTTCATGTAAGTTTAAGCAGCATGAACACGGTAAGTGCTGCAACCATTAAAGCTGATGCGCTGTTCACCAAGGTCTGGGGTAATCTGGGCAAGCGGATTTTTCTGATGAGTTCCGCTGATTCCATCGCGGCAATCCAGCACCACGATGACCTGATTCTTACCAAGATAGACCAGGATATTCGGAAAAATATCCTGGTTGCGGCCTTTGTCCCGTCGATGATTTTTCCGGGCAAGGAAAGAGGAAAACAAAACCTGGCCGCCTGGCATGAATTCTGGAACAGCCGCCGGGTTGCAAAGGTCAAGAAAGCGCTGCTGACGGCCGGAACCGAGCTGGGCTTTACCCCTGATGCCTTTGCGGATTTTTTCTCTCTGCTCAACCCTGCATTTACGGCCTCCGCCCCTGCCATTCCCGCCAAGTACTACCCCCTGCTTGGCATTGCAAAAAATACAAAAAACTCCGGCCTGATCCAGTTCATCACCACCATTCCGGGAAAAAACTACAATGCCTCTGATTTTTTTGTTCGTTACGGCAGTAACAACAAAATATTCGATGCTGCTTTTTTTGCAAAACGGCTGGCGGGCATCCTGTTTTCAACCTTCACCACCATGCTGGTGATCATTGCCGCCGGCCTGGTCCTGCTGCTGCTTTTTTTCTACCTGAACCTGCAGCTCACGCTTCTGACCCTGTTGCCGGTTGTTTTTGCCTATATCTGCACCTTGGGTACCCTGAAGCTCATCGGCCATCCTCTTGATATTCCCGCTCTCATGTTATCCATTATCATCCTTGGCATGGGGATCGACTACTCTATTTTCTGTGTCCGGGCCCACCAGCGATACCGGGATATCGCTCATCCTTCCTACGCCCTGGTGCGTGTCGGAGTCTTCCTGTCGGGAGTTTCCACCCTGATCGGTTTTGGCGTGCTCTGCTTCGCCGACCACTCCCTGTTGCAGAGCATAGGAATCACATCATTTCTCGGTATCGCCTATTCCCTGCTCGGTACTTTTCTCCTCTTGCCTCCTCTGCTGGACCTATACTTCAGAGAAGGCCGGGGGAACAACGCGAATAACCAGGATATCAACCGGCGTATCCGTAATCGTTACCGCTTACTGGAGGCCTATCCCAGGCTGTTTGCCCGCTTCAAGCTGCGGTTTGACCCTATGTTCAAGGATCTGCCACGAATGCTGGCCCTTAAAAAAAATATCAAAACCATTATTGACATCGGTTGCGGCTACGGCGTTCCCGCCTGCTGGTGCCTGGAACGTTTTGCGGCAGCAAAAGTTTTCGGTATTGATCCCGATCCAGAGAGGGTCCGGGTGGCCTCCCTGGTCACCGGCGATCGGGGGGCCATAACCCGTGGTCTGGCACCGGCGATGGAGTCCACTCCAAGTCCGGCCGACGTGGTCCTGCTTCTCGACATGCTCCACTACCTGGATGACGAGACTGTACGCGCGGTTTTTGCAAGCAGCTTCCAGGCCCTTGGTCCGGGAGGGATCCTGGTGGCGCGGTTCGTGATCCGGCCGGCGGGACAACCGTCATGGTTCTGGCGGCTGGATGGCAGCCGGATCAAATTATCAGGGCATACTCCCCGGTATCGCTCCGCGGCAAGGATGGCCGACCTCCTGGCTGCAACCGGTTTCAGGGTTACTGTAAACGAGGTCTCCACTGCCAATGCCGAGTTGGTCTGGATGGTCGGCCTGGCAGAAAAGGAGGGAGCTGGTGCAAACCGGCAGTCGTAAAATATCCTTTTCCCTGGCGGCCAAGACCGGCATCATCGCCTTGCTCTTTGCCCTGCCGCTGTTCTTCATCAATCCCGCCTTGGCAACAGTACCCCTGCTTCTCTTTCTTATGCTTTGCCTCGGGGCCCCCTTTTTCCCCCGGTTTGGTTTTTTTCTGCCCATCATCAGCCGGGGCAAACCAGGAACAAACGGCGTTGCCCTTACCTTTGATGACGGCCCTTCGCCGGAATCCACCCCGATCCTGCTCGATATCCTGGCCCGTTACAGGCTGCCGGCCACCTTTTTCGTGGTGGGGGAAAAAGCAGCCAGCCATCCCGAGTTGATCGCCGCCATTCTGGCACAGGGTCACGCCATCGGCAACCACTCCTTAAAACACGACTATTTTCTCATGCTGAGAAGCCTGAAGACATTGCAGGCAGATATTCACCACACCCAGAAGATCTTAAAAAAAATAGGGATACATCCCCTTGTCTTCCGCCCGCCGGCCGGGATAAGCAATCCCCGCCTCGCCAAGGTTCTGGCCAGGGAAGGCCTCATCACTGTCAACTATAGTTGCCGGGCGTTTGACCGCGGCAACAGAAGTATCAACAAGCTGGCCGCAAGAATTCTCGACCGCCTGCAACCGGGCGACATCATCATGCTCCACGACCTCCCGCCACACCAGGAGCAGCAGTCGGACTACTGGCAGCAGGAACTGGAGTGTCTTTTTTCTGCCTTGAAAAACAACTATGCAGTTGTTTCTTTGGAAAAAATCATCCAATGTCCGGTGATGAAAGTTAACCGGCCATGAACAGAAAAGAAGAGCGTCGAAAATTATCAGCTTGTAATATATACTTGAATCCGTTATCGGGCGCCCCGCAGGGCGGCGTGGTGAGAATCTGAAAATGCGTTTATTTGAAAATAATGCAATAAATTCCACATATTGCATAAAATGCCATCTCAAGCCGTCACGGATTCAGGATAGCAATTAACAGGAGTTGTCACCATGACTATTCGCCACGCCTCACATGTATGGAAAAGGAATCCTGTCGAAAAAACAGCAGGTACGGTTTGTTTTATCCTGCTGTTTGTCTTTGTTGCCTGCGCCTCTTTCCGGGTTGATTCCGCAAGGGCGGCTATCATTGACACGTCAAAAGACAGCTCGTGGATCATCGGCGGCTATGGTCAGAGTTTTCCCGGTTGGGGGCAGACCACCCAGCGGGTCGAAACCGTTGATCTTGTTTTTCGTTACAACCATCTCATCTTTGGCAACATCGGTTCCGGCTGGTACCGGGGATTTCATTCCATCCTGCTGGAGCTGCCCATCCATTTAGTTGTCAGCCCTGATGTCTCAACCATGATTGGTTTAAATTTCCTGGCCTGTTACACCTTTACGGCCAGCGAACAATGGCGTCCCTATATCTTTGGCGGCGGCGGCCCGGTATACAGTTTTGCCGACATCCCGGGTATGGGAGCGTACTTGAATGGTAACTACCAGTTTGGCTGCGGTGCGGAATATAAGCTTAATGTCAAACATAACCTTTTATTCGAGTTCCGGTACCATCATATCTCCAATGCCGGGCGCAAAGAACCTAATGTGCCGCTGAATTCCTGTAAAATTCTCATGGGCATCAGCTTTTAAACTTTAGTGCTTCTATACCAACCTCAGCTTGACGAACTGGGTCCCCGCCTGAGCGGGGATGACGGATTGTTTGCTTTTATTGTCATCCCCGCGGCGGCTGGAATCCTTTACCGCTTGTCAGCAAAGTGTCGATATGCTAACTTAGGCTGCGCGCAAAACAAGGCCGTAGAAGTGGTTCCCGCAGCCGGAGGCGAAAATGTGAAGTTGATTTTGCGCGAACCCTGAGCGCCGGGCTGAAGACTGACGGCGGCAGTGCATCCCTTGTTTCGCAACCCTCGAACCAAGCATTCAAGACTTCCCGGTTTTGACGACCTCGCGTTTCAATCTCGGACAACTTTATAAGTTTGATGCGATAATAGGTGCTTCTTCGCTCAAGGCCTTGCGAACTTTACGCTTGCCGGCCTTCGGTCAGTCTGCCTGAACAATGACTGCAGCACGGTCCGCCGGATAAAGCCGCAACAAAAAGGACATCGTTCATCTATAATGAGTGCGACAAAAGAATGGAGCGGCGGCCTGCGGGCGGCCTGGCTGGTCCTCTTGCTGGGCCTGGCCGTGCGCCTGGTGCTGAGCGCCCGGTTCAACCTGGTGCCGGACGAGACCAGCTACTGGCAATGGAGCCGCTATCTCGCTCTGGGCTACCAGGATCATCCGCCGATGATCGCCTGGACGATCTGGCTCTCGACCCATTTGTTCAGGCAAAATGAATTCGCGGTCCGTCTGCCCACCATCCTCGGCCTGACTCTGGCCTCTTTCTACATAACCCTGATGGCCGCTCGCTGGTTCTCCGGCCGGGTTGCCTTCCATGTCGCCGTTCTCAGTCAGGGTATTCTCCTTTTTAACGGCACGGCCTTGATCGCCACGCCCGACGGCCTGCTGCTTCCCTGCTGGGCCGGCGCCTGTTATCATGCCGGGCAGGCGTTGAAGGGCAATCGTTTCCGGCAATGGCTGTTCACCGGCATCTGGTTCGGCCTGGGCCTGCTCAGCAAGTACACCATTGTCCTGTTTCTGCCCTCGCTGCTCCTCTGCGTCATTTTTATTAAATCGTACCGGCGGCGCCTGTTTCAGGCCGCGCCCTGGCTCGGTCTGCTGCTCTCTTTCATCATCTTCATCCCGGTTATCATCTGGAACTCGAACAACGAGTGGGCCACCTTCAGGCATGTCCTGTACATGGGCGGTATTGATGTCCGCAGCTTCTTCACCTGGAAATACATCCTTGATTTCCTGTTGGTGGAAACGGCATTGCTCTCGCCCGTTGTCATGTTGCTGATTGTTGCCGCCTGGCTGACCGGCTGGAGGGGCCGCGGCCCCAGGACGGATGACGTCAGTTACCTGGTCTGGACTTCCCTGACCACCTTCCTGGTCTTTCTCCTTCTTTCGTTCCATTCCCGGGTCTATGGCAACTGGCCGGCTCCCGCTTATCTGACAGCCATGGTCCTGATCGCCGCCCTGTACAGTCCGGGCCGCCTTGCCCCCGGCCGTTGGCCAAGCCTGACAAACCGGGTCTGGCTGCTGGCCGTTTTTACGGCCTACCTCATGACCGTCCCGGTACTGGTTCAGGTTGTTGTCCCGGTTCTGCCCATTTCCGTCAAACTTGACCGGACGGCGCGGGAGACCATCGGCTGGAACCGGCTGGGCCGGGTTGTTCACCAGGTCTTCGGGACCATGCCCCGGCCGGACCGCACCTTTATCTTCGGTCTCCGCTACCAGATAGCCAGCGAGCTGGCCTTCTATGTGCCGGGGCAGCCCCGCACGGTCGCGATCAATCGCTGGGGCCGGCCCAATGTCTATGACTTCTGGTTTGACGACTCCATGCTCAGGGGACAGGACGGCGTCGGGGTCACCAAAAGCAGGGACAGTCTTCGCCAGCTCCGCCAGGTCTTTGCCCGGGTCGAGCTGGCCCGGGAACTGCCGGTATACCGCGATTCGCCGTTGTGGGGCCGGGATAAGGTCGAAACCTTCTATATTTACCGGGCCTACGATTTCAAAGGGGGACAGCGCTGGCGGCCCCGAATCCGTAATGATATCAGGGCGACAAAGCAGCGGGCCGCCGTTGTTAGTCCGACGAGTCCCTGATGTCCGCCCCGCCGCCCTTGGCGCGATCAATAGCCTTAAGCAGGGCGGCCCGGTGGACATGGCCGGCATAATGGACCGGACTCTTGCCGATGAGCGGATCAAAACCGCTGGGGTCCGCAACGCACAGATACTGAACCTCCCGGGGCAACAGGGTCAGGGCCTCTTCAACCGAAGTGCCCGCCACCCGGGCCACGACCTCCCAAGTGGCACCGCAGGGAGCACCTCGCAATACCTCCAGGTCTGCGATGCGGTCTTCCTTAAGCTTGATCCGGTACTCCGGCAGGCCGAACTGCTCGCCGTAACTCCCGAGGCGGCGGTGGTGTCCCAAGCCGCAGCAGGTGAAAGGGGTCAGGGCGTCGGCGGACTTTTTACCCGAAGCGATAACCGGAATATTTTTTTTGTTACAGAGGGTGATCAGATAATGGGAGAGGTCGGGGTGTTTCAGGTAGTCGAGAACCAGGTCCGCGGAAAAATCATCGGGGATGTAGGTCTCGGGATCATCGATAAATTCAGGCAGGGATTCCTCGATATTCACCACCCGGCTGATCTCGATATCCCGGGCAAAATTTTTTATGGCGGCGATTTTCTTGCGGCCGGAGCCATTTTGTTCAAAAACAATGATCCGCATGGTTTGCTCCTTTTGAATAAAAAAGATATAATTCAATAAGAATCCGACACAAATAATTCTACCACGCACGAGACAAAATGGATAAAATTTCGCCTGGTCTGCCGCAAAAAAACGTTTGCCGGTCCGGGGGGCGGAGATGAAGCTGGCAACGGCGGCAGAGATGCGGCTTCTCGACCGGACCGCCATAGAAGAATTTCATATCCCGGGCATCGTGCTCATGGAGAATGCCGGCCGCGGTACGGTTGAGTTCATGGTCCGGGAACTGGGACCGGTCCGTGACCGGCCGGTTATTATCTTTGCCGGCCCCGGCAATAATGGCGGGGACGGGCTGGTCATCGCCCGTCATCTGCACCAGCGGGGCGGCCGTCCCGTTATCTTTTTTCTGGTTGATCCCGAGCGGCTGCAGGGAGACGCCGCCGTCAACTTCCGGATTGTCCGCCGGCTTCGCCTTCCCCTGCACATCATTGCAGACGCTGACGACCTGGACGCCGCCGCCGACAAGATCGCCGGCATCCGGGCCGGCGCTCCCGTCTGGTCGCTTGTTGACGCCATCTTCGGCACCGGCCTGAAACGGCCGCTGGCAGGACGTTTCCTGGCAACGGTCAACCTGATCGACCGGCTTCGCAACGAGCTTGGTTGTCCGGTGACCGCAGTCGACATCCCCTCGGGTCTTGATGCCGATAACGGGCGGATACTCGGCGGCTGCGCGCCTGCCGACCTCACCGCGACCTATGGCCTGGTCAAGCCCGGCCACGTTATGAACGGCGGCGCCGACCTGATCGGCAAACTGCACTGCGTTGATATCGGCATCCCGCCCGAAGCGGTAAGCCGGGCCGGTCTCCCGGGTGAGGCCCTGGACCACCGGATCACGCAGTTGCTCAAAAAACGAAAGACCTCTGCTCACAAGGGCAACTTCGGCCACCTGCTTATCCTGGCCGGCTCCGAGGGCAAAACCGGGGCGGCCATTCTCAGCGGCCTTGCCGCCTTGCGTGCGGGCACCGGCCTGGTCACCCTGGCCGTGCCGCATCGGTTGAACCCGATTTTCGAGTCCAGCCTGGTCGAGGCCATGACCATTCCCCTGCCTAATTCGGGCACCTGCCTGTCCATTGACGATTACGACCTGCTCCGGGACCTGCTGCCGGGCAAGGACGCCTTGGTGATCGGCCCCGGCATCGGCACCGCGGCCAAGACCCGGGAGCTGGTATTGCGGCTGTACCGGGAGCTTGACCTGCCCATGGTGGTCGATGCCGATGGTCTCAACATCCTGGCCATGGCTCCGGACATGATTGCCGAGCCGCCGGGCCCCAGGATCCTGACGCCCCATCCCGGCGAAATGTCCCGGCTGGCCGGTCTTGCCACCGGCGAGATCCAGGCCGACCGTTTGCGGGCCGCCCGCCGCTTTGCCGCCGGTACCGGGGCCAGGGTCGAAAACGGCGTAACGCTCATTCTCAAGGGTGCCGGCACGATTATCTGTGACCCTGACGGATCGTGGGCCGTCAATACCACGGGCAATCCCGGCATGGCTGCCGGCGGCATGGGTGATGTCCTGTCCGGCCTGATCGGCGGTTTACTGGCCCAGGGCTATGCACCTGCGGCGGCGGCCCGGCTCGGCGTCTATCTGCACGGCCTGGCGGCCGACCGGCTGGCGGCGGAGCGGCGCCAAGGCTACCTGGCCTCGGAGGTAGCCGCCGTAATCCCGGACGTCATCACCATGTTTTTTAAACAAGAACCGCAACAAAGAAGTTGTCAATAACCCCAAGGAGTATGAAATATGCTGAAGGCACGGGACATTATGACCAGGAAGGTGATCACCGTCAACGAGAAGCTGCCGGTTAGGAAACTGGCAAAAATTCTGTCAGAAAATAGAATAAGCGGGGCGCCGGTGGTCAATGACCAGGGAACAGTCGTCGGCGTTGTGACGGAAAACGATCTGATCGATCAGACCAAAAAGGTCCATATTCCCACAGTGGTCGCCATCTTTGACGCTTTTCTCTACCTGGAAAACCCGGAACATCTGGAAAAGGAGCTGAAAAAAATGGCCGCCTCGACGGCGGGAGATATCAGCACCCGTAAATTCGTCAGTGTCACGGAAGAAACTCCCCTTGACGAAGTGGCGACAATGATGGCGGAAAAAAACGTCCATACCCTGCCGGTTATGGATGATGGTCGCCTGGTCGGAGTGATCGGCAAATCGGATATTATCCGGACCTTGGCCCAGACGCAATGAGACGGAATGAACCGGCCCGGACGACATCAAGTCCGGGCCGGCGGGCGGTCATGAATCGGCCCGGATTACCTTTCTCCGGCGGCCGCCGGCAGCGGAGCGATCGGAGCGGTTGGGGCCTGATTTCCAGGCATTCGACCGGTGGCCGGGAAACTCTTTTTTCCGGTTGGCGGCAATTTCGATGCTCACCTTCTTGCCGTTGATCATCAGGTGGCTGAAGGCGTGCAGGACCGTATCGGAGAAACGGCTGTCAGCCTCGATAAAACAAAAATTACGCATCAGCTCAATCTTGCCGATGGCGATGTTGGCGTGACGTGAGCCCTGGTTGATGATGCCGATGAGCCGTTCCGGCGCCATGCCGTCATTTTTCCCGACATTGACATGGAAACGGGTAAAGTTGGCGCGGCTCCGGTCAGTCCTGCGCCCGGCATCTCTTTCGTTTCTCTGTCCCCGGTCGTTGCCCGTTGCCTGAACGTTCAGGTCCGGGGCGTTACGGTAATATTCCAGGAGCCGCCCGGATTCCAGGGCCACGAAGCGCCTGATAAGTTCGTCCCGGTCCAGGCCGGCCAGTTTTTCGCGGAGTGCCGGCATCAACGGTTCGATCCGCTCGGTGTCGACCTCCTCTGCCAGCATGGTGTTGATCCGTTGCATGATCCGGTTGTTACAGATTTCCGTGCCTGACGGAACCTGGCAGCGCCCGAAGGTCTTCTTGAGATTCTTCTCGATGGTCTTGATCCGCCATCCCTCCCGCTGATGAATGATGGAGATCGATATCCCGGTCTTGCCGGCCCTGCCGGTCCTGCCGCTACGGTGGGTGTAGCTGGCGAGATCATCCGGCAGGTTGTAGTTGATGACGTGGCTCAGGTCGTTGACATCCACGCCCCGGGCGGCTACGTCCGTGGCCACGAGCAGCTGGATATTTTTCCGCCGGAATTTTCCCATGACCGAATCACGCTGGACCTGCGAAAGGTCTCCGTGCAGCGCCTCTGCCTGGTAACCGTCCCGGCCGAGTTTATCCGCCACCTCCTGCGTTTCCTGCCGGGTGCGGCAGAAGATGATGCCGTAAATTTCGGGCGTAAGGTCAACGATCCGTTTCAGGGCCTGGAAACGGTCATGAGCCCGGACCATGTAGTACTGATGGCGAACATTGTCAGCCCCGGAGTTGAGGCGGCCGATGATGATTTCCTGCGGCGCGGTCATGTATTTGTTGGCAATGGACTTCACCTCGCGCGACATGGTCGCGGAAAAGAGCAAGGTGGTTCTCGTGGTCGGGGTCTCGGCCAGGATGGCGCTGATCTCCTTGTGAAAGCCCATGTTGAGCATCTCGTCGGCCTCGTCAAGCACCACGGTGGCGACCGACGAGATATCCGCGGCCCGCCGCCGCATCAGATCGTTCAGACGGCCCGGGGTGGCGACGATAATATGCACTCCCTGCCGCAGGGCGCTGATTTGCCGGTCAATACGGGCGCCGCCGTAGACCGCCAGGGTTCTGAGGTTAGGGATATGCTTGCCGTAGGCGACGATATCCCCGGCAACCTGGATGCAAAGTTCCCGGGTCGGGCATAACACCAGGGCCAGGGTCTCGCGGCTGCCGGTATCGATTCTCTGGACCAGGGGTACGCCGAAGGCCGCTGTTTTGCCGGTCCCGGTCTGGGCCAGGCTGATCCAGTCGCCCTGTTCCTTGAGCAGCAAGGGGATAACTTTTTCCTGAACCGGGGTCGGGGATTCAAAACCCAATTCAACAAGACTCTTGACAATTTCCGGATTCACTCCGATTTCTGCAAATGATATCATATTCATGACCTGTGAGAAGAAAAGCCGGCCCGGAGATTTTTCCGGCACCATGGCAGTATGCAACCTGAATCCGTGAGCGTTCGCCCCGCAGGGCGGCGTGGTGAAGGCCAGAAAATGCCTTTGTTCGGCAATAATGCAATAAATTCCGCATATCGCATGGAATATTACCTCAAGCCGTCACGGATACAGGTACAAGGGGGAAGGCGCACCTGGGCGCACGATCCTGTTTAAGGAAGGGCAACACTATCCGACGGAATACCGACGGAGGCGAAATACGGTTACCAGACCAGCCGTCGCCCTTTTCCTTTAGGGGATAAGGGCCTTTTTTTACGACCAGGGTGCCGCGTTTCGCTTCTTCTTGTATTTTTTAAAAACAAAAATTTTTAAAAACAAAAAGCAGGAAGGTATGCCGGCGTTTCGCTAAGAGGTGCTGAACACGAAATAGGGAAAAAGGTCGGAAAAAGAAGAGGCGCTTTATTTTCAGCGCCTGTTGAAAAATTTCTCTTTATACCATTGTCGCCAAGGATGAGCAACATCTTTTTTGCCTCTGTTCAGCATAAAATTAAATATCACCGTCGGTCGTCACCCCGGCGGCCGCCCGGATCCGGGCGGCAATGGCAAACTCGCCGCTCAGGCGGGCGGTGGCTGCGGGCACGAGATGTTCCCATGGTTCGCCGGCCGCGATTTTTTGCCGGATCGCCGTTGAGGACAGCCCCTTGTCCTCCGATTTTCGCCGCCAGAGGATCTCGGTCTTGAGGCCCATTCCTTGAAACATCTGCAATTTTTTCTCTCCCCAGGCGTCGTAAATGGTCAGGAAAAAGACTGCCTCCAGGGGAACGTAATATTTGTAAAGTTCCGGCAAATTGACGGGGAAGGGGACAACGGAGAAACTCTCCGGCCCCAGGCCGTTTTCGGCCAGGGCGGCATTGACCATGCAGTAGCGCTCATAATAGGTCAACGGATTGGCAGCCGGGGCGCTCCGGGAGCTGTCCGCCGCATCCTGCCGGGTCAGGACGGGATCGGGGTTGGTAATCCCCACCACCAGGTGTTCACACCGGGCCTTGCCGGCCAGGAGGTATTTTATATGGTCATTGTGGAGGACCTGGAAGCGTCCGTGAATGACACCCTGCTTAAACATTTTTTGCCTCCTGTTCGTTGTCCAGGCGAAAGGGGGAACGACGGCCCGGCCAATATGGCTGATCAACGGCCGTATCCATGAGCCCCTTGAGTTTCGACCTGTCCAGGAAGTTGAGGACCATGGGCATGAAGTCGGCGCCGTAGACCTGGCCCAGGGCCCCGGTGGCGCAGTTGATTTCGTCGAAGTTGATGACCTGGTCCCGCCGCATCCCCGGCCCGATCGCCATGATGGGAACCGGTTCGCCGGAATGGATCAGCGGCCCGTTGCTGGGGGTTGAATGGTCCGAGGTGATGATCAGCACGGTCTCCTCGTCCCCGGCCCGCTCTACGGTAGCGGCCAGACCCCGGTCAAGCGCCTCGATCACCGCGACCTTCCGGCGGGGGTCCTTGCTGTGGGCGGCAACGTCGGGGGCCTTGGTATGCACATGGATAAACTCATAGTCCCCGGCCAGGGAAAAGGCCTGGTCGAGCCGCCCGGCCAGGTCCGCACCCGGCTCGTCGCTGTCCCGGACCTTGCACGTTTCCAGGCCGAGAAAGGCGGCCAGGCCCCAGAAAACCAGGCCGGATGAAATGGACAATCCCCGCAGGCCCCAGCGGCGGGCAAAGGGCTCGACATCTTGCCAGCGCCCCGCTCTCTGGGTGACCACGGCGTTGACCGGAACACGGTTGCGCTTTTGCCTGTCCCGGTTGCCCAAATGGTCGCCAAGCGTCCGATAACACCAGGAAAGGTAAGAGTTCAGGGCCCCGGCGGTCCGCACGGCATCCCGCTCTCCCGCCGCCGGGCGCCAGGGAACGGCGCTCATCATGGGGCAGTCGACCTGGATCGGGTCCGTATCGGTGATCAGGGGCGAAACCCTGCCGCTCAGGGCGAGAATGCCGTCCAAGCCCTTCGTCTGCCTGAAAACAAAGCGGATATCGTCCGTGGTGTAGCGGCTCACGGCCTGGACCAGGGCCCGGGCCTCGGCGGCCGAGACCGGGGGACGATGCTGTTTTACATACAGGGTGTTGGCGGCTTCTTCGGCATTGACGAAGTGGGCCAGTATATAGACCTCGTCAGGGTTGATTTCAAGGCCGGCTCCCAGCGCCTCCAGGAGGCCGCGGCCCGGAAATTCTTCCTGCCGGTAGCCGAACATGGAAAAATGGGCATTTTCGCTGGGGAGTGACACGCCGGCCCGCTCGGCGTGAAAGAGCCCGTTGGCCCCCATTGCGGCCAGGGCGTCCAGGTTGGGGGTGCGGGCCGCCTGGAGTGGGGTTTTGTGGCCCAGGAGCGGAGAGGAACGGTCGCCAAGGCCGTCCAGGAGGATGACGATGCAGCGGCTGGCCATGATGTTTTCCTGGGTCATGTTCTTGGCTTTTTTTGTTTCATCTTCGGAAAAGACGTTTTGTCATATAGGAAATATAGATGGGAAAACGACTTGTCATCGGAATTAGCTGTTTGACATTTGTCCGTAATATGAACACAATAGAGTCATGCGCTTCGATTTACATGTTCATACTACCTTATCTTCCTGTAGTCAATTAACTCTGGAAGAGATCGTGTCATTTGCCGGTGCCAAGGGGCTCGACGGGGTCTGCATCACCGACCACGATACCATGGCCGTCAGGCAGGTGTTCAGGGAAGGGGTGCAGGATAACGGCCTCTGTGTCATCTTCGGCCTGGAATACGCCACCGGGGAGGGTGATTTTCTGTTGTTCGGGCCTTTTGAGGAGATCCGGTCCGGGCTGTCCGCCGCAGAGCTTTTGCGCTACGTCGAGACCTCGGGTGGCGTGGCGGTGGCCGCCCATCCCTGCCGCCGGAGCAGGTCCACCCGCGAAAATCTGATCAGGGAGCACCTGTGCCGCATAGTGGAAAGCGTCAACGGCCGCAACAGCCATCCTGAGAATAAACAGGCCGCCTCCTGGTGTGAACGTTACAATGTCAGCCAGGTCAGCGGCAGCGATGCCCATACCCTGTCTGAGCTGGGCATGGCCGTAACCCGTTTCCATGAGCCGATCCACAGCCGCTCCGACCTTATCCGCTCGCTCAAGAACGGGTCATTTACCGCGGAACGGAGTACTGCCGCGGCCACCGTTATCGGGCGCCCCGCAGGGCGGCGCGGTGAAGACCGAAAAACGCGTCTGTTTAGCAATAATGCAACAAGTTCCGCATGTTGCGTGGAATATCATCTCAAGCCGTCACGGATTCAGGATACTAAAAACCTGTAAGCCGCCACCGGTGCCCCGGATTTGCGTAGTTGCTTTCGTTCACTATAGTCCCTCTATGCGGGCGGGAGCAACTGCGTGAAGATGGGGTGCCGGTGACGGTTTACCCGGCGGTTTCGTCCGGCAATCACGCATTATACGTCGACGACGAGACCTTGCCGCCACTGCCGATCCAGTCGGTATGGAAAAACTCGCCGCGCTGTTTGTCGACACGTTCATAGGTATGGGCGCCGAAGTAGTCCCGCAGCGCCTGCAGGAGGTTGGCCGGCAGCCGGGCGCTGCGATAGCCGTCATAATAGGACAGGCCGGCGGCGATGGCCGGGGCCGGAATGCCGAGTTCGGCGGTCCGGGCCGCGGTCCGGCGCCAGCCGGCCTGGGCGCCGTGAATCGAGTCGCGGAAAAAATCGTCCAGCAGGAGGTTGTCCAGGCCCGGGTTGGTGTCAAAGGCCTGTTTGATCTTGCCGAGAAAGGCGCTGCGAATAATGCAGCCGCCCCGCCACATCAGGGCGATGCCGCCGTAATTCAGTTGCCAGCCGTATTTCTGCGCCGCCTGGCGCATCAACATGTAGCCCTGGGCATAGGAAATGATCTTGGCGGCATAGAGGGCATCATGCAGGTCCTCGATGAACTGGTCCGCATCACCGTCGAAAGCGGCCTCCGGGCCGCGCAGGACGGCCGCGGCCCGAACCCGTTCTTCCTTCAGAGCCGACAGGCAGCGGGCGAACACGGCCTCGGCGATCAGGGTCAGGGGAACGCCCATATTGAGGGCGTTGACAGCGGTCCACTTGCCGGTGCCCTTCTGACCGGCGGTGTCGAGGATTTTCTCGACCAGGGGACTGCCGTCTTCATCCTTGAAGCCCAGGATATTGGATGTAATTTCAATCAGGTAGGAATCGAGCCGGCCCTTGTTCCAGCGGGCGAACACGGCCTGCATCGCCTCTTCGTCCATGCCGAGACCACGGTGCATCAAATCATAGGCCTCGCAGATAAGCTGCATGTCGCCATACTCAATACCGTTGTGGACCATCTTGACAAAATGCCCGGCCCCGCCCTCGCCGATCCAGTCGCAACACGGCACGCCGTCGACCCGGGCGGCGATGGCCTGCAGAATATCTTTGACATGCGGCCAGGCCTCGGGGTTGCCTCCGGGCATGATGGACGGGCCCTTGCGCGCCCCTTCCTCGCCGCCGGAGATGCCGGTACCTATATAGAGAATCCCCTGCTCGGCCAGGGCGCGGTTGCGGCGTTCGGTGTCGGTGTAGAGCGAGTTGCCGCCGTCGATGATGATGTCGCCGGGCTCCAGGCAGGGCGTCAGCTTGTCGATAAAGGCGTCGACCACCTCGCCGGCCTTGACCATCATCATGACCCGGCGCGGTTTTTTCAGTTGGCTGACCAGTTCCTCGATGGAATGGGTGCCGATAACTTTCGTCCCCATGGCGGGGCCGGCCATGAAGGTGTCCACCTTGGCCAGGGTCCGGTTAAATACCGCAACCGTAAAGCCATGGTCGTTCATGTTCAAGACCAGGTTCTGGCCCATAACGGCCAGGCCGATTACGCCGATATCCGCAGTTGACATGTTTTTCTCCCTTCGTGTTTTTCCGGCGTCTTGCCGCCGAAATTACTTGGTACCGGCCGCCGCTTAGGCGGCGGCCAGACGCGTCTGCACATACTCCTCGAGTTTGCGCAGATCCTTGGTAAAGTTACGAATGCCTTCCGCCAGTTTCTCCACGGCCATGGGGTCTTCATTATGCATCCAGCGCATATCCTTTTCGGCGAGGTGGTATTTTTCCATGTCCATCGCCCGGGCCCGTTCCGGATCAAGCTGCCGGAGAACAACTCCTTCCGCATCTTCCAGTTCGGCCAGGAACTTGGGCGAAATGGTCAACAGGTCACAGCCGGCCAGGCCGAGGATCTGGCCCACGTTCCGGAAACTGGCCCCCATGATCTGGGTCGGATAGCCATGGTGCTTGTAATAATAATAAATCTTTCTGACCGATTGAACTCCGGGATCCTCTTCCGGGGCATAGCCGTCGACACCCTCGTGCGCCTTGTACCAGTCGGTAATGCGGCCGACGAAAGGCGAGATCAGGGTCACTCCCGCCTCGGCGCAGGCGACGGCCTGGGCAAAACTGAACATCAGCGTCAGGTTGCAGTGAATGCCCTGTTTTTCCAGGGCCGCCGCTGCCTGGATTCCTTCCCAGGTCGAGGCTACCTTGATGAGAATGCGCTCCCGGTCGATGCCGAATTCCTCATACATTTTGATTAATTCGCCGGCCTTGCGAATACTGCCTTCGGTATCAAAGGACAGCCGGGCATCCACCTCCGTGGAAACGCGCCCCGGCACGATAGCAAGAATCTCCCGGCCGAAAAGGACGGCCAGACGGTCCAGGACCAGGCTCGTGCGGGCCGTGAGCGTGTCGGCTTTCGCCATGCCGTAGGCCACTGCTTCATCCACCAGGTTCCGATAGCGGGGCAACTGCGCCGCGGCATAGACGAGCGACGGGTTGGTGGTGGCATCCGTGGGCCGATACTCCTTGATCGAATCGAAGTCCCCGGTATCGGCAACTACCGTGGTCATTGTTTTTAACTGGTCAAGTTTGCTCATTGCTGCCTCCATGTCCGGCCCGGTGGCCGATGCTTATTTCGTAACGGTTCAGCGGCACTCCATCTCCGGGCACCCGGACCGCCTTACCTGGTCATATTCCTGCGCTGACGCCTTTTCGCCGCCGGGGCGGGAAGGGTCCGCACTGCTCCTGCCGTCGATTATCCCGGTCGAGCAGCAACTGCTCTTTTTGAGTCATAAATCAATGTTCCGTCCCGGTCAATGGTGATCATTATTTTTTATTTTTTCACCCGGAAGCGCTTTACATATTATACCGGCTCTCTTGAAAAAAAAACATCTTCATATATACTGACAGACAGGTGCCGGTCATTTTTTCGCCTGCCTTGGAGTCTGCGTTTACCTGATCTCGAACGGAAATCCTCGTTTCCGGACGGAGCAACGTCGTGTCGCCCTGCCTGCAAGACAAGGAAAAAGGGATCCATTCATTATTATTGGAGAGCTTATTTTGACAAGAAAAAGCCTAGTTACAATCACCCTGGTCCTGTTTCTGCTGGTAACCCTGCCGGGGTGCGCCAAGCTGACGAAAGAGAAGTCGGGATTTGTCAACCTCGGCAACGGCATCTGCCTGAACCAGGCGAACGGCCAGATGTGGCAGATCAAACGAAGTAACAAGATAAACAGTTTAAAAGCGGCCAGGGCCTATGTCGCCCGGCTGAATCAAACAAGTAAATACCACGATTGGCGTTTGCCCACGGTATACGAGCTTTACGATCTGATCTTCACGTTTGATATTCATCGGAACGGCAACTGTGTTATTGATAATAAAGGGAAATATTGGGCCGACAAGAAAAACGGCGAGGGGATGGTCGGGGCTTGGGAACTCGGCCCCGAGTGCGGTATAGATCGACACTACTACGGCGGCGGCGGCAAGGGATATGTACGCGCCGTCCGGCCGTAGGAGATCACCAGCACCTCATCTTCGCCCGTTTTGGTCTCCTCACATCCGCCAAAGGATAGATTCGGAAACCAAAACGAACGAATCTAAGGCACTGGTGAACTCCTACGGCCGGAGTATCCCACAGCTGGTCGCCCCTGTTGAACTGTTACTGCAAGTGACCAATAACTGGGCTAAGTCGGTGCTGGTGTACTCCTGCTACTTGAATTCGATGCTGACCGGGCAATGATCCGAACCGAGCACGTTGTCGTGAATGGCCGCTGATACCAGGCGGTCGGCGCTGCCGGGATCAATGAGGAAATAATCAATGCGCCAGCCGATATTTTTCTCCCGGGCCCTGAACCGGTAACTCCACCAGGTGTACTGTCCGGGTTCCCGGTTAAAACGGCGGAAGGTGTCAATATAGCCGGCCCCGGTCACCTCGTCCATCCAGGCCCGCTCCGGCGGGGAAAAGCCGGGATTTTTTTCGTTGGCCTGCGGATTCGCCAGGTCAATCGGTTTGTGGGCCACGTTGAAATCGCCGCCGACAACCACTGATTTTTCCCGGGCGAGCCGGTCGATGAATTGCAGTGCCGTCCGGTCAAACGCCAGTTTGAAATCAAGGCGCTTCAGGCCGGGCTGGGCATTGGGAAAGTAGAGATTGATAAAATAAAAATCAGCGAATTCCAGGGTCAGGGCCCGGCCCTCCTGGTCGAAGGCCGGATCGCCAAGCCCGTACAGGACCCGCAGCGGTTCCCGGCGGGAGAAAATCGCGGTGCCGGCATAGCCCTTTTTCTGCGCCGGGTACCAGAAGGCTGAGTAGCCGCTGATGTTTTTGACTTCATCGGGCAGCTGCTCCGGCAACGCCTTGATCTCCTGCAGGGCGAAGATATCGGCGTCAAGTTCGGCAAACGCGTCCAGAAAGCCGTTTTTCAGGGCCGCCCGCAGGCCGTTGACGTTCCAGGAAACAAATTTTTTCACGGCATCATCTTGCATCTTGTTTTTTTTCTTCCCCGGCATTTTTCTCGGTGTTACGCCGATCCGTGGACATATCGCGGCCAGAACACAGCGGTCACAGTGGGGGCTGACCGGCCGGCAGGTGGCCTGGCCAAAGGCGACGAGAATGGAGTTGAAGCGGAGCCAGTACTTGCCTGGCAACTTGGCCCGCAGGGCCATTTCCGTCGCCAGCGGCGTTTCGGTCCGCACATAGCCCCAGATATTCATAATCCGGTGGACATGGGTGTCGACACAAACGGCCGGTTTGCCAAAGGCGATGGTCACGACCAAGTTGGCCGTCTTTCTCCCCACGCCGGGCAGTTTGACCAGAGAATCCACGTCGTCGGGCACCCCTGAATCAAACATCTCCCGCAGGGCGCCGGGCAGCCGGGCCAGGTATCCGGCCTTGTTGCGGAAAAAACCAACCGGATAAATGATCTTTTCCAGTTTGGCTACGCTCAGGCCGGCCAGGTCGGCCGGGGTCTCGACCCGTTTGAAAAGCCGGCGGCACGCCGCCGCCGTCACCTCGTCCTTGGTCCGGGCGGAGAGAATCGTGGCCACCAGGATCTTGAACGGGTCTTTGCTCTGGGCGGCAACCAGGTCGACAACCGGCACCTGGTAATGGCGGACCTCCCGGTCCAGCAAGGCCATGGCGGTATCAATGGAAAACGGCATAAGGATCTCTCCGGGAAAATAATTCGGGCGCCGGGGGCGGGACGCAGGTACTACAGATCATCGCCGGCAAAGGAAACCACGCCGGCCACGGTTGCCGCGCCCAGAAGGATCATGAACAACCGGTCCAGGCCCAGCGCGACCCCGGCCGTTTCGTCCAGGCGGCCCAGGTCGTCAAGAAAGCGCTCCGGCATGAGAGTCCGGGGCTCCCCGGCCCGGCGCCGCCGGGAAATTTCGGCCGCGAACCGCTGTCGTTGCTCCTCCGGGTTCACCAGCTCGGAAAAACCGTTGGCCAGCTCGATGCCGGCGATATAGAGCTCAAAACGTTCGGCCACCGCCTCGTTCTCTTTTTTCCGCCGGGCAAGCGCCGCCCGTTCCACCGGGTAATCGTAGAGGAAAACCGGTCGGTCCCGGCCGAGGTGCGGTTCAATGGCCGTGACCAGCAGTTCGTCGAAGCGGTCCCGGTCCAGGGCCTCGCGCGCGGACATGCCGGCAAAGCGCAAAAAGGCGTCCTCCACGGTCAGGCGCTCCCAGGGCGGGGCCAGGGAAATCCGTTGCCCGTCCCGCAGCAACGTTGCCGGGCCGCAAACCCCGGCCGCGTTTTCAGCGCCCCCGGCCAGTTCCCGGACCAGGTCCTCGCATTCCGCCATCAGTTCCAGGTAGCTCCAGCCCGTATGGTACCATTCCAGCATGGCAAATTCCGGCAGGTGGTAACGGCCCAGCTCTTCCCGGCGGAAACAGTGGCAGATCTGAAACAATTGCGGGCAGCCCCGGGCCAGCAGCCGTTTCATGCAGAGCTCGGGCGAGGTCTGCAAAAACCAGTCCTCGCTGGTAAAGGGCAGGATATATGATTCGGGAAGCAGGACGGGCAGGCGGGCGGGGGTATCGACTTCGAGATACTCCCGGGCGATGAAAAAAGACCGGACGGCCTGCAACAGGCTGGAGCGCTGGGCCAGGCAGTGGGGTGAAATCACCGCTCAGTCTTTCACCCGGGTCATATATTCACCGGTGCGGGTATCGATCTGGATCCGTCCCCCTTCCTCGATAAAGGGCGGTACCTGGAGCACATAGCCGGTCTCCACTGTCACCGGTTTCGTATCCGTGCCCGAGGTGTCTCCCTTGACCCACGGGTCGGCCTTGGTAACTTTCAGATTGACAAAGATCGGCAGGCTGATATCAATCGGCCGGTCACCGAAAAACAGGACCTGCACCTCCATGTTATCGACCAGGAAGTTGACGTTGTCGCCCACCTGCTCCAGGGTCAGAAAGATCTGTTCATACGAGGAGGTATCCATGAAATGAAATTCATTGTCCTGGGAATAGAGAAATTGCATGGTCCGTTCTTCCAGGTCGGCCTTTTCGAACTTGTCGTTGGAGCGATAGGTCTGGGTCAACTGGTTGCCGGTGATCATATTGCGCATCTTGGTTCGGTAGAGCGACTGCCCCTTGCCCGGCTTGGAAAATTCGAATTCCGTGACAATATAGGGATACCCGTCGATCTGGACCTTGAGGCCTTTGCGTAAATCTGAGGCGCTGTACATGATTTTACCTGTTGTGGAATGGTGAAAGATTAATTTAAAGCTGAATCCGTGAGCGTTCGAGAACGGTGCAGATGCAAGGCGGCAACGATGTTGATTATACTGGTGCGATATCAACGAGTTGCCAACGCAGCAGATGCGCCGTTATCGGGCGCCCCGCAGGGCGGCGCGGTGAAGACTAGAAAATGCGTTTACTTGGTAACAATGCAATAAATTCCACATGTTGTGTAGAAAATACCTCAAGCCGTCACGGATCAGGTTAAAGCGCGATTATGTTACGGGATGTCCATGATTTTTGCAACCGGTTCCTGGTTTTTTCCTAACTATTCACCTTGTTTTCCGGCCGGATTTCTTATACATTTCCACTCTGAACATGACCTGAATCCGTTGCGACGGCAATAATGAAGTGGCAGGCAAATGACAATCAAGGCAGGCATACTCTCCGACACCCATCTTTCCCGGGCCGATGATATTTTCAGACAACAGGTTGAGCTCTGTTTCGCCGACTGCGAGGTAATAATCCATGCCGGCGACCTGACGGATATCTCCGTTCTCGACGTCTTTAACGGCAAGAAGGTCTATGCCGTGCATGGCAATTTGTGCGACGCCTCCGCTTCCCTGGCCCTGCCGGGCGAAGAATCCTTTGAGCTTGAACGGATGACCATCGGCCTGACCCACGGCTCCCAGCTCGGCCGGGACATCGAAGGCGGCCTCCTGGCTCTTTTTCCCGGGGCCGACTGTGTCATCTACGGCCATACGCACCGCCCGGTCTGCCGCCGTTACGGCGGCACCCTCGTCATCAATCCCGGCCGTTTCCTGGGCACCGGCCGTTTCGGAGCTCCCGGCACCTACGCCATCCTGGAGATAGACGACCGGCTGCGCGGCTCCATCCACGAGGTCCCGCGTCTCTGATGAAGACCCTGTGGACCCCATGGCGCATGGAGCATGTGCTGGACACGGCGCCCCGGCCCCAAGGCTGTCTGTTTGAACCGCCGGGCGACAAACCGTTTGCCGGGGAATATCTGCTGCTCTACCGCGACCGGACGACCGTGGTGCTGCTGAACCGCTTTCCCTATGCCAACGGCCACCTGTTGGTTGCCCCGCGACGTCATCTTGCCGACATCACCGAACTGGCGGGCGGGGAAAATTCGGCCCTGATGGCCATGCTCCAGCAGTGCTGCACCATTCTGCGCCGCCGCCTGCGGCCGGACGGCATCAACATCGGTCTCAACCTGGGGGAAACCGCCGGCGCCGGGACCCCGGACCATCTCCACTTCCATGTTGTTCCCCGCTGGGACGGCGATCACAACTTCATGACCGTGATCGCCGAAATCAGGACCATTCCCCAGCATATCAGGCACACCTTCGAGCAGTTGCTGCCTGATTTTCAGGAACTGCTCTCAGCTGAAAACGACCATGAATAAACCGGCTAAGATAACCCCCATGCTCCGGCAGTACCTGGAAATCAAGGAACAGTACCAGGATGCCATCCTCTTCTACCGCATGGGTGATTTTTACGAGATGTTCCTTGACGACGCGCTGACGGCCTCCAAGGTGCTCGGCATTACGCTCACCTCCCGCAGCAGCAAGAATGACGAGAACAAAATACCCATGTGCGGCGTCCCGTTTCACGCGGTTACCGGCTACCTGGGCAAGCTGGTCAAGGCCGGTTTCCGGGTGGCGATCTGTGAACAGACCGAGGACCCCAAACAGGCCAAAGGTATTGTCAGGCGCGAGGTCATCCGGGTGGTCACCCCGGGCGTCACCACCGAGGAGCAGCTGCTTGACGACAAGAGCAACTGCTACGTCTGCGCCCTTACCCTGGCCGGCGGTTCCAGGAAACAGGGCGTGGCCGGCCTCGGTTTCCTCGATATCTCCACCGGTGATTTTCTCGTCAGCGAACTGGAGCTTGCTGCCGGTAATTTCGACCCGGTGGTGGACGAGATCACCAGGATGGAACCGGCGGAACTGCTGCTCGCCGAAGCGGAGCGGGACCGGTTGGCCGCCCTCCTCGACATGTTGCAGACCCTGCTGCCCGGCCTGTGCGTCACCGTCCGGCCGGAGGTGGACTTTGAAGAAGACACGGCCCGCCTCACCCTGACCGATCATTTCCGCACCACCAGTCTGGCCGGTTTCGGCTGCGAATCCATGCCGGTCGGCATCCGGGCGGCCGGGGCCTTGCTGGTCTATATCCAGGAGACCCAGAAAAC
>VAPE01035522.1_pt1 | contig 29866 bp, 25 predicted proteins | sample 3393911 | NCBI WGS metagenome assembly VAPE01 (sample SAMN08290436, study PRJNA428436) | hydrothermal vent metagenome | isolation source: Deep-sea hydrothermal vent chimney | place: Atlantic Ocean: South-mid Altantic Ridge
GGAATAAATCCAATTGGGATTGCTACTGAAAATATAAATACTGGGGATCTTGGAAATATAAAGATAAATAGCAACCTTAATACATCAAATTCTAATTTTCTAAATAATGTATCAAACTCCTTCAAAAAGATTGTCGGCATTAAAACTAACCCTGTTAATATTCATAACAATGGGGAAACTAGTGGAATTGGGAATAATGGGGGAACCAAAAACAATGGAGGGAAAACCCTTTATGTTTGTGACGATGGAATAGATAATGATGGTGATGGATTAATAGATATTAAGGATCCAGATTGTCATACAGATCTTAACGCGAATAATCCTGATTCTTATGTTCCTACTCATTTTTCAGAATCAGTTCCACCTAAAGCACAGTGTGACGATGGAATAGATAATGATGGTGATGGATTGATAGATAGTCAAGATCCACAATGTCATACAGATGGTAATGCAAACAATCCTGCCTCTTATGTTCCTACTCATTTTTCAGAATCAATTGGAATAGGTCAATGCAGTGATGGAATAGATAATGATGGTGATGGATTGATAGATATTAAGGATCCAGGTTGCCATACGGATGGTAATCCAAACAATATAAATTCATACGAACCAGAGAATGATGAGGGTTCAATATTGGTTCCATGTGAAGCAACTAATACTTGTGCTAAAAAAAATCCTCCTATAGTAAAGCCTCAATGCAGTGATGGAATAGATAATGATGGCGATGGATTGATAGATAGTAAAGACCCTAGCTGTCATACAGATTTTAATGCAAATAATCCTGCTTCTTATGATCCTCTTCTTAATAATGAAGCTTTGACTCCACCATTACCACCTAATAAATGTCAAATAATTGATACCTACCCTTTGAAGTTTACAAATGCAGAAAAAGCGGAATTAGCAGTATTACTTCGTAAGTTTTATCTTATTGCTTCAACCTTAAAGACTAAAGAAGATGTTATAGCCGAATATAATGAAATTGCTCATTATCAAAATTTTGCCTCACAAGTAACGAGCTTAACTAAAGCTTGTTACTTACAAACAGATAATAAAACAGGTTATGAAAAATTCTGTTCAATAAAAGAAAATCAGAATATTTGTTCTAAAAACGCAAACGGAACTTTAAATATTTCTAAGCTAGCCACAAATTATCAAGGACCTAAAACAATTTATGGTAATCCTTGGTATGATTATAATAACAGAGGCTCTTATCTTATTAATTCTAATCCTTACAACTCTAATAATACTGTGTATAAAAAAGAAAAAGCTAGAGCAATTGGAAATATAAAAAAAGGTGATTACTTAACGAAGGTTTCTTCTGGTACAAATGGAGATGGTATACCATCGGTCAAAAAATATGTTGCGGGTTCTAGTTATGGTATGTCGTGGGCACAAGCTACTGAAAATATAAACAGTGGCCAAATAGGGAATATTGTAGTTATAGATTGGAGCGCATTGGGTTCAATTAATTTCAGCTTTTTAAATAATTTTAGTCTCGTAACAAATAACTCTCAAAGTGGAACCTCCAATTTCCCCCTAACAGATTATGAAAAAATACTCAATGTTTGGTAGTTTATTTAACTTGTTCCTGTGAAGAGTAAATATTAAAAAAAATAATGAAAAAAATTCTATCTTACATTTTAATAACATTCATTATTGTTGCAAATCTATTTGCACCTATTAGTGTTGGGTGGGGAATAAAGAATGGTCTTCAAATACAGCCAAATAAAATAGAGGCTGCCACTCTAAAAATTACATTAAAATCTAGTCTTTTTGCAGGTGATAACACTATTAAAGATAGACTTTTCGTTACTTGGCCTGCTGATAAAAAAAAAGTAGGGGCTAATAGTTATGTTACTGTAACTTTATATGGAATAAATGGAACTGAAGTAAAAGCCTGGGGAACAAAATCAAAAAACGAAATGAAGAATATGTCTGATAGTAGTTCATTTTTTGTTCAATTCACACAATTCATTTTAAATAATTTAACTCCAGAAACATCTTATGTGGTAAAAATAACTGCTACTTTGATGGACACTAAGGGTGTTATCATTACCAAAGGTAATATTGCCCCTTTCTTGATAAAAACGATAGCCAAAGAAAGCACCAAAACTGGATATTCACCTGTAATTATAAGATCAAATACTGAGAATGCAGACTTACCTTATTGTGTGACTGGATTTATAAATATTCATGTAGCTGGTTGTATTGCTCAAACTTTATATTATGGTCTATTTATTCCTTCTACTTACTTATTTGCCTTATCAGGAACATTTTTTGATAACACTTTTCATTATTCAGTCCAATCTTCTTCTTACCAATCTGCTTTTGTTGTTCAAGGTTGGAGTTTAGTTAGAGATTTTGTTGATATGTTCTTTATTTTTGTTCTTCTTTATATTGCCTTCGGTACAATTTTAAATCTCAATGGCGTTAAAACTAAAGAAATGATAATCAATGTAATAATCATTGGGTTGTTAATTAATTTCAGTCTTTTCGCAGTTAGATTGATAGTTGATACTTCAAATATTTTAGCTAGGGTATTTTATAATTCAAACACAATTAAAATAACTAAAGTAGAGGGTCCAAACCCTAGTAAGGTTGTTACGGCCCTTAACCAAGATAAAGTGATACCTCTATCAGCTGCTTTGGTAAATAAAATTAATCCTCAAAATCTTATTATAAATGCTGGAAGAGTTGGAAGAATTTCCGAATCAAGTGGTAGTGGAGATACTACTGCTAACGGAATAAGTGCGGGAACTTTTATTTTAGTAACATTATTAGCAACAGGAGTTAGTCTAGTTGGATTTACCGTCTTTTTAACTGTTGGTTTATTGTTTCTTGTTAGAGTTGTTGGTTTATGGCTAGCAATGATTGTAGCTCCAATAGCATTCTTTTCTTATACTGTTCCGGCTATGCAAAAAATAGAGATGGTTGGTTGGAAAAAATGGTGGCCAGAATTACTAAGTCTAGCATTTCTAGCTCCAGTATTTATATTCTTTATATATCTAATTCTTCAATTCTTAAATATGAAATTAGGTATAATGGATGCAAACAATAAAAGTGGCATGGCTTTTGTAATGGCAATTGTTATTCCTTTTGCTTTCATTATGGTTCTTCTAATGAAAGCAAAAAAGATAGCTGTAAAAATGTCGGGAGATATGGGAGCTGCTGTAGCAAAAGCTGGTTCGGCTATAAGTGGGGCAGCCTTAGGTGCAGCAACGGGTGGAGCTTCAATGGCAATGAGAACTACAATTGGAAGAACTGCTGGAAGGGTAGCTGATAGTGATGAATTGAAAAAGCTAGCACTAAAGGGTGGACTTAAGGGAAGATTTGCAAAAATGAGACTGAAAACAGCTAGTTCTATAAGTAAGAGTAGCTTTGACCCTCGTAATACTAAAGCAGGTAATTTAGCTGGAAAAGGACTTGGTGTTGAGCTAGGTAAAGCCAAAGAAGGTGGATTTAAGGGTTGGCAAGAAAGGAAAGCTGAAAAGAAAATTAAAGAGGAGGAACTATTTAAACCATCAGATAAATCAGCGAAACAACAAGATGACGCAGCAAAAGACTGGGAAGATAAATATGAAAAAGCTATGGTTATAAAGAAAAGATCAGATGAAGGGAAAGATGAGATATTTAAAGAAAAAGAATTTAGGGAAAAATATGAAAAAACATCTCCTAAGATTCTAACCTCAGATGAACTTAATAAAGAAAGATCAACAAATAAGGCTTCAATAATGGAGTATGGAAAAGATTATGTTGAAGCTAGAAATATAGCTAAGGATGATGCCAAAAAATCTGGTAATTCATTTAATGAAGCAGAGTGGAGAAAAAATGAACAAGCCAACGGAAGATTTAAAAAGAAGAACTTAAACGAATCTGATTCTGCTTTAGTTTCTGAATTAAGGAAACAATCAAAACCAGAAAAGCCACCTATTAGTGAATTGGAAAAATACAATGCGGAAACTGCAAAAAATAAAGCCACTGAAACTCGTTCTCTAGCAAATACAGAACTTAGTAGGATAGCAAAAGACTTAGAAAAAGTTGCCGACAGAAATAACATAGAAGTAAAAGATGTAAATAAAGAGATTATTACAAAAGAAGTTGAATCTATTCAAAATACAATAATTAATTATAATACAGATATATCCGTTGCTAACGCAAAATTAAATAAAGATCCTGAAAATAAAATAGCTAAGCAAGCTTTATTAACTGCTGAGCTTGGTAAAAAAAGAGAGGAAAATGCGATAGATAAACTTTCAAAATTATTACCAAATAAAGAAACATATCAAAAAATAAAAACTGACCAAACAGATAAAATAAACCAATTGAACGACAAACTATTAAATAAATAAATATGGATTATTCTGCCGAACAAATAAATAAAGCCTTTGAAAAATTACCTAAAATCTTAACTGAGGCTATTCTTGAAACGAACATAGATGAAATAGAACTTAATATAACTAATAAATATAAAATACATTTGGACACAGCCACAATTTTAAGTAATTATATTATATTTACTTTAATAGGGCTTATGAAGGCAGAAGATTTTGGTCCAAATGTAATGAAAGATTTAGGGTTACCAGAAGAAGATTCTCAAAAAATAATTAAAGATGTCAATAACCTAATTTTTAAGGTGGTTAGAGAAAATATGAAGAATATTCAAAAAAAAGATACTTTACTTCAAGAAGCCAAAGCTTTAAGTACTACCGAAACGAAAGTTCCATTACCACCATATGCCCAAGACTCTATTAAAGAAGATTTAGGTGTTTTGAAAGATTCTGGGGTAGATATTATTGAAGAAAAACTAAATACTTCAACTAAAAGTGACAATAAGATAAGTGATTATTCTATACCTAAAATTAATTCAAGGAAAGAACGAGTAGATGACCCTTACCGCGAAGAAATTTAATTCTTTATGATATAATATAGTTATGCAATTTAGAGTCCCACAATTTATTGATATTGAAGATAAACTTTTCGGACCTTTAACTTTTAGACAATTTGCTTATTTAGCTGGAGGAGCCGGTTTAATTTATGTTCTTTATAGATTATTACCTTTTTGGATTGCTATCTTTCTAATTATTCCAATCGCAGGACTATCAGCTCTTTTAACTTTTTATAGAATAAACAACAAACCTTTTATTTATTATTTACAGGCTGGAGTCGGCTATTTTATTTCAAGTAAATTATATATTTGGAAACAACGGTTAATAAAACCTGGTGATAAAAATGGGGAAGAAGTGTTACCAACCCCTGTTTCAGTATTGCCTAAAGTTTCAGTTGATTCAATCAAAGATTTGTCTTGGAGTTTAGACATTGAAGATAAAAATTAACTACTGATTATAAAGTAATAATGTTATAATAATCATAGTTGGTATAATTATTATAATAATTTTTAATTAACTCTTCTATGGCTATAAAAGCGAAAGCAGCTCAAGATTTTGTTCCAATTAAAGAAATTCGCAACGGAGTTGTTATCTTAAAAGATGGGGGGATAAGGGCTATTTTACTAGCCTCTTCAATTAACCTTTCTCTTAAGTCTGATGAAGAACAAATGGCAATTATAGTTTCTTTTCAGTCTTTTTTGAATAGTCTTGATTTTTCTACTCAAATTGTTGTTCAGTCACGAAGACTTGATATAAGACCTTATTTAATTTCTTTAGAAGATAGATTAAAAGAACAAAGTGAATCTCTTCTTAAAATTCAAACTAAAGAATATATAGATTTCATTAGAACATTTAATGATGAGGTAAATATAATGACTAAAACTTTTTTTATAGTAGTTCCTTATACCTCTACCGCTTTAAAAGCAAGCAAGGGGATAATAGAAAATATTATGGGAGGTAGAGCTCCTAAAAAACAAGTTGAAGATACTAAAGAAGCAATAGATTTAGCTTCTTTTGAAGAAAAGCGTAGCCAATTAGATCAACGAGTTAGAGTTATTATTGAAGGTCTTAATGGCTTAGGGGTCCGAAGTTCTCAACTAGAAACAGAAGCAATTGTTGAACTTTTTTATAAAACATTTAATCCAGGAGATATTAGTCAGGGTATCAAATTAAAATAATATTATGAATATCTTTTCAACACTTTTTAATAAAAAGGAAAATAAACCAACTGAAATTTCAATGCCTGTATTGCCGGCTGAAATATATAAAGCGGCAACTCTTGAACTTCAAGATGTTATTGCTCCTTCAGCCCTTCAAATAACTCCTAGGTCTTTAAACTTAGGAGATAAAATTGCTCGTACTTTTTTTGTTATTTCTTACCCACGTTATTTAACTGATAATTGGTTTTCACCAATTATTAATTTAGACAAAATCTTTGATGTATCAATTTTTATTCATCCTATTGAGACATCTGAAATTCTCCACACTTTTCAAAAAAAAGTTGCTGAAGTGCAAAGTCAAATTTCAATTCGTGAATCAAAAGGTCTTGTTCGTGACCCAATGCTTGACACTGCTTATCACGACCTAGAAAGTTTACGTGATAACTTAATGCAGGCTCAAGAAAAGATGTTTGATGTTGGCCTTTATATCACAATTTATGCAGATAATGATAACGAGCTGTTTAAAATTGAAAATGAAATCAAGTCTATTTTAGAATCTAAGCTTGTTTATTTAAAACCCGCTCTTTTTCAACAGGATATCGGTTTCAAAAGTGTTCTTCCTCTCGGAACTGATCTTTTGGGAATCCATCAAAAACTTAATACTGAGCCTCTCTCAAGTTTATTCCCTTTTGTTTCTTTTGATTTAACTAATAGTAAAGGAATTCTTTATGGAGTTAATCGACATAATTCTAGTTTAATTCTTTTTGATAGATTTTCTCTTCCAAACTATAATTCAATTATTTTTGCTGCAGCAGGAGCAGGTAAATCATATGCAACGAAACTTGAAATCATTCGTACCTTAATGTTTGATACTGAAGTTATTGTTATTGACCCAGAACGTGAATATGAATATCTAGCTGAAGCCGTCGGCGGTCGTTATTTTAACATTGCTTTATCTTCTGACCATCATATAAATCCTTTTGATTTACCAATTCCCACAAGTGATGAAACTCCAGCGGATGTATTGAGGTCAAACACCATAAATTTGGTTGGACTATTTAGAATTATGCTCGGTGGGCTTACTCCAGAAGAAGATTCTATAGTTGATAGGGCCATAACTGAAACATATGCTCTAAAGGATATTACTCCTGAATCAAATTTTGCTGATATTGAACCACCCTTATTGTCAGATTTTGAAATGGTTTTAGCTGGAATGGATGGAAGTGAATCTTTACTTCAACGTTTAGCTAAATATACTCACGGTTCTTGGTCGTCTTTCTTAAATCAACCTTCTAATGTAGATATAAATAAAAAGTTTATTGTTTTTTCAGTTAGAGACATGGAAGATGAACTTAAACCAGTTGCTATGTATATAGTTACACATTATATTTGGAACGCTATTAGGAAGAATATCAAAAAACGCCTAATGGTTGTTGATGAGGCTTGGGTGATGATGAAATCGGAAGACACTGCTTCATTTTTATATTCTATTGCAAAGCGTGGGCGTAAATATTATTTAGGGCTTGCTACAATTACTCAAGATGTTGGAGACTTTATGAAAAGCCCTTATGGAATTCCTATTGTGACAAACTCATCAATGCAACTTCTTCTTAAACAATCACCCGCAACAATAGATGTGCTACAAAAAACTTTTAATTTAACAGATGAAGAAAAATATTTACTTCTAGAAGCTAATGTTGGCGAAGGAATTTTCTTTGTTGGCTTAAAGCATGTAGCAGTCAAAGTAATTTCTTCTTATACAGAAGATCAAATTATAACATCTGACCCATCACAGATATTGGCCATTAAAAAGGCCAAGGAGGAGTTGAAGGCTTCTTCTAATGGCTAGTGGGTTGTTTAGCAAATCAGGTTATCGTATAATATATAAAGTGTTTAAAATGAAGAAAAAATTCTTAATTATTACTTTATTTTTGTTTGGTATAATTGCAATACCTATTTTTTCGTATGCTCAACCAGAAATAATGTTACAACAAAATGATGTAGAGATAGAAACAATTCCCCAGAGCCCAGAACCTTATCAAGACGTAACTATAAATCTTGTAAGCTATGCAACAGACTTAAATAAAGCAATGATTAAATGGGAGAGTGGTTCAAAAACTATTTTGTCTGGTTATGGAAAAACAAGTTATTCTTTTACAACATCTGGTCCAAATACTACAACAGTATTTAACGTTATAATTACTCCACCGAATTCTTTAATTAGTATTATAAAAAAAGTTTTAATTTCTCCTTCTGAGGTTACTCTTTTATGGGAAGCTGTCGGTAGCTATTCTCCCCCTTTCTATAAAGGAAAATCGTTTGTTTCCAGACAAGGTTCAATAAAGGTTGTAGCAATCCCTACTACAAATGACATAATACAAAGTGGGAGCAATAATATAACTTACACCTGGAAATTAAATGATAATGCAGTACAAGATGCTTCTGGTTATAATAAAAATTCCTATGTATTCCAAAACAGTATTCTTGATAAAACAGAAAATGTTTCAGTCTTAGCTTCCTCTGTAGATGGAAAATATAATGCAAGTAAGACAATAACTATTCCTACCGTTTCCCCAGAAATGATTTTTTATAAAAAATCACCCACAGAAGGCATTTTATATAATAAAGCATTATTAAACGAAGTATTAATGACCAAAGATGAAATGACAATAGTAGCCGAACCATATTTCCTCGATCTAAAAGGAAATGAAGATAATTTTAGTTATCTATGGAAGATAAATGGAAAGAAAATTAATACTCCTATTAATAAAAGAGAGCTAACTGTTAAACCAAGTTCTAGGGGAGGATATGCAACTATTAGTTTTACTATGGAAAATTTAAGTACTTTATTCCAAAGTGTTAGTGGACAATTAAAGCTAAATTTATAGTATGAAAAAATCATCAAATAAACATTTATATATATCCATTGGTTTATTTTTAATTATTATTTCTGGTTTCTTTTTTATACTAAATAATAAAACTTTTGCTGGTGGAAAAAATTTTTATTATGAAAAAAACAATCCACCTGTCAATGATATACCGGTTTCAGGAAAAGTCTCAGTATTTTTTAATAATCGGAAAGCATGCCTGGATTCACTCAAAAATGTTCCCAGTAATTTAAGTCCAACTTTTTGTAAGAAGGTATCAGATAAAGTAATAAATGTTTCTGCTATTAATAATGGGACAGGTGACTCTTTGAACTATAAACTTTTAGCCCCTATTGGTAAAACTACAGAAATAAAAACTAATGACATAGGAAAATATTTTGATATACTTTTTAATATGGCCATTGGAATAGCTGGAGTATTAGCGGTTGTTATGATTGTTATTGGTGGAATTCAATGGATGGGAAGTGAATCTATTTTTGGAAAAACAGAAGGTAAGGAGAGAGTAACCTCGGCAATTTTAGGACTTTTAATAATTCTTGGTTCTTATGCTTTACTTAATACCATTAACCCAAACCTATTAGGCAAAAAAGGGTTGGACGTTGTTCAAACTAAGACTTCAGCTAAGACGCAAGCTAAGACCTCAGATAAAAACTTAACCCATAAAACTAATAAATAATAAATATGATCAAAAGAACAAAAACAATTTTTATATCAACATTTATTTTAATAATAATTATACTTTTTGGTGTTTTATTTTTTATAGGAAGAACTAAAAATAATAAAAGTAACAACAACGGAATTATTAAAAATCAACCCTTTAATTCATTTAATAATACGAACTCTATAAAAAATAAAAAGATAAATGGAACTGTGGTGAATAATGGGAATGGAATAAAATGGATAAATAATAATTCTAATAAGCAACCAAAATTTTATCAAATAACAACATTTGCTGTAGCTGGGGCTAGTTTTGCTGAAGAACCAAACCCAAACATAAGTTCTTCCAGCACGATTGCCACAAACACCAAAATAAAAACAACAAATAATAATGCCCCAAGCTCAAAAGAATTGCCTGTTGTAAGATATGTTGAAAGACAAACTGGCCATATTTATCAAATGAATTTGAATACGAGAGTTATAACCAAAATATCAAATACCACAATTCCTAGTGTTCACGAAGTTTTATTTAATAATAATGCCAAAAGTTTTATTTATAGATATTTATCCACAGAGGATAATGATGCTATTACTAGTTTCATAACATCTTCAGGCACAGGAAATGTTGAATTCCTCCCTTTTAATATCACCAATATAAGTCTTTCTCCGGATAAGAAAAGTTTCTTCTATTTAGTTAAAAATTCTGACAATGTAACAGGTTTTATTAAATCTTTTAATGAAAACAAAACAACCCAGGTTTTTATTTCTCCTTTCGCTGACTGGCTATCTCAGCTCCTTTCTACCAAAAATGTATTTTTAACAACAAAACCTTCTTGGAGAATTAACGGGAGCTTATTTAGTTTGAATACTAAAAATGAAACCTTAACTAAAATATTAGGAGGTGTAAGGGGCCTTACAACGTTAGCAAATAGTAATGGTTCATATGTTCTTTATAATAGAGATACAAAGAACGGACCAGATCTCTTAATATTAAATACAAAAAATCACACTATAAAAGACTTAAATCTTTACACTTTACCAGAAAAATGTACTTGGGGCAATGATAATATTCATATTTATTGTGCTGTACCTAATACTATTATTGGAGAGAAATATCCTGATTCATGGTATCAGGGATTGGTTTCTTTTAATGATTACTTTGTAAAAATAAACCCACAGACAACACAAATAACAACCATTGCTAATTCTATAAACGAAACACCCGTAGATGCAATACACCTATTCCTAAATAAAAAAGAGAGCAAGCTCTTTTTTATAAATAAAAAAGACTCCACGTTGTGGAGTCTAGCCCTATAATAATTTTTTAAAGAACACTATTGTCTTCAATATACTTAATAACAATGTGACGGTTATTCCCGTATCCATCTGATTCGGTCTCTATATTTTTACTTCCTTCTAAAAACATGTGTATAATACGTCTTTCGTATGCTGGCATGGGATCTATTTCAATATTACTCTTAAAATATCGAGCTCTTTCGGCCATCATATATGCGATGTTTTTTAAATTCTCAAATCTCTTTTTTTGATATCCATTGACATCAATAAAAAAGTTTTTAACTGGGTCTTCACCGGAATCTTTTTCAATTATTTTTCTAATAATATGATTGAGGGAACGAAGAGTTTCTCCGTCTCTGCCAATCATAATTTTATGGTCAGGTGTTTCAATCGTGCACCAAGACATATCGTCTTCTTCAGAAAATTCGCAATTGGAGATAGTACATCCAGTATGTTTAAAAATTTGTTCTATTGTTTTTTTGATTTTATCTTTTTCCATATTATATTGAATCTTTAACTAAAGACTTACGAATATAAAATTCTTGAAGAATTGTAAATACATTACTTACAATCCAATAAAGGGCAACCGCTGCTGAAATCTGATAAGCGATAAAGGCGATGAATATAGGTAAGATATATCGTATATTAGTTTGCATACTTTTAGAAAGCTCTTCTTGAAACGATTTTGTTACTCTTTTACCTATCTCTTTAACTATCTCAGTTTTAGGTTTAATAGGAGAGGACAGATATCCTTGTACGAATTGCGAAATTCCAGCTAAAATTGCTAAAGATAAACTTTTATCGTGCATTTCAATCAATCCAAGAAAATTAGTATTGAGTGTTGTTGGCACTTTAATAAAATGATAAATTAAACTTGGGTCAAAAGAAAGTCCTTTATAAAAAACATAGTAGAGAGCAAAAATAAAGGGTAATTGTATTAGAATAACTAAACATCCAGAAAATGGATTGGTGCCATATTTTTTATATAATTTGAATGTTTCTCGTGATTGTTCTTCTTTATTAGGAAAATCTTTTTTAATCTGTTTTAACTCAGGCTCCATTTTCTTCATTAAAATTTGACTTTTAATTGATTTTTTAGTTAGTGGAGATAAGGCTAATTTAATAACAATTGTCGCTATTATAATAGCAGAACCAACATCACCGAAGGTGATGTTGTTAATAATAAAGATAAGAGAATTATATATTGGCTGATAGAAAACTGTGTTCCACAAATATGACATTTGTTTATTGTATATCAAAAGTAGTAAAAATCAAAATCAAACAATTTTAACTTTTATTTTAAAGGGTCATAATGTTTTTTCTGCCAAGGATGACACCTAAAAATTCTTTTCATGCCTAAAAACAAACCCTTAAAGACCCCATATTTCAAAATGGCTTCTTTGGTATATTCAGAACAAGTTGGTATAAAAACACACGAAGTATGGGATTTGAGTGGTGTTTTTTGATAAATATTGATAAGTAATATAATAAATTTTTTCATCTTCTAAAATATCAAAAAAAATTAAAGAACTCTTACTTTTTCCAATATAAAAATTATATTTTCTTTCAGTTCTAATAATGATGCTTCGGTTCCTAGTTTTTTATAAAGGAATATCCCTAACCCACCAGAAATAGGCAATTCTCTAATTATATTAAAACCCTTACGTTTAAGTTTATTTCGGCTAGTTGATTTTTTTACTATTTTTTTAGATACAATAAATGTATATTGCGGAGTATTTTTATTATAAAGATACCGAAGAGTAAAAAGGGGTGTAGAAAACGTCATTCCTGTTTTAATGATTTCATTAAGGAGTTTTCTTGTAACCCGTTTTCTTTTTGGAAGCATATTTATTATTTCTTAATTGAAATTTTAAGTCTACCTTTTCTTCGGCGTGCTTGAATAACCTTGCTACCACTTTGTGTTTTAGATCTAGTGATAAATCCGTGTGTTTTAGCTCTCTTTCTTTTATTAGGTTGATATGTTTTAGACATAAAGAAAATATATACTATAATGACATATAATGCAATGTTTGGAATAAATAATATTGACTATATCCACACATTATCAACAGGTTAATCCAGATATTGATTACTAAAATTTTTAATAAAGAGTGTATAATATGAGTTATGATTAACCTAAAAGAACTCTGGGAAAAATCTTTGGCTGAGATTGAGTTGAATGTATCAAAAGCAAATTTCACTACTTGGTTTAAAAACACGTCTATTATAAAAGAAGAATCTGGTGTTCTTTATGTTGGAGTTCCTAATGAGTTTGTTAAAGATTGGTTATATAACAAATTTCACAAGTTGATTCTTAAAACACTCATTAGTTGTGAGGATGGAATTAAGGGAGTAAAATATGTAATTACTAAAAATACACAATCTCCTGTTTTTGACGATAAAAAGATGAAAAATAAACAAATTTCAGATTTCAATAAAGAATTACCATTAGACGATTTATATATAAGTAAAAATGATAATTTAAATCCCAAATATACTTTTAGCTCTTTTATTGTTGGTCCTTTTAATGAATTAGCTTACGCTGTTGCTCAAGCAATTATATCTAATCCTGGAAAAAATTATAATCCATTTTTTATTTATGGTGGAACAGGATTAGGAAAAACTCATATTATTCAAGCAATTGGTAATAGTATAAAAGCAAAAGATCCATCTAAAAAAATATATTATGTTAGTTTAGAAAGATTTACTATTGATTATATTAATTCAATTCGTAATAATAATCCTAATTCTTTTAAGGAAAAATATAGAAAATATGATGTGATTATTATGGATGACGTTCAATTTATTTCTGGTAAAGATAAAACCCAAGAGGAACTATTTCATCTCTTTAACACTTTATATGAAAGGAATAAACAGATTATTTTTTCATCAGATAAACATCCTAATTTCATACAAGGACTTGAAGATCGTTTACAGTCTAGGTTTGCATCTGGAATGACTGTTCAAATTGTTGAACCAGATTATGAATCAAGAGTGGCAATAATAAAAGCTAAGTTTGATTCAGTTAATATGACCATTGAGCCTGATATTATTTCATATCTAGCTTCATCCCTTGAAAGAAATATTCGTGAACTTGAAGGTAGTTTAAATCCTATCATTTGTCAGACCCAATTAAAAAATAAACAACTTTCTCTCACTGAAATAAAAAATCTTATTAAAAATAATATCAAACCAAAGAAGACAGTTGCTATAAAAGATGTCGTAAAAATTATTGCTGATTACTATGAAATAGATGCAGATGTAATTTATGAAAAAACTCGTCGTAGAGAAATAGTTAAGGCTCGTCAAGTAATAATGTATATTCTTCGTGAAGACTTCGGCATTTCATATCCATTAATAGGGACAAAATTAGGTGGTAGAGATCATACAACAGTTATTCATTCTCATTTAAAAATAAAAAATAATTTAAAAACAGATCCTTCTTTATTACAAGAAATAGAAAAAATAAGAATTATGTTTAAATGATATTAATAACTATGTTTATAAACAAATATTATAATAACAATAACTATCATATATTAATTTTTCATTATAGTTATTAAGATATTAATAAAAGGTTATTAACTTTATTTATTTAAATATATCCATTAAAACAACAACTTTTATAAGTAATACACATATTAACAGGTCTAATAATAATAATAAGTTTTATATAAATAATTTATAAATTTAATCTAATAAATAATTATGAAAATAGAATGTTCAACTGAAAAAATTAAAAAAGCGTTAATGTTAGTAGAAAGAATCACGGGTAAAAATCTTACCTTGCCAATTCTTGAATCTATACTCTTTATAGTCAAAGACAAAGAATTAGTATTGCGTGCCACAAATTTAAACATTGGTATTGAAACAAAAATAGCAGCACGAGTAGAAAAAGAGGGTATTGTTGCTATTAAAGGAAGCACACTTCACTCATTATTTTCAGTATTAAATTTTAAAGAAGATTCTGTTATTAAACTTGAATTAATTAAAGATAATCTTTTAATTAAAACAAAAACCAATAAAATTTTACTAAAAAGTGTTCCTCATGATGATTTTCCTACAATTCCAATTATAAATGGTAATGAGTTTTTTATATCGTCTGAAAAATTTATAGAGGGATTAAAATCTGTTTATTATAGTTCTGCAACATCTGAAATTAAACCGGAAATAGGAAGTGTTTATATTTATACAGAAGATTCTTTTCTTATATTTGTCTCAACAGATTCTTTTCGTCTAGCCGAAAAAAGAATTAAATTAAAAAATGATATATCTTTTGAAGGAGTTTTAATTCCATTTAAAAACATTATTGAAATTATTAAAATATTTGATGAAATATCAGGAGATATTAAAATAACCTTACAAAAAAATCAAATATCAATAACAACACCAAATATATATTTAACTTCAAGAATTATTGATGGCATTTTCCCAGATTATAAACAAATAATACCCAAAGATTCAAAAACAGAAGTTGTTGTTTTGAAACAAGATTTTTTATCATCTCTCAAAATAGCTAATGTTTTTTCAGATGATTTTAATCAAGTTAGTTTTATAATAAAACCAAAAGATAAAATTTTTGAAATCAAATCAAAGAATATAAATATAGGTGAAAATACCACTATTGTTTCTAGTGCGCTTTCAGGGGAGGATGTTCTTGTAAATTTTAATTATAAATATATTATTGATTGTTTTCAGTCAATACCAAATGATAGTTTAAACCTTAAACTAAATAGTAATACACACGCCATGATTATTTCTGGTGTTGGCGATAAATCTTTTAGATATTTAATTATGCCAATGAATAGATAGATATGGAATACAAACGCATTTTTAGTTTTTTAGAGAAATTTAAGAAAATACTTTTTAAAAAAGAAGAAATATATAGAACTATTTCTAGAGTTATTTTTGTATACACAAAAATAACTCTAGAAATTAATTCAATCAAAATTAAAAATGATATAATTTATATTCAAAGTAGTCCTATTTTAAAAAATGAGATTTTGATCCACAAAAAAGAAATTCTTTTAGATTTCAAAAAATTAATCATAGGTTATAATATAACCGATATTAAATAACTTTAATTAATAACACTGAAATTTAGACTTGTTTCCCCTTGATTTCCAAAAACATCATAACCAATAATACGAAGAACATTATTTTTTGTAATATTATTTATACGACTTGGCTTGAAAGATGTCTTAAAAGGAGGTGTTCTTAATGAAGTTAAGTATGTATTGTTAACAAAGATATCTATTTTTCTTATCAAATTCTTACTTTTAGCTTTAACTGAGAACGAGATAAGGCTATTCTTTTCGTAATTTATATTATTAATTCCATTAATTTTAAAAACAGGTTTATTCGCTTCTGTATGAATATTATCATAAAAAGTTGGCACATCAGCCCGTGTCACTATCTTATATCCTTGTTTATGTGCCTGCCACCAATTATTAACGCCATATTCCCAATTATTTAATAATAAATCTTTCTCATTAGTTGGTTTTAGATTTAACGGATTAGATTTATTTATCCAATATAATATAGTATGGACATTTGTGATAGATATTTCTTTAGTCAAATTCTGGGGAGTATAAATTGTAGCCAACCCACCTGAAATTTTATCTATAATAAAAGTTTTACCACCCTGCCAAAATCCACGAATAATAGGGGGTAATTTTTTATTGATTGGAACTGGTTTTTTAAATGAAACACCAGGATATTCTTTAATTGCATCTTTTATAACACTATGCCAGATAGGTCCAGCCATTGTTGCCCCACCTCTTTTCATTGGAGTATCATTATTATTACCAACCCAAACACCAACAGCAACTGAAGGAGTATAACCAATTGTCCAAGCATCTTTATCATCATTGGTTGTTCCTGTTTTAACAGCAACATCATTTCCAGGAATAACTAAAATTGAATATGCTCCGAATGTCGGCGTTCTAGCCTTATTATCTGAAAGGATACTTGATATTATCCTCGCTGTATTAGGAGCTAAAACTCGATATCCTTTGTTTTTATATTGTTCTAGAATTTTACCACTACTGTCTCTAACAGAGAGAATAGATTGGTATGGATTACGAACACCATCATTTGCAAAAACACCAAAAACAGAAGTCATATCAAGAAGACTTGTTTCTCCTCCACCTATAGCTAGAGAAAGCCCATATCTACCAGGATCATTTAATGAGGTTATCCCTAAATTATGAGCCATTTTAATTGTATCAGGTATTCCCACTAAATATAATAATTTTATAGCTACGATATTAATAGATTGAGCCAGGGCATTTCTTAGGGTCATTGGACCTCTATATTTAGTATTAAAATCTGTTGGCATATAGCATTTTGCTTTAGGAAAATCTGGGAGAGGTTTTCCTAAGGCACCACAAGATGAGTTAAACTCAGTTGGAACATCAAATAATGTAGTTTTATCTGTATATCCTTTTTTAAATGCCTCAGCATATACAATTGGCTTAAAAGAAGAGCCAGGTTGTCTAAGAGCAGTAGCTACATTAAAATTACCATCAATTTTTTTATCAAAATAATCCCGTGATCCAACCATTGCCAAGATTTGTCCAGTTTTAGGATCAATTACCACAACAGCAGCATTACTTCCATTATATTTTTTCTCATTTATTTTAGCATCAACTGCAACTATTTTCTCAGCTTCTTCTTGTAAATTATAATCGAGAGTAGTAACAACCTTTAGCCCACCTTCTTCTACCGCTGCTACTCCATATTCTTTCTCTAAATATTTTTTAACAAAAAAAACGAAATGAGGGGCTGCTATATGAGCCGGTTGTTCTGGTAAAAAAACAACTTTTTCATTAACAGCTTCTTTATATTTCTTTTTTGTAACGAATTTTAAATCTAGCATTCTTTGTAGAACAAGATTTTTTCTGTCGTTTAATTCTTTTACATGTTTTCCATATGGAGAATAATAAGTAGGAGCATTAGGAATGGCAGCTAGATATGACGCTTCTGCTAAGGTTAGTTCTGTTGGGGCTTTTCCAAAAAATAATTTACTAGCCTCATCAATTCCATAGATATTTCCTCCATAAGGAACCTCATTCAAGTAAAGAGTTAGAATCTTTTCCTTACTCATGATTCGTTCAAGTTTTATTGATAAAATCCACTCCTTTATTTTGCGAGTCAAGGTTCTCCTTGGGGTCAGTAGAGTATTTTTTATTAATTGCTGGGTTATTGTTGATCCACCTTGTATTCTTCTACCTGTCAATTCTGCCCATATTGTTGCTCTAATGATTGAGCTTATTCTTATTCCATAATGTTTGTAAAAATCCGAATCTTCTATTGCTACAGTTGCGTTCAAAATATTGGTGCCCATATCTTGATAGGGAATAACGGTCCTTCTTATATTCTGATGAATATCATATAGTAAAATTTTTCCAGTTCTATCGTATATTTTAGTTGAGCTTGGAATTTTACGCTCGCCAAGAGATTTAAAATCTGGTAGTTGTAGAGTGCTAGCCCAGATAACAAAGATACCAGTAATAATAAGACCAAGTCCCACTACAATAAGAACTAAATTTTTAAACCAAGAATGTTTTTTGGTCTTTTTCATATTATATATAATAACACATCACATTTTTAATAATAAGTACTTAAATCCTTACGTTTTAACACGAAGTTTCAATTTCTAGTTACATAATCTTAATTTACAGAAAATTTCTCACAAGCTAAACAAGTTAAACCAATAGCAATAGCATCTAATTCATCATCAGAATTTGTTAATACTTTTATTTTTATAAGCCTAGGAACCATAGACATAACCATTTTTTTATTGGCTCTACCATAACCAGTAACTGCCACTTTTATTTGGGGTGGGGTGTATTCAAATATTTTTAAATTATTTTTAGTAGCACAGTAAATAATAACACCTCGTGCTTCCGATACGCCCATAACTGTTTTTTGATTAGTTGTAAAATAAAGCTTTTCAATTGCTAAAGCTTTTGGTTTATGTTTTTTTATTAACCTTTCAACTTCTAAACCAATTCTTTTTAATCTTTCATGAAGAGGTAAACTAGCAGAAGTTTTAAAACAAGCTGAATAAACTAAAACATCAATTCTTTCTTGATGATCTATAATTGCAACTCCAACTCTTTCAAATCCAGGATCAATTGATAATATTTTCATAATAATTTTTAATAAATTCCGTTTTACCGAAAATCTGCGATAGCAGAAAATCGGTAAAGATTAATAAACTTCTTGTTGATAACATTTTTCATAATGAACTATTCTTTATCGTAATTATATCCTAAGTGAGTGTATCCTTTTTGAGTAACAAGTCTACCCCGGCTAGTTCTTTCAAGAAGTCCGAGTTGAATTAAATAAGGCTCAATAATTTCCTCTATTGTAGCTTCTTCTTCACTTGTAGCAGCCGCTATTGTTTTTAATCCAACTGGGCCTCCATTAAATTTGCTTATTATAATATCTAGAATTCGTCGATCTTGGGCAGATAATCCCAATTCATCTATTTCAAGTAAAGCTAAAGCTTTTTTAACAATTTCTTCAGATAGGGGAACTTTATTAACTTGGGCATAATCTCTGCAACGTTTGAGAAAATAGTTAGCTGTTCTAGGTGTAAAACGTGATCTCTTAGAAATTTCATCCAAAGCATCATCGTCTAAATCCACACCCAATATTTTAGATGAGCGTGATAATATTTTTTTTATTTCATCATGAGTATAAAATTCAAGTCTAAAAATGCCACCAGAGAATCTTGATCTCAAAGGAGAAGAAAGTAATGCGATACGAGTAGTAGCTGCAATCAGTGTAAAAGGCGGAAGCTCTAATTGGATTGTTCTTGCCGAAGGTCCCTTTCCAATTATAATATCTAGAACACCAGATTCCATTGCAGGATAGAGTATTTCTTCAACCATTTTATTTAATCGATGAATTTCATCAATAAAAACAATATCTCCAGGAGATAGGTTGGTTAAAATAGAAGCTAAATCCCCAACTTTTTCAATTGCAGGACCCGAAGTAATTTTTATTTGCCTTTTTGTTTCTTTGGCAATTAAATGAGCTAAGGTTGTTTTACCAAGACCTGGCGGTCCATAAAATAATATGTGTTCAGCAGGATGAGACCTTTCTTCTGCTGCGGTTAGGAGTATTTTGAGGTTTGCTTTAATGTTTTCTTGTCCTATATAATCATTCCAAACTTTTGGACGTAAGGTTTGATCTAGGAATAGGTTATCTCCATTTGTTTTTTTAGTGCTTGACATTATTTTTTTAATATGCTATACTCTCCTAAGAAAGTTACATAAGTTTTTAGACAACTTAATTATTATAGCATTATGTTAAGAGAACATAAATCTCTAAGTAATCGGCCCCGTGCTCTATATCTGCGCACAGGACGTTCTGGTTTACTTTCGTTTACTGGGCCTATCCTTTAAACATTTATTACTTTAATTGCGCATGCTTTTAAAGGATTATTTAGAGATTTATGTTCTTTTTTTGTTTTTAGAGTAAAAAATCAATTTTCGTAAAAATCAACAACACTGCTAACTTCCTTATAAGAGGTAAGGCCTTTTAAAATTTTAATAATTCCATCTTCTCTCATATCAAGATAACCTTGTTCTGCTGCAATTGCCTTAATCTCTCTCTCGCTTGGATTGTTTGGAATAATTTTTTCTATTTTCTCGTCATTATGAATGGTTTCAAATATACCGAACCGTCCATGATAGCCAGTATTATTACACTTTACACAACCAACCGCCTCATATATTTTAGTTTCACTAGTAATAGTTACTCCATATTTGGAAAAATCTTTATTGTGAGCCTTGGCATTTTCGCTAATTTTCTTCAAGATGCTCATTTCTTCATCAGTTGGAATTTTTTCTTTTTTACAAATAACACACAATTTTCTAACTAAACGCTGAGCAATAGAAAGTGTTAAGGCTGAAACCAAAATTTTTGGATTTACACCAAGGTCAATAAGGCGAGGTATAACGCCAGCTGCATTATTAGTGTGCAGTGTTGAAAAAACTAAATGCCCAGTTAAGGCTGACTCAACTGCAACCTTAGCTGTTTCGCTGTCGCGAATTTCACCAATCATAATAACATCAGGATCTTGTCGTAAGGCGCTACGAAGACCCGTTAGGAAAGTATACCCTTTTTCGTCATCTGTTTGAGTTTGATTTATTCCTGCTAAATGATATTCAATAGGGTCTTCTATCGTTATTATATTTGTTTCAATTGAATATATTTTCTGTAAAAAAGAATATAAGGTTGTCGTCTTTCCTGAACCTGTTGGACCAGTTAAAAGAATCATTCCATTAGGTTTTTTTATTTCTCTTAAAAACAGATCAAATAAACTCGGTTCTATTCCCAAATCTCCTAATTTTACTCTAATTGATTTAGGATTAAGAATACGAAGGACAATAGATTCTCCGTACGCCCCTGGCATAACCGAGACGCGAAGACTTATTTCATCTTCGTCTAAGAAAATACTAAAACGTCCATCTTGAGCAATAGAACTAGAAGTAATCTTAAGTCCAGATAATAATTTTATTCTTGAATTTAAAAATTTATGAATTTTAGGAGGTATATTTGTTATTTCTTGTAAAACACCGTCAAGTCTAAAACGTAAACGAACAGTTTTTTCCTCAGGTTCAAAATGAAGATCAGATGCATCAATTGCAATTGCTCCAGCTAAAGCTATTTCCAAAATATGTGAGGTAGTGTGTAATTTACCCTGCTCTATTTTTATGATGGCCCTTTTTATGTCATCTATATTTTTTAAGCCGACCATCATTTTTTTTAAACTTTCACCTGAAATAGCAATGCTCCCAACTTTAGATTCTGAAGCATATGAGATTTCCTTATATCTTTCCCAAACTTTTTCAAGGCTAGCTGTTGATGCCATATAGTAACGAGGTTTATAACCCTTATCTGAGAAATAGAGAGAAAGTTCCTTCAATTTTTTTTCGTGAGGGGATTTAACTGCAATATAAAGATCTTTTCCAAGAAGCTTAAAGGGTGCAACTTCCTTTTTAATTGCTTCTTTCTCGGGGATAGAACGAAGGGCGTCATTATCAATTGGTATATTATGTAAATCTATAGGTGAAACTCCATAGCGTGACATAGCGATTGCTTGAACTAACCCCTCTTCTTCCTTTTTTTGTAGATTCTTAAGTTCTTTATTTTGTTTTTCATCGTCAAAACTTATTGTCATATAAAATCATTATATAATAAATGAGTGATATTTAGATACTTGACATAATTTTATATTGTGATACTCTTTGAGAGTCTAATTAAAAATAGAAATAAGTTAAAAAATGAAAAATAAGAATATAAAAAAAATTATTATTGGAGTTTTTACAATTGCCTTACTTTTCACAGCAAGTAATGTTTTTGCCTCTTCAGTTTGGAATAATTATTATGATTCAGGATATTCGTTTAATTACAATAACTGCGCTATTCTAAACTTTAGCACCAACCAAACCAACATAAATTCAGGCGACCCCGTGATTCTTAATTGGAATACTAATAACTGTACTTCAGCCAATATAATCAACCTTGGTAATGTTTCTACTTCTGGCACTTATCTTATTTATCCGAAAGTAAATACAAATTATACTTTAAGAGCTTATGGTTATAATAATGGAACACAACCCCAAACTATTTCAATTATTGTTAATAAAATCAAACTAGCACCTATTTATAATTCATGCGCTATAACCACAGTTGCTACTAGTGTAGATAAACACTCGGCAACACTTAATGGCATCATTACAAATTCAAACAATAATAGTATCGATACTTACTTTGAATATGGACTAACAATTGATTTAGGGTCAAGAACACCAACTCGTTCTTATAATAAAAATATATTATTTAGTGATAATATAACTAATCTTTCATCTAAAACAATATACTATTTTAGAACTGTTTCCAATTGTCAAAATAAATTAAATTACGGAACGATTGAAGTTTTTAAGACCTCCTCCTCACAAATTATTAAACCGGTAATAATTAAGAGTAAAATAATTGAAGACTCTAATTCTTCTGTTCTGCTTAAAATAGAAGATCATTATAAATTAGTTAGCCGAGGAGATAATATTGAATATATAGTAACATATAAAAATATTGGTCAGTCAAAATTAATTAATCCGATTTTACAAGTAACTGTTCCGAAAGGTATCATTATTACTAATGCTTCTAACGGGGCATATGTTGAGGATACTAGAACCCTTACTCTTAAACTTGATAATTTAGCAAGTGGGCAGGGCGGGGTTATTTATGTTAAAGGGAGAGTCAATTCAATTCCAGTAAATACCACTCAGATAGTAACAACAGTATCATTAGTTTATACAAATATTAATAATGCTCAAAAAAATGCAATTGCCTATGTATTAAACACTCCTCAAAAAATGAATAATTCTCTCGGAGCAGCAGCCTTATTTAGTCAATTGTTTGGGTTTGGACTTATAGGTTGGTTATTAATTATAATACTAATTTTAGTAATTATTCTAATTGTTCGTCAATATTTCTATCAACCGAAAACTATTAAGATTAGTCGTAAGGTTAAGAAATAAATAAAGAGACTCTAACATAAAAATCTCTCCACTTATTATTTTGTGGGGAGATTTTTATGTTAAAATATACGTATGGATACATCTTTTACATTAGGAGAGATAGAAAAAATAGCCCAAGATTTATTTAAAGATATTAGTAAAAAGATAAATAAAACATCTGTTATTGTTACCTTGTCTGGAGAACTAGGGGCAGGTAAAACAACACTAACTAAAGAAATCGGTAAAATACTTGGGATTAAAGAAAGAATTGTTTCACCTACTTTTGTAATAATGAAGAAATATAAAACAGCCCATCAACAATTCAAGTTCTTAGTTCACATAGATGCTTATCGTTTGAAAAACAGTCAGGAATTATTAAATCTTGACTGGGAAGAATTAATAAAAAATAAAGAAAATTTGATTATTATTGAGTGGCCTGAAATAGTCCAGACATGTTTAGGCGGTGATGTCTATAAGGTTAAACTAGAACATAAAAATAAACAAACTAGAATTATTAAAACTTTGTTATAATTATATGGTGAATAAGAAAATAAAAAATAAAAAGAGAAAACTTATTCTACTTGATGCCCACGCAATCATTCATCGAGCTTATCATGCCTTGCCAGAATTTATGAACTCAAAAGGTGAACCAACAGGGGCTATATATGGACTGGCAACAATGCTCTTCAAAATTATAAATGAATTTAAGCCAGACTATATTATAGCTTGTTATGATTTACCTAAAAAAACTTTTCGGCACGAAGCTTACGATAATTATAAAGCTGGAAGAGCAAAAATTGATGATTCGTTAATTATTCAATTTGGGCTGTCTCGCGATTTTTTCGAAGCATTATCTATTCCAATTTACGAACTAGGAGGGTTTGAAGCTGACGATATACTTGGAACAATAGTTAAACAAGTTAACAATAAAAAAACTGATATAGATATAGTTATTGCTTCTGGGGATATGGATACTCTTCAGTTGGTAAATGATAAAAATGTTTATGTTTACACCTTAAAGAAAGGTATAAACGATACAATTTTATACGACCAAAAAGCAGTTGTTGCTCGTTTTGGTTTTAAACCAGAATATCTATCTGATTATAAAGGATTGAGAGGAGATCCATCTGACAATATAATTGGGATTAAAGGGATTGGAGAGAAAACGGCAACAATCTTAATTAAAGAATATGGTTTAGTAGAAAAGATGTATGAAGCTATTAAGAAAAAACCTAATTCTATTAGTAAGTTAGGAATAACAGATAGAGTTTTTAATCTTTTAAAAGAAGGAGAAGAAGAAGCCCTCTTTTCTAAAACTTTAGCAACCATCCGGCTTGATGTTCCTATTAAATTTAAAATCCCCAAAAATATCTGGAGGAAAGAAGTTAAAACTGAAAAGGTTATTGAGTTTTTTAGAAACATGGAATTCAAAAATTTACAAGGAAGATTTGCTAGATTATTAATAGGAGATGATAAAAAAGATATTTCTGAGTTACAAAAAGAAAATTCAGAGATAATATATAAAAACAAAGAAAAAGAAGAAATTATTAAAGCCCAAATTGCTTTTTGGCTTTTAAACTCAGAAAAAACGAATCCTGATGTGGAAGAAGTAATCCAATATAAAAACAGTAGTTCTATCAAAGAAGCGATTAAAAAACTTGAAAAAGATATAGAAAAAGAAAACTTAGATTATATTTATAAAAATATTGAAATACCGATAATCCCTATAATTAAAAAAATGGAAGAAGTTGGAGTTTTGATAAATGTAAAATATCTTAAAAAGATTTCTAAAGAATATCACATACTTTTATCAAAATTGGAAAAAGAAATTTGGAATATAACTGGGAGTGAATTTAATTTGAACTCACCAAAACAATTAAGTGAAATTCTTTTTAACAAATTAGGTCTTTCTCCAAAAGGAATTAAGAAAAGTGCAGGAGGGGCTTTGTCTACACGCGAAAGCGAGTTAGAAAAACTTCGCGACTTAAACCCGATTATTGATAAGATTTTGGAATACAGGGGATTGCAAAAATTATTATCAACTTATATTGATACAATTCCAAATGCAACTGGAGAAGACGGAAGGCTTCATGCCAATTTTATACAAACTGGAACAACAACAGGAAGATTTTCTTCCAATAATCCCAATTTGCAAAACATTCCGATCAAAACAGAAAAAGGAAAGAAAATTCGTAATGCTTTTATTGCCCCCAGTGGAAGTGTTTTAGCTTCTTTTGATTATTCGCAAATAGAACTTCGTATTGCCGCCCTAATGTGTCAAGATCAATATTTCATAAAAGTTTTTAATGAAGGAAAAGATATTCATTCTGCCGTTGCTATGAAAGTTTTTGGTGTTAAAGAAAAAGATGTAACCCCCGATATGCGTCGTAGGGCCAAAGTTATTAATTTCGGAATTTTATATGGAATGGGAATTAATACTTTAAGAAAAAATTTAAAAACTGATCGTAAGCAAGCCCAAATTTTTTATGATAATTATTTTACTCAATTCCCGACAATAGCTTCATATCTTGAATCAATAAAAATTTTTGCAAAAAAAAATGGTTATACCCAAACACTTTTTGGTCGCAAAAGATATTTTCCAGGGATAAATTCAGCTGTCCCGTTTATCAGAGCTATGTCTGAGCGAATGGCGATAAATGCACCTATTCAAGGTACAGCTACAGCTGATATCATAAAAATAGGAATGAAAAAAGTAGACCTTGAATTAACAAAAGCTGGAATAATAAATGAAGTTAAACTTGTCCTACAGATTCACGACGAGTTAATTTATGAAATTAAGAAAGACAAACTTGATCAAGCGGTAAAAATTATTAAAGAGGTTATGAAAAATGTTATTCCTCGTAATTTTTTGGAAAACTTGGAACCTGTTCCACTTGAAATTTCTGTGGGAATTGGTAAAAATTGGGGAGAACTAAAATAGTAGCCTAAATTTATTTCTAGTGATAAGATTAATAATATGGAAACAAAAAACGACAATTTAACACCTAAAAAATCTTCAGAAAATGGTAAAATTCATTTTATTTTATCTAATTCTTACACTATATTTTTATTTGCTGTTGTTTTAGGTGTTAGTTTTGATACTATTATTCCTCTCAATATTTCAATTGGTGGAGGATATTATAAATATGTTGGATTAGGGATGGTAAGCTTAGGAACTCTAATTATTTATTGGGCCCAAACAACTTCTAATTTAATTAAAAGTAGAAAAGTAAAAGAAGGGACACACCCTGGTTTTGATTATGGTCCATATAAATATCTTCGTAGCCCAACACATTCTGGTTTATTTATTATGACACTGGGTTTAGCTGTTATTATTAATTCCCCATTTTCATTTTTATTTGTAATTATTGCCCATATAATAACTAAACTTATATACATAAAGAAAGAAGAAAAAATGCTAGAAGAGAAATATGGAGAAGCTTATCGTGATTACAAGAATAAAACTAAAAATTTTATATGATTTATCTTCTAGTTGGGAATGATTTAAAAAAGAAAAATGCTTATATAAAAAAAATAACTCAAGATAATGAAGTTGTTTTTTTAACAGAGTCTAAGGTTTCAAAAGAGATTTTAAATAATTATGCAATGAGCAACTCTCTTTTTGGAAGCAATCCTTTTATTATTGTTGAAAATCTAATTGGTAAAGACGAAGTGTTTTTTTCTTCAAAAGAACTTAGTGTTTTAAAAAACAGTAAAACCACTTTTATTTTTCTTGAAGATAAGATATTGTTAGCAACTGAAAAAAAATATAGAGAATATGTAGTTATAGAGAAATTCACTACCGTTAATAAAAAAGAAATGGCAACAAATAGCGTCTTCAATATTGCCGATGCTTTCGCCAGAAAAGACAAAATTAAAACGTGGGTGCTCTATTCTCAAGCAATAGAAAATAAAATTGGACCAGAAGCAATTTCCGGAATGCTTTTTTGGAAAATAAAAACGATGATTCTAAATAATAATCAATTATTTTCATTAGACATTTTAAAGAAACAGTCTTCTGAGATTGTTTCTCTTTACCACCGAGCTCACAGAGGAGAAATTGATTTTGTCGTTGGATTAGAACAGTTTATATTAAAAGCATTGAGTTAATTTCAAATCTAACTCAACTTACGCTATAGCGTAAAAATAGTTAAAAATCAAAAAGAAAAGGCTTGGAAGTTGAACTTCAAATCTCTTTGAGAACCAACTTCCAAGCCTTTTAGCTTTTAGAAACGAAAGAACTTTGTACTCTCTATCTTAAAGTACATATAATGAACAAGATTTTTATCTATAATTATTCCTTTTTTACTTTACACTAACCCCTTTTAATTGAAGGGTGACAATTGAAATTTTTATATTAAAAACAGACTCATTGATATTATACTCTTGAATTTAAAATCTAGCAAAAGTAGGTGGGGATAACTCCCACACACATATTTTTGTTGCAGGCTTTTTGATATTTTAACTTTAAGTTGATGTTTATTAAACAAATAAAAAAAAGCTCAGAAAATTAATTTTTCTGAGCTGTTATATTGACCGATAAAAAAAGGACTATTATTTCCAACTGAAAACTATTCTGATGTTCTTTTCTTAACATTTCAACAAGTCCATTCTTTCCCTCGTTTAATTATTGATTAAATTAAAGAAATGTGGTATTTTTGTCTTATTGGATAAGTAATTGTCTAATATATCCAATCTTATATAAAATATATTAATCCATTAAAATATATCCGCTCGTAGCTGTTTTGGTAGGCCCAGAATCTACGATTAGTGTATAATTGTATTGTTTTTTAAATTTATATATCCGCTCGTAGTTGTTTTGGTAGGCCCAGAATCTACGATTAGTGTATAATTATATTGTTTTTTAAATTTATATATCCGCTCGTAGCTGTTTTGGTAGGCCCAGAATCTACGATTAGTGTATAATTGTATTGTTTTTTAAATTTATATATCCGCTCGTAGCTCAGCTGGTAGAGCAGCTCCCTTTTAAGGAGAATGTCGGGGGTTCGATTCCCTCCGAGCGGACAAATATTAAAATATCTACCTTTATTATAAATGCGCAAGAACCGTTCTTGCGCATTTAAGCTTTAAATTAGATACTTGATTAGTAATTAAATACTAAGATGTTAATATAGGTATATGTCTATAGAGAATAAAAAATTAAAAAATAAAGATGATGCATCTCCTTTTAGTGTTGAAAGAATAGAAGAAATTAAAATGAAAAAACCTTACATTGAACATAAAGGAAAAGTTATAGAAAACAATAATTCATTTGAGCACATAATGGCTATTACTCTTGATTCTAAATCAGATTATGAAGAGGGTATCATTCGATGTATAACAAGTCGTAAAGGTAATATACAGATTAAGGGGGTTCGTTACAGAAGTGAATTACATAAAATACACAAAATTTCAGAAGAATCCTTTGAAATAGGGGAACATTTGAATATAAAAAATGAAAAAGAAACTTTAAGTAAACTTGTTGAAAAAGATTGGGATTTTATAGGGTTAGAAGACCCTGACATTTGGAGAGACAAAAAAACAGATTTAATGCACTTATATTTTACAATTCCCATTAGATATAAAGATAAAACTAAAAAAATGAGAATTCATCTTGGGCATGCAGTAGGTAAAAACTTAGATTCTTTAGAAATGACGGAACCTGTTTTAATTGATGTTATTGGAATGAGCGCAAAGGAAGTTTCTATTGCTCCATTAAATAAAAAAGGTTTTCGTTACAATCTTATTGAGTCTAAAGATCTTCAAACAGATATTACTTACTCTGTTATTAAAATTGCTATAGCTAAAAACATGGGTGAGCCATGGGAATATGGGGAAACAGTTTTTCACCCCAAAGAACACAATATTTCTTGGATTGGAGGGCACGCATCACCAGGGCCACTTTTTTCAAAAAATTTTATTGATGTTGGAGAAGGAAAGTCACTGGGTATCATAAACGGAAGAGAGATAAATCAGAAAATGCAAGATGGTTCTGTTAAGTATGGAATGTTTAGTGTTGGTCTTTTTATTTATGATTATGAGAATGGAAAAATTGATTGGGTTTCTCCAGAGCCATTTATTCAAGATAGCGAAGCAGTAACAATTACTTTTGCTAGTCAATTTATAGAAATAAAGAAAGGAGAAGGGATTTTATATGCTCATGTTGATGATTCATTTGTGAGAGCTTATACTATAAGAGCTAAGGATATTAAAGAAAAATTTAATCTGTAAATAATAAGATAAAAAAATTAAAATTAAAAAATAAAATAATATGAAGCTAGAAACAAAAAGATTAATTTTAAGAAAACCAAGAAAAAGTGATTGGGAGGATTTGGTTGAAGGGTTGAGTCCTCTTGATGTTTCTAAAAGTATGCTTTCCGTTCCTCACCCTTATAACAAAAAAGATGCAGAAATTTTTATAAAAAAGACCATTAAAA
>VAPE01005029.1_pt1 | contig 29736 bp, 26 predicted proteins | sample 3393911 | NCBI WGS metagenome assembly VAPE01 (sample SAMN08290436, study PRJNA428436) | hydrothermal vent metagenome | isolation source: Deep-sea hydrothermal vent chimney | place: Atlantic Ocean: South-mid Altantic Ridge
CCTGAATCCGTGAGCGCCCGATAACGGCGCATCTGCTGCGTTGGCAACTCGTTGATATCACACCAGGATAATCAACCTCGTTGCCGCCTTGCATCTGCACCCTTCTCGAACGCTCACGGATTCAGGTGTTAGCATATATCGTGATCGTCTTTTTTTCAAGCCAATTGGCGGCCGGGGTCAGTCTCCCTCGGCCACTCTTTCCAGAATCCTGTAGCTGCGGCTGACCATCTGTTGCGGGTCAACGAGCAGGCCGGCCTGGATCATGGCGTTGTCAAAGATCTGCCAGGCCACGTCCCTGGCAAAATCCTGGTCCGCCTCGCGCAAATGGGCAAGTTTTTTTATCAGCTCGTTGGTCGGATTGATCTCCATGTTTTTTTTGCCGGCCATTGCCAGGCTCTCGTCCCGGGCGTTGGCCTGCAGGACACGTTCCATGGAGGAGGTCATATAGTTGTCGGCACTGACGATCATGGCCGGGCTGTCCACCAGCCGGTCGGAGACGACCACCTCCTGCACTCGCTCGCCCAGGACTTCCCGGAGCCAGGAGCAGAGTGACGCGACTTTGTCTTTCTCCAGGGCCTCTTTTTTTTCGTCTTCGGCCTGATCCTCTGCGGTCCCGGTTGCGGCCGGCGGCAGTCGCAGATCGGCCCGCTCGGCCGAAACCAGCTTCTTGCCGCCATATTCCCCCAGATGGTTGAGGACAAAATCGTCAATTGGTTCCAGGGTGTAGATAATTTCAATGTCGCGCTTCCGGAACATCTCGACATACGGCCCATGTTCCAGGGCGGTTCGGCTGGGGCCGTTGATGAAGTAGATCTCGTTTTGCCCCTCCCGCATGCGGCCGATGTAGTCATCCAGAGAGACGAGGGTGCCGTTGTCGCTTTTGGACGAGGCGAAACGCAGCAAGCCCCCGAGTTCGTCACGGTACTCGAAGTCCGTGGTGATGCCTTCCTTGATGAAGATGCCGAAGGTCTTCCAGAACGTGTTGTATTTTTCCGCGTCGCTGTCGGCCTGTTCCTTGAGGAATTTCAGGAAACGTTTGGTCAGCACCCGGCGCAGTTTCAGCACCAGGGCGTTATCCTGCAAGGCCTGGCGGGAAATGTTCAGCGGCAGGTCCTGGGAATCGACCACTCCTTTAAGAAACCTGAGCCAGTCGGGCAGGATATTCTCGCTGTGCTGATCAATGAGCACCTTCTGGCAGTAGAGATTGACCCCCGGCTGCATGCGTCCCATCCCCAGCCGTTCGTAATTTTCCTTGGGAACATAGAGGAGCGCATTGATCCCCAGCGGGGCGTCGGCCGAAAAATGAAGGCGATACAGGGGCTCGTCCACGGTGTTGGCGATAAATTTGTAGAATTCGGTATACTCTTCCTCGCTGATTTCGCTTTTGGACCGGGTCCATATCGCCTGGACCGTGTTGACGGTCTTGCCCTCCACCTTGATGGGAAAAGGAACAAAGGAGGAATACTGCTGAATGATCCGCTCAATGGTGAACTTGGTGGCGTATTCGTGGGCGTCGTCCTTGAGTTCGATGGTGACCTTGGTGCCCCGGTGCAGACCGGGACAGGGGCGGATGGTATAGGTGCCGCCGCCGTCCGATTCCCATTCGTGCCCTTCGCTGCCGTCCCAGGACCGGCTTTGCACCCGGATCTTTTTGGCGGCCATGAAAGCGGAATAGAAGCCGACGCCGAACTGGCCGATGAGGTTGATGTCTTTTCTGGCGGCTTCGGCAAGTTGTTCCCAGAACTGGCTGGAGCCGGAATGGGCAATGGTGCCGAGATTTGTTTCCAGTTCCTGCCGGGTCATGCCGATGCCGGTGTCGCTGATGGTCAGGGTGTGTTTTTTGTCGTCGCAGTCAATGGTGATTTCCAGGGGGACATGGGCGTCGAATTCCGGTTTTTCCACCAGGCTCTTATGACGGAATTTCTCCAGGGCATCGGCCGCGTTGGAGACCAGCTCCCGGACAAAAATGTCACGCTCGGTGTAGAGCGAGTTAATAACAATATCAAGGACCTTCCTGCTTTCCGCCTGGAATTCATGTGTTTCGACCTGCTCTGTCATGGCTGGCATCCTCTTTTTTATGGTTCAAGATGATGATTTTGGGTATGTTCGCTGTATTAGGCCAACATAATAAGTATGATTATCATCCTGTCAAGCAGGACGGCCATGTCGCTCAATTCTATTTTTTTCCTGTAGTTACAAGGGGCTCTGTTTGTTGATGGATACCAGAACCATAGATGTGCTTGTCGTTGGCGCCGGTCTCTCGGGACTCAGTGTGGCCCGTTTTCTGCACAATGACCGGCCCGATCTTTCTCTGCTGGTCATGGAAAAAAGCGACCGGCCCGGCGGTGCGATTCTGAGCCACAGCGAAGAAGGATACCTGGCTGAATGGGGGGCGCACGGTTTCCTCGACAACTGCGAGGAGAGCCGCAGCCTGGTCACCCTGGCCGGGCTGGAGCAGGAGGTGGACAAGGCGCCGCTGGACAGGTTCGGCCGTTTCATCTGCCTGCACGGCAAGCTGAACCTTGTTCCGCAGACCCCTAAAAAGATCATTCGTTCCAACTTGGTGCCGACCCTGGCCAAGTTGCGGATTCTGGCGGAGCTGTGGAAAAAACCGCTGACCGGCGAACCCACCGTGGCGGATTGGGTCCGGCATCGTTTCGGCAAGGCGCTGCTGCCCTTCGCCGATGCGGTCTTCACCGGTACCTATGCCGGTGATATCAACCGGCTGGTCATGGATGCGGTGATGCCGGGGATCCGGGCGCTGGAACAGGAGCACGGTTCGGTACTGCGGGGGCTTTTGCAGAAGAGGAAGGCCGGCAAAAAGGAGGGAAAACCCAAAGGGAAAGGCCTGCCGGCCATGACCAGCTTCAGCACCGGCATGGCCCGCCTGCCGCAGGCCCTGGCGGCCGGGCCGCCTTTGAGCCGGGATATATTCTATCGGACCGAAGTGACGAGAATTATACCAGGCACCGACTGCTGGGGAGTCCGGACCCGGCAACAGAGCCTGCGCTGTCGACACCTGGTATTGGCCCTGCCGGTCAACCAGACCCTGGCCCTGCTGGACCCGGTGACCGCCGTTTCCCCGCCACCGCTGGATTGTCTGCCTGAGGCCCGGATTGCCACCGTCGCGCTGGGCTTCACGGACCAGGCGAAAATTCCCTTCGGTTTTGGTTACCTGGCCCCGGAACAGGAGCAACGTTTCGCCCTGGGCGCTCTTTTCTCCTCGCACATGTTCCCGGGCCGGGCCCCGCAGGGACACGTCCTGCTGGAGGCCCTGGTCGGCGGCCGCCGGCATCCGGAGCGGTTGGAGCTGGATGATGACGACCTGATCGGCCGGGTCTGCGAAGACCTGCGGCAGCTGATCGATCTGCCGCCTGATCCCTGCTATGCCAGGGTCATGCGGCCCCGGGCGGGAATACCGCAGCTGGAAGCTGGTTATCCGGCCCTGCTCGGCTGGCGCAACAAGGTGCTGGCCGCCCATCCCTGTCTGCATGTCTGCGGCTTTGGCTGGCAGGGAATCGGCATCAACGATATGACCAAGGCGGCGAGAAAGGTGGCGGACGATATCCTGGCCGGCACCCGGGAAGAAACGGCAGAGACGGAAGTCAAGGGAGTTTATTTCTGAGCCGGCGCCGCCGGCCCGGAAAAACGGCGGCGGAATCGGTCATTTGCCGAAGCACGGCTTCAGGCGGACTCCTTCAGTTTACGGCAGAGGAGTTTCACCTGTTCCCTGACCGTGGTCTTGCGTGACATGTTCCGGGTCACCACCCGGATCGCATGGAGGACCGTGGAATGGTCGCGATTATAGAGTTGACCGATATCCGCCAGCGACTGGTCGGTATACTTTCGGGTCAGGTACATGGCAACCTGACGGGGAAAGGTGATGGTGCGTTTACGGGAACGGGACTGCAGGTCGTCGACGCTCACCTTGAACTGACAGCCGACGAAATCACGGATGATCTCGGCGTTGAGTTCGGCGGAATTGCCGACAAGTCCTTGCAGGACCTCGTCGATCATGGCCCGGTCCGGCGGGGTATTCAGCAGGCAGGCTTTGCCCTTGATGCCGATAATGGCGCTTTCCGTCTTCCGGATATCGCCGTGTAACCGGCGGGCCAGCAGGTCAATCAGGTCATCATCCAGGACCAGGTTCTTGCCCGCGGCCTTGTGGCGGATGATGTTGACCCTGGTTTCATAATCAGGATCCTCGATCTTGGTCACCAGGCCGGAGGTCATGCGGGACCTGAAGTCGGCATCAATGTCCTTCATTTGCCGCGGCGCCACGGCGGCGGTCAGAATGACCCGCCGGCCCGACTTGATCAGGTAGTCGAGGATGATGTTCAATTCTTCCTGAGTCTTGTTCTTGCCGGTCAGGGTGTGAACGTCTTCGACGAGCAGGATATCGCAGTTCCGGACATATTTTTTGGAAAATTGCTCCATCTTCTTGCTCCGGATTCCCTTGACCATTTCGGCTGAAAATTGCTGGGCCGTCAGGTAGTGCATCATGGTTGACGGCGCATGGTCGAGGATGGAGTGGACGACAGCCTGGGTGAGATGGCTCTTGCCGAGGCCGGGCGAACTGTTGATAAAGAGGCAGCGGCCAAAGGTGTTCTCCCCCCGGGCCAGCGCCCGGCAGGCTGAAGTGGCGAGCAGGTTGGACTCGCCGACCATGAACTGGTCAAAGGTATAGCCGGGGTGCAGGGAACGGATTGTGGTGGCGCCGGCCCGGATTCCGGGCAGGCGTAACTGCTCCGCCGGTCCGCCTTTAAGCTGCAGGGCCGGCTGGTTGGCCACCGACAGATGGATATGACGATTCCCCGGAGCCAATTCGTGGAGCTTGGCCTTGATCAGGTCAAGGTAGCGGTCCTGGACCCAGGAGCAGAAGTAACGGTCAGGACCGGTGAGTTCGAGCACCTTGTCATCCTGGTGTTGGCAGGCAAGTGGCTTGATCCACAGAGTATACTCGCTATTGGATAGAGATTCCTGTAAAGATTCCCTTATTGTATCCCAGAGCATCGTACCTGTTTCCCGAAGCATTTGATCCCATCCTTTCTTGCTGTGCCGAAGTTTAATCGTAACGGACCGGAGTTTATTCTCTTTTAGAGTCTTTCCGTCTCAACATACGGCATTTAGTGTCTATTTTTAGACGGCCTGCTTGCAGCTATGCTGCCCTGAAGGTAACCAGCCTCCGGCTGCCGCGAATATTTATCAATTGATTATGGTGATACCCGGTAGCTTGCTGCGGGGGTAGTTAACTTGAGAAAAATAACGAACAGGTCTAAACATATGGACGACAAAAACGAGATCAATTTGATGGCTCCAGTGATACCGCGGAAGAGGCCCGGGGGTCAAAGCTGATTTGGCGTGATTTGTTGCGGGCTGAGTGGAAATTATAAACAAAATACCTTGTCCTGCAACGAGGAGCGTTTGCAATTCAACAAATGAACAAACCGGCACAACAGCGTGCTTTTTACGGTGGAGGGTAAAAGTTCTTATGATTCGATATGTTAGGCGTTAACGCGAAAAGTTATCCACAATCTATCAACAATAAATAATTTTCAAATCCTCCATATTCCTTGGTCATATTCATGAATGCTTCATTTTTCCTCTGTGCGGTTGTGGAATAGCAAAAAGTGGCTGGAGATGGTCGTTTGCGCCGGTATTTTTTTTAAAAAAAATTTTGAGCGCAAGAAAAAACACGAGCCTTCGACCACTACGCTGTGTCAGTGAAGCTCAATATTGGAATTCTCTTTTTTTTATGGAATGCAGCAGGTTATTCAGCTTTTCTGTTTTTTGACAGTGAATAAGATGTTAGAGCGCCCGGGCGAGGGTGAAAATTTCGATGTGAGCCGCGCCGGCCCGGCGCAGGGTTGCGGCACATTCATGAACGGTGCTGCCGGTGGTGAAAACGTCGTCAATCAGTAATATATTTTTATCTTTTAATGCGTCGGGACGGGTAACCGTAAAGGCGGCGGCCAGGTTCTTGCGCCGTGCCGTGCCGCTTAACCGGGTCTGGGGCAGGGTGGCGCGCCGGCGGATCAGGAGGTCGACGTTGATCAGTCCGCTCTGCTCCGGGAAGCAGGCGCGTCCCAGCAGCAGGGCCTGGTTGAAGCCGCGTTCCCGCAGTCGTTGCGGATGCAGCGGCACGGGCAGGATCAGGTCCGGTGCGGTCAGGTCCCGGTAGCCGGCGGCGGCGCGGGCCAGGGCGGCCATGGTGGAAAGTCCGGTCAGCTGGCCGCCGAATTTCAGGGCGTGAATCAGGGAAATTACGGGTTCCCGGTACAACAGGGCCGCCCGGGCCCGGTCAAAGGCAAAGGTCTGCGCAAGGCAGTTGCCGCAGAGATGAGCCGGGCCGCAGTTGAAGGGCAGACCGCAACAGGAGCAAAGGGGAGGGCGGACAAAAGAGACTCCGGCGCCACAGTCGCGGCAGAAAAGCGGCAGCCGCCAGCTGGACAGCTGCCGCCCGCAAGCCAGGCAGAAGGCGGGGAAAAGGAGTTCTTTGCAGGCCGCAATAAAGGAGGTCAAGATCCTCTTTCCCCGCTTCAGGGTTACATATGAGTAATTATCGCGTCGCCGAAACCGGAACAGGAAACGGTGGCCGCCCCATCCATGAGTCTGGCCAGGTCATAGGTGACCGTTTTGGCGGATATCGTCGCTTCCAGGGCCTTCTGGATCAGGACCGCCGCTTCGTTCCAGCCGAGATGCTCGAGCATCATGACCCCGGACAGCAGCAGGGAGCCGGGGTTGACCTTGTCCATGCCGGCATACTTGGGGGCCGTGCCGTGGGTCGCCTCAAAGAGGGCCAGCTCGTCACCGATATTGGCGCCCGGTGCCAGACCCAGGCCGCCGACCTGGGCCGCCAGGGCGTCCGAAAGGAAGTCGCCGTTCAGGTTGGGCGTGGCCAGGACGCTGTACTCGTCGGGGCGCAGCAAAATCTGCTGGAACATGGCGTCGGCGATCCGGTCCTTGATGACGATTTTTCCTGCCGGTCGTTTGCCGGCGAATTTGTCCCACAGCTCATCTTCGGAGATGCAGATGTCGGCGAATTCCTCCCGGGCCAGTTCATAACCCCAGCTCCGAAAAGCCCCCTCGGTATACTTCATGATATTGCCCTTGTGCACGAGGGTCACACTGGTACGGCCCTGGTCAATGGCATGGTTGATGGCCCGGCGGACCAGCCGCTTGGTCCCGAAGGCGGAGATGGGCTTGATGCCGATGCCGGAAGCGTCCCGGATATCCGACCCCATCTCGTTGCGCAGAAAATCGATGACCTTGTCCGCCTCCGGCGTGCCGGCCTGCCATTCAATGCCGGCATATACGTCTTCCGTGTTTTCCCGGAAAATGATCATGTCGACCTTTTCCGGCGCCTTGACCGGGCTGACCACGCCTTGATAGTAACGCACCGGCCGCACGCAGGCGTAGAGGTCCAGCACCTGGCGCATGGTCACGTTCAGGCTGCGCATACCGCCGCCCACCGGGGTGGTCAGCGGGCCCTTGATGGCCACCGCATACTCTTTGAGGGTATCGAGGGTGGCCTGGGGCAACCACTCACCGGTCCTGGCCCGGGCCTTCTCGCCGGCATAGACTTCGAGCCAGTCGATCTTCCTGGCGCCCTGGTAGGCCTTGTCAACGGCCGCGTCCAGAACTTTTTTCGCCGCCGCCCAGATGTCGGGGCCGATGCCGTCGCCTTCGATAAATGGAATCACCGGGCAGGCCGGAACGGTCAGGGAGCCATCACTGTTGATGACTATTTTTTCTCCTGTCAAAATTTTCTCCTCCTTGAAACTGGGTGCAGGGCGGTAGTAACCCCTCACAGGGGTATAGCTAGGCGGTTTCTCATACCATAACCTGTAAGGTAAACCTACCCGGTCGCCTCCTATATTGATCACAATAATAAAAACATAAATTTTTTATTATATTCCATCGGGCAGAAAGCGTCAAGGATATGAGCGGTTCGGGCCGGTGGTTATTTTTTTTCGAAAACCCGTGGATTTCCTTCGTTGTTATGCTATGTTCTAGCCTCTAGAAATTTCAGGTTCATTATGTTATCAGAAAATACGCGCAGCCAGACTTCTCTCTCCAGTATCCAGGTCTCCGGGAAACGACTTGGTGTCCTGATCGGCGGTTCCGGCCTGATCGGCGGTACGCTGGCCTATTATTTCAAGACCCGCACATCGGGTAAGATCGATATTCGTGCGCCCAGCAGTAAAAAACTCTCCATTCGTAATGTCGACGATATCAAGGCCTACCTGACCCAGGTCCGGCCGGATTTCGTTATCAACACGGCGATTGCCGCCCTGGACAGCGATGCCCACCTGGCCTTTGAGGTCAACTATCTCGGCAGCGTCAATCTGGCCCGGGCCTGTTGCGCCCTGGAGATCCCCTATATCCATTTCAGTTCGGCGGTGACCCTGCCCAATGGTGAAAATCTCGTGGAAGACGATCACCTGCCCCTGGCATCGGGATTGACCCACTATGCCAAGTCCAAGCTCATGACGGAGCGGACGCTCAGGTACATGAGGCAGAGCCAGGGGCTTGATTTTACTATCGTCCGGCTGGCCGTTGTCTACGGAGAGCATGACCATAAAATCCAGGGTTTCCACCGCCTCCTGTTCTCCATCGCCGATGAGTCCATGCCCTTCATGATCACCAGGAAGGGGGTGCGGCACTCTTACACCAATGCCAACAAACTTCCTTATTTTGTTCACCATATTCTTGATCATCGGGAGGAGTTTTCCGGGGAGACCTATCACTTCGTGGACAAGGAGCCGGTGGAGCTGGCGGATCTTATCCTCACCATTCGCTCGTATCTGGAACAGAAACGGCCAAGGGAGCTGTATGTCCCCTATCCGATTATCCGGTTGGGAAAATTTTTTCTGCAATGGCTTGCCGGAGTGATGAACTGGTTCGGCATCAGTGTCAGTCTGCCGCCGGAACTGATGTTCCTGGAAAATTTTTATAAGTCGCAGACCCTGTCCTGCGAAAAATTGCGTCGTTCAAGTTTTATTGATCCCTTTCCTGAGGAGACGGTTTACACCGCCTTGCCCAAGCTGGTCGTTTATTATCTGACCCGCTGGGGCCACCTCAACCTGATCACGACCTTTAATGACGAATTCATCGGCGACTTCGAGTTGGAGGAGGATTTCGTCAACTCCCCCGGGGAACTTCTGAGTTCGATTCATGCCCATTCGGTCTCCCCTTTTACGGAGTTGCGGCGGGAAAAATAAGAATTAGAGGCATAGGCGGGGAGGATTATGGACAAGATTATTCTGGCAAACTGGAAGGCGCACCTGTCACCGGCCGGTGCGGAGAAGTGGCTGGCGGAGTTTGCCAAAGGCTACCGCCCTTTGCCCGGTCTCCGGGTCATTCTGGCCGTGCCGTTTCTCCATCTCGACCGGGTCCGGCAGCAGGCGGCAAGGCTTGGCCGGGTCCGTCTCGCGGCGCAGGACGTTTCACCGTATCCGCCGGGCAGCTATACCGGGGCGACTCCGGCCGCCTGGCTTGCCGGGGTAACGGAATACGTGTTGATCGGTCACCGGGAGCGGCGCCGTTATTTTCATGAAACCCCGCAGGACGCGGCCAACAAGGTGAGCGAGGCCGTTGCCGCCGGCCTGCGTCCCATTCTGTGTATGGACCGGAGCGAGGCCGGCGCCCAGGTTGCGGCCCTTGATCCGGCCGGGCTGGAGCAGTTGATTGCAGCCTATACGCCGGCCGATGCCGTCCAGCTTGAGGTGGCCAGAAGCGCGGGCGCCATCGCCGAGGGTGCCGAATATTTTTCCGGCCTTGCCGGCGGCCGGCCGGTCCTGTACGGCGGCGGCGTTAACGCAGATACGGTCGGCGAGCTGATCGCCCTGCCTCAGCTGGCCGGGGTGATGACGGCCGCCGGCTGTCTGGACCCCCGGCACTTCATCGATCTCCTGGCCAGGGCCGGCGAGGCCTTGGGGGCCACGCAAAAATAGGGACCTGCTGCGCCCTTGTCAGATCTGGTAGACGAAGTATTGCTGTAGCTGCTTTTGTTTTTGCAGCAATTCGTCGAGCGTGATATTAAAGGTCTCTTTCAAGTGTTGCTCCGCCTCGCCGAAAAGCCAGCCAACGGCATCGTGCGGCTCCGGGGGCTGGGGCTGGATTTCAATCTCTCCCCCCAGGACCTGTAGGATCAGCAGGACGGAAAGGTGGGTGGGGGCGACGGCCAGCCGGTACCCGCCCTTTTTGCCCCTGACGCTGGTCACGATCCCCGCCCGTCCCAGGCGGTTGAATATCTGTTCCAGGAAGGGGCGGGAGATAGCGTCGCGCACGGCAATTTCCTTGATTTGCATCAGGCCTTTGTCGTAGTGTCCGGCCAGGGTGAGAATAGCGGTCAGGCCGTAGCGGCATTTGTTGCTGAGGGCAAACATTTTGTTTTTTTTCCTCCTTGTTTTGTTGTCCTGATCAGCAGGGGCTCTGGCTCACCCTGCGGTTTACAGGGCAACCCGCCGGCGGATGGCAAAAAAATGATTGACATCCACCGTTGTTTAACATAATTTGAAATCAATCTTGACTTACTTTATAGTTTTAGTCAAGAAGTAACTTGGTCAAAAAAAATGCCGCTTCCCGGCGCAGGGATGGACAACCTCGGGGAAAGCCGGTCAAAAATCGTGTATCGCAGGCGGGGTGTGGCCCCTGCCATGGAGGTAAAACGTATGGAAATTACAGTTAATGGAGTGGCGCAATCGATCGCGGCCGCTGAACCCGATCTTCTCTCCGTCCTGAAAAGCAACAAGATTGAGGACCCGCAGATGGTTGCCGTCCAGCTCAACGGTCAGTTTATTGAAAGCAGTCAATACGAGACGACCATCCTGTCCGAAGGTGACGTGGTAGAATTCCTCTATTTCATGGGGGGCGGCGGTCGATGACGGGCTTTACCACCCGGGCCGTTCACGGGGCGGCCGGCGGCAAGGATATTCATGGGGCGCTGCGGACCCCGGTCTATGACACTGCCGCCTTTGCCCATGAATCGTCCCTGGATATCCAGCTGGCCTTTGAGGGCAAAAAAGCGGCCCATTCCTACAGCCGCATCTCCAATCCCACGGTGAGTGATTTTGAGCAGCGGCTGCGGCTGCTGGCCGGGGCGAGGGGGGTGCTGGCTCTTGCTTCCGGCATGGCGGCCATCAGCAACCTGGCCCTGGTCATTGCCGGCGCGGGGCGCAATATCGTCACCAGCCGCTATCTCTTCGGCAATACCCTCTCGCTTTTTCAGCACACCCTCGGCTCCTGGGGGCTGGAGACCCGTTTTGTCGACATGACCCGGCCCGGTGAGGTGGCGGCGGCCATCGACTCCAACACCTGCGCGCTCTTTCTCGAGGCGATCACCAATCCGCAGCTCGAAGTGGCCGACTTTACAGCCCTTGGCGCCATTGCCGCGGAGCACCGGGTGCCGCTGGTCGTCGATACCACCATGGTCACCCCCTATCTCTTCCCGGCCGCCAAGTTCGGGGTCGCGGTTGAAGTCCTGTCCAGCACCAAGTATATATCGGGCGGCGCGACCAGTATCGGCGGGGCCATCATCGATACCGGCGTCTTTGACTGGCGGCTGCTGCCGGGCCTGCGGGCCTGGGCGGAACAGGTCGGTCCCATGGCGCTGCTCGCCGCTCTACGGCGTGAAACTTTTCGCAACCTCGGGGCCTGCCTCGCCCCCCATAATGCCTATCTGCAGACCCTCGGCCTGGAGACCCTCAGCCTGCGGATTGACCGCAGTTGCGAAAACGCCCTGGACCTGGCCCGTTTCCTTGACCGCCAGCCCCAGGTCGTCAAGGTCAACTATCCGGGATTGACGGAATCACCTTTTCATCAGTTGGCCCGGCGGCAGTTCGGCGGTCGTTTCGGCGGCGTTCTGACCTTTGCCCTGGCCGACCGGCAGAGCTGTTTCACCCTGATGGATACGCTCGGCCTGATCCGGCGGGCCACCAACATCAATGACAACAAAAGCCTGATCCTGCACCCCGCTTCGACCCTGTTCTGTGAATTTTCAGCAGCGGAAAAAGAAGAGATGGCGGTGACTGACAACATGGTGCGGCTCTCGGTCGGCATCGAGGATGTCGAGGATCTCAAGGTTGACCTACTCAAAGGACTTGCACGGCTATGATCAATTTTACCACAGAGCAACTGAATCGTTACAGCAGACATATTCTCCTTAAGGACGTGGGCGTGGAGGGCCAGATCAAACTGAGCCAGGCCCGGGTGCTGGTGGTCGGTGCCGGCGGCCTCGGCTCACCGGCCGCCCTGTACCTGGCCGCGGCCGGGGTCGGCACCATCGGCATTGTTGACAATGACGAGGTGGATATCTCGAATCTCCAGCGGCAGATCGTCCATGGCACGAAGGACATCGGCCGCTCCAAGGTGGAGTCGGCCGCCGAGGCCATGCGGGCCATTAATCCGGATGTCGAGGTGCGGCCGCTGTCGACCATGCTCTGCGCCGACAACATCATGGAGATCATCAAGGACTATGATTTTGTCCTCGACGGCTGCGATAATTTCCCCACCAAGTTCCTGGTGAACGATGCCTGCGTTATGGCGGGCATTCCGTTTTCCCACGGCGGCATTCTGCGTTTTGACGGCCAGACCATGACCGTCATCCCGGGCGAGTCCGCCTGTTACCGTTGTGTTTTCCGGCAGCCGCCGCCGCCCGACTCTGTGCCCACCTGTTCCCAGGCCGGAGTGCTGGGGGCCATTGCCGGCATGCTGGGCACCATCCAGACGGCCGAGGCCCTGAAGTATATCACCGGCGCCGGACGGCTCCTGACCGATACCCTGCTCAGTTTCGACGCCCGCAACATGGATTTCCGCAAGGTCTCCCTGCGGCGGCAGGAGAATTGTCCCATCTGCGGCGCCCAGCCGACCATTACCGAACTCACGGATGCGGAACAGACCGTCTGCGCATTGAAGTAACTGTCCAGCTGCACTCCATCTCCGGGCGATCAGGCCGCCTCGCATAGTCTAGCTATAGACTCGTTGGCCAGCTTACCCGGATATGGAGCGCATCTGAACAGTTACCCGGCCTGGATTATGGCAGTTTTTTGCTTGTGCCTGGATAGTTAAAAAAATAGAAAATAAGTTGAGGCAAGGTGTCTTTTCGGCGCCATTGAACAAACATGTTGAAAATAGAAGAATCAGTTTTGAACGCGATAATCGACCATGCCCGGGAAGACATGCCTGTTGAGGCCTGCGGTTATCTGGCCGCCGGCGACGGGATTGTCCGGCGGCATTATCGGCTCGCCAACCTGGACCGGGCCGGCGATCATTTTTCCATGGATCCCCGGGAGCAGTTCGACACCATTCTGCGGATGCGGGAAGACGGGGTCGTCCCGGTCGCGGTCTATCACAGCCATCCTGAAACCCCGGCCCGCCCTTCGGTGGAAGACATTCGCCTTGCCCATGATCCAGACACTAGCTACGTCATCATTTCCCTGGCGGCACGGGAACCGGTGGTGAAATCGTTTCGTATCGTGGAGGCGAGGGTCACCCCGGAGGAAATATTGATCGTCCGGAGCAAGGACGAGGAGGTAACGAAATGAACAGCGAAGTGATCATCAATGCCCGCAAGGACCTGCACGGGGTCAGCTGCCCCATGAATATGGTCTATACCAAGGTGGCCCTGTCGGAACTCGGTCCGGGCCAGGTACTGGAGGTGATTCTTGATGACGGCCCGCCGATCAACAACGTGCCGGGCTCGCTCAAAAGGGAAGGCCATGAAATCCTGCGGCAGCGGCAGCGTGAAGACGGCAGCTGGGCGCTCCTGATCCGCAAGAATGGCTGAGCCGGCCGGGCGGCCGGCGGTCTCCTCCCCGGTGAACGGCTACATGGCCATGAGCCGGCGTACCCGTTCCTCGACGGGCGGATGGGTGGAGAATAGCTTGGCCAGCCGGCCGCCGAGCGGATTAACGATATACATCTGGGCCGACGCCGGATTGACCTGCATCGGCGTCTGCCGGTTGTAATCGGTCAGTTTCCGCAGGGCGCTGGCCAGTGCCTGCGGCCGGCCGCAGATTTTCGCCCCCGCGGCATCGGCCTGGTATTCGCGGCTCCGGGAGATGGCCAGCTGGATGAGAGAGGCGGAGAGGGGCGCGACAATGATCATAATGAGGGCGGCCAGCGGATTGCCACCCTCGTCGTCGGAACTCCGACCGCCGCCGAAGATCATGGCCCACTGGGCCATGGTGGCCAGATAACTGATGGCGCCGGCCATGACGGCCGCAATGGAACTGATGAGGATATCGCGGTTTTTGATGTGGCCGAGTTCGTGGCCCAGGACGCCCTCCAGTTCGTTCCGGTCCAGGAGCTGCAGGATGCCCGTGGTGACGGCGACCGCGGCGTGCTCGGGGTCGCGGCCCGTGGCAAAGGCATTGGGCGTTGGATTGTCGATCAGGTAGACCTTGGGTTTCGGCAGAGCCGCCCGGGTGGCCAGGGTTTCAACGACGCGGTGCAGCTCCGGCGCTTCTCCCGGCGACACCGGGCGGGCCCCGTTCATGGCCAGGGCCATTTTGTCACTGTTCCAGTAGGCAAAGAAATTCAGGCCGACCGCGATCAGCAGGGCGAGGATCATGCCCTGCCTGCCGGCCATGACCTGTCCCCCCACCATGAACAGGGCTGTGAGCGCGGCCATCAGGATAAAGGTTTTCAAGGTGTTCATCGTCGGTTCCGATCCCAGACATTCATTTTGTGAATTTGTGTCCGTTCCGAATTGGTCTTTTTTCGCCCGATATCGGCGTTATGCTCAGAAAATAAGTTTTTTTCGCGTGAAGTCAAGAAGGGGTGCCGGTGTCCTGGCAAACACCAACTGACGCATCTTGCTCGTCCTTTGGCATTCCGGCTGTGTTGTGCGGCTTCAGTTACATAGCGTTGCTATGCGCCTGCAGCCCGCCGTTATCGGGCGCCCCGCAGGTCGGCGCGGTGAAGACCAGGAAATACGTTTATTCGTCAATAACAATTAATTCCACGTATTACATGGAACATCACCTGCAAAAAAAAGTCACGGATTCAGGACTATGAGAACAGAAAGTAGTAATATGCTCCATAGGCGGTCAGAAACAGGAGACCGTGCCAGCGTTTGATGCCGTGACTTTTTTGCAGGATGGCGACCAGGGCCAGGGAAAAGGCCAGCATAACCGGCAGGTCGCGCCGCAGGAGGTCGGCTGACAGGGCAAAAGGTTTGATCACCGCCGTCAGGCCGAGTACCATGAGCAGGTTGAACATGTTCGAGCCGATGATGTTGCCGATCAACAGCCCTGATTCGTTGCGTCGGAGCGCCGACAGACTGGTGGTCAGCTCCGGTAGCGAGGTGCCGACAGCGGCCAGGGTCAAGCCGATAACCAACTCGCTCACGCCCAGATAACGGGCCATATCCGCCGCGCCCCTGATAAAGATGGTGGCACCGTAAGTCAGCAGGGCCAGGCCGATCAGGATCAGGAAACCGATAAAGACCAGGGAGGGCGACCCGGTTTTTTCCTCGCCGGCGGTCTGCTCGCCGGGCTGACCGTTGGTATGGTTACGGCAGGAAAAAAAAGTGTAGGCGATCAGCGTGAGAATAAAGACGATGCCCAGCGACCGGGGGAAACGGCCATAGGCGCTGCAGAGCATCAGGATGATGCTGGCGGCAACGACCAGCAGCAGTTCGATCCTGACGGCCTGCAGGTTGAGATCGAGCCGCTTCAGCAGCGCCGACAGGCCCAGGATCAGGCCGATATTGGCGATATTGCTGCCGACCACGTTGCCGATCATGATGCCCGGATGGCCTTGCAGCGAGGCGATAAGGCTGACGGAGAGCTCCGGTACCGAGGTGCCGAAGGCCACGACGGTGAGCCCGATAAGCAGCATCGACATGCCGGACTGTCGGGCCAGCCGGGTGGCGCCGATGACCAGCATCTCGCCGCCGCCGACCAGCATGGCCAGACCTCCGGCTACGGCCAGGAGCGCCTGGAGTGGAGACAGGACTGACGGGCCGTTCATGGACGGACAAGATCCTTTACGTCCAGGTCTCCTTGGAGCGCATAGGCGTGGTCAATGATTTTTTTGAGCGGTCCCTTGATCTTGGCAAGGGGAGTGATCCGGGGGATAACCGGCAGCAGTTCGTCGACCGGGGGAGGCGGCTCGACCCGCATTTTTCTCTCCAGCCGGGCACCGGCCTGCGGATTCAGTCCTCCCTCCATGTGACCGGACTTGTAGGCTCCCGTGCCGCCCAGGCCTTGCAGGAAGTTCAGCATGGTGCCCAGGTCGTTTTTTTGATAAAAAACTTTGATTTCGTCGGCAATGTTTTCCCGCTCCCGGGACAGTTCCATCAGGTTCGCCCGGTATTCGTCAACGTCGGAGACGAGTTTGTCATAGGTGTCAAGAATCATATTTTTAAAACGGCCGCTCCGGGTCAGGCCGCGAATTTTCTGCCCGGCGAAGACCCGTTTTCTGATGGTTGGCGACTCGGTCAGGTACGGATCAAAGAAGATCAGTTGCTCCAGTCCGGTCAGTTTGATAAAATCGTTTATCAGCGTTTCGTCTTTTAACAGTATATATAATCTGACCAGGTCAAAGCCGATTTTTTGTTCGAGGCGCTGGGATGAGGCCAGGACCTGGTCGTCGTAGTCCTGGATGTCCTCTTCTATGAGTTTGCGGAATCCGAAGTAGCGGTCGGCCATTTCTTTTTTGATTTCAATGGCCAGGACCTGGTCAATATCTTGTGGCATGCGGTTGACGCGCCTCCTGGGTGCACGGTATCATTTACAGGCCGAGGTTATGACAATTTTTCACTTGTACCTGAATAAGTTACCGATCCGGAATCGGAGTCTGATTTCATTATACCGTACTCCGGGTAAATTTTCACATTGTTATATCTGCAGGGAATGGTCATGCCGATAACGCCTTTACGTGAGGAAATAAAGAACAAGATCAGGGAGGAGGCGGATATCGTCCAGGTGATCGGCGAGTGCGTGGAGCTGAAACGCTCCGGCACCAGATTCACCGGCCTCTGTCCTTTTCACGCGGAAAAAACACCGTCCTTTTCCGTCAACCCCCAGGGGCGGTTTTTTCACTGCTTCGGCTGCGGCGAGTCGGGGGATGTCTTTTCCTTTGTCATGAAATATTACCGGCTTTCCTTTCCGGAAGCGCTCAAGGAGCTGGCCCGCCGTTATCATATAGATCTGCCCGAATCGCGTTTGAGCGAGGCGGATCGGCAACGGATCAAGGAGCGGGAGATGCTCTACCGGGTGAATGAGCAGGCGGCGGTCCTCTATCAGCGCTATCTGCTGGAATCGCCGAAGGCTGAAGAGGCCCGGGCCTATCTTGAGCGGCGCGGCGTCCCGGCCGGGGCGGTCAAGGATTTCCGGCTCGGTTATGCCCCGGACCACGGGACGGCGGGCTGGAGCTTTGCAACCTCGCATCTGCAGGGTCTGCACCTGCCGATTAAGGTTGTTGAACAGGCCGGCCTGGCCGTCAAAAAGGAGCGCGGCGGTTACTATGACCGCTTCCGCGACCGGTTGCTTTTCCCGATCCAGGACATGACCGGCCAGGTGGTGGCCTTTGGCGGCCGGATTCTCGGCGACGGCCAGCCCAAGTACATGAATTCGCCGGAAAGCCCGGTTTTCAACAAGGGCCGGCTGCTTTTCGGTCTCCATCGGCACCGGGAGGCAATCCGCCGCCGCCGCCAGGCCATTGTAGTGGAGGGGAACTTCGACCTTCTGCTGTTGGCCGTGCATGGCATCGATAACGTCGTCGCCCCCCTGGGCACGGCGCTGACCCGCGATCATATCCGTTTGCTGCGCGGTTACTGCGACGAAGTCGTCCTGCTCTTTGACGGTGACAGTGCCGGCCTGAAGGCCGCCATGCGCTCGGTTCCTTTTTTTCTGGCCGAACAGGTCGACGCCCGGGTGGCGCTCCTGCCCGAGGGTCATGATCCCGACAGCCTGATCCGGGACCAGGGCGCCGCGGCGGTCGAAAAACTGGTGGCCCGGTCCGGGCCGCTGGCCGAATTTGTCTTCGATACCCTGGCCCGCCGCTACGGCCTGACTCTGGCCGGCAAGAACCATATAATCAATGAGCTGCGGGAGATCGTCCGGGCGGGCGGCGATTCCGCGCAACGTTCCCTGATGGTCGCCCACTTCAGCGACAAGCTCGGCATCGCCCCGGCCCAGTTTCTGGCCGGTGTTCATGAGGTCAGGCCGCCGGAGCGCCGAGAAGGGGAAGCCGAGACCGAGCCTCGGCGGCTGTTTCCGGAGGGTCTGTCACGAAAACAGCGGCAACTTGTTGACTTCATGCTCCTTTATCCTGAATTTCTCGAAGAATTACTGGCCGCCGGCGGGGCGGAGGTCGTCCGGGAAACGGCAGGGATGGAAATCATCAGTTGCCTGCAGGAGCTGACCGCAACGGGCCCGGTTACGCCGGACCGGCTGCTGTCCGCCCTGTCGGACGAGAGTGAGCGGCGATATACGGCAGAGCTCTTGCTCGGCAGCGGCGGCAGCGGCGGCGAAGAGTTTGCGCAGGAGGCGCGCCGCCTGTGTGACGAGTTGCTGGCCTGGTTGCATGCGGTCCGGCGGCGGCAGGATGGTGCCGACCTCATGCGGCGGATCAACGAGGCCCAGGAGGCTGGGGACCAGGACACGCTGATGCGGCTTCTGGAGCAAAAATTGGCAATGGGGAAGGCGTAATTTTTTCAGATCACCGGTTGAAAGAAGAATAAAACCTGGTACATTGCAAAAATGTATTTATAATATCGTGTATCCGGTAGCAGCCGTTTCGTGTATGGTGTGACATGTCAATAAGTTAGTGTCCGTTCGGAAACGAGATTTTTTTTGGGGGATCAAGGCCGGCGAAAAGAAATAATCGTAGCTATCTGGTTGATATAAAGAGGATTATTTTTTTGCGCATAACGCCGAGATCGGGTAAAAAAGACCGTTTCCGGCTGGACACAAGTTGAACCTGTTGAGTCCGCGCTTTCTTTGTTGTCGGGATCATACGGAAAAGTTGTTGTCCGGTCCGGGTGGTGAGGCAAACCGGAACAGTTCATCCTTTCTTCGTTTTTGAGCAAAAGTGGGGGGGACGAAGATGGCGGTCAAGAAGAAATTTTTCGTAGAAGAAGTGAATGGTAACATTCCGGAGTCGCAAGAAGATCTTGCCGATTTTTTAGATCTTTCTGATTTGAAAGAGCTTGGGGAATGTGATGATTTTTCGGATCTGACAGGAATATTTGCAGAGGAGGATCTCGCTTTGGTTGATACGCCCGATACCATTATTCATGATGACCGCCGCAAGGCGCCGCGGGTCGGACGCCGTCGAGGCGGGGATCGGCGCCAGACTATCGATCGAAGGCTGGTCGGCGGCAGCATTGATCCGATGAATATTTATCTCCGGGAGATGGGCAACCTGTCGCTGCTCACTCACGAAGAAGAGGTCGATCTGGCCCGGATGGTCGAGACCGGAGAAATGCTGGTTCAGCAGGCTGTTTTACGGTTGACGCTCGGAGTGACCATGCTTGGTGATCTGGACCGGGACTTGCGATCCGGGAAGATCCGCATTGGTACGGCGCTGAAAAGCATCTCGGAACATGACGGGGACGTCCAGGCGAAGATCCGGGATGATTTTCTGAAGCAGATCGAGCTGGCCTTCGAATTGGACCGCAAGCGCCAGAGTTTGTGCCGGGAACTTGAAAAAGAAGATAAGCAGGGCGCGGAACATGATCGGATCATGGCGGAGATCGACGGGGTCGGCCTGGAGATAGCGCAACTGTTCACGGGCTATCAACTGTGCTGCAAGGGGGTTTTTGCCGTGGCCGATGCGGTTCGGGACCTGGGTTTGCAGTTCAAGAGAGTCCGGATCGAGGCCCTGAGAAAGACCAAAATGCCGCCGCCGGACGGCGAAAAGGAGACCGGTCTGAACGCCGCCGATGCGGCGGAGATTGAGCGTCTGACGGTTCTGGACCTTATTGATGCCATCGGCGTCAGCCACCAGGCCCTGAGTGACATCCTGGGAGATATCGAACTCGGCCGGGAAGAGGTCAAACAGGGCAAGGAGTCATTCATCCGCGCCAATCTGCGCTTGGTGATCGCAGTTTCCAAAAAATTTCTCAACCGGGGGTTGCAGCTACCCGATTTGATTCAGGAAGGCAATATCGGGTTGATGAAGGCGGTGGAGAAGTATGATTACAAGCGCGGCTACAAGTTCTCCACCTACGCGACCTGGTGGATCCGGCAGGCGATAACGCGCGGTATCGCCGATCAGGGCAGGACCATCAGGCTGCCGGTGCACATGATTGAAACCATCAACCGGATGCTCCGGTTCTCCAGGGATTTCATGCAGATCGAAAGCCGGGAGCCGACTCCCGAGGAGATGGCCGAGCAGTTGGGTACGGACCTGGCAAAGGTGAACATCGCCCTGAAAACCGCCAAAGACGCAATTTCCCTGGACGCGCCGGTGGGTGACGAAGAGGACACCATGCTCAGTGACTTTGTCGAGGATTATGTCCATCCCGATCCCCATGATGCCTCGGTGACGGAAAGCCTGAAACGTTGCATGTGCCAGGTCATGTCATCGTTGACGCCGCGTGAGGAGCAGGTTCTGCGCATGCGTTACGGTATCGATGTGAGCTGCGACCACACACTGGAAGAGGTCGGCAAGTGTTTTGCCGTGACCCGTGAGCGCATCCGGCAGATCGAGGCACAGGCCATCAAGAAACTCCGTCATCCTGCCAGGAGCGGGGATCTCCGTTCTTTTATCTCCGACTGACCGTTGTGGTGCGGTGTCCTGGTGCATTGGCCCGGACCTGACGTGCCTCTGCCGGTCTGAGGGATTATCAGTTCTTATCGCCATCGCATGCAGCAACAAATTCTTCAGGACTGGCTGACTCTTACCTTCTTGCCGGGGCTCGGCTCTACGCTGATCAGACGGCTGGTTGAACGGTTCGGCTCGCCGGCCCGGGTGTTGACGGTGGATGTCGCGCAAATGGGCGGCGTGGAAGGTCTCGGACAAAAGGTGATTCGCCTGTTTGGAAACCGGGCCGGGATCAATGAAGCGCGGGGCCGGGCCCGACGGGAGTTGCAGGAACTTGCCCGGCAGCAGATCTCCGTTATCTGCCTGGATGAGCAGCGCTATCCGCCGCTGCTGCGCACGATCCATGATCCCCCGGTCCTGCTCTATTGCCGGGGCGGTCTTGAGTGCCTGCAACAGCCGGCCGTGGCGATTGTCGGGTCGCGGGCGGCGACGACCTACGGCCGGCGGATCAGTTTCGAACTGGGCCGGGATCTGGCCCGGCGAGGGATCTGCGTTGTCAGCGGCATGGCCTTCGGCATAGATGGCGAGGCGCACCGGGGGGCGCTGGCCGGCGGCGGTCCGACTGTCGGCGTGCTCGGCTGCGGTATCGATGTGGTCTATCCGCGGCAGCATGCCCGGCTTTTCGCGGCGGCCGCGGAGAACGGCGTCCTGGTCAGCGAATATGCCCTGGGGGCCGCGCCGGAGGCCTTTCGTTTTCCGGCGCGCAACCGGATCATCAGCGGTCTGGTCCAGGGGGTGGTGGTGGTCGAGGCGACCCGGCAGTCCGGTTCCCTGATTACGGCGCGACTTGCCCTGGAGCAGGGCCGTGAAGTTTTTGCCGTTCCGGGCCGGGTTGATTCCCTCAAGAGCCGCGGCGCCCACCGGCTTCTGCAGCAGGGGGCGCGCCTGGTCGGCTGTGCCGATGATATCCTTGAAGAGTTGAACCTGGCGGCATCGATGCACACCCTGCCGGGGCCGGAAGACGGCAGCTGTCAGGCTGCCGGGATCAGCGAGGTCGAGCAGCAGCTCCTCTCCTGTCTTGATGTCTACCCGGTCAATATTGACGAGCTGGTCCGCCTCGCGGAATGCGCGCCGGCCGAGGTGCATGATCTGCTTTTGCGCCTGGAGCTGAAGGGGTTGGTGCGCCAGTTGCCGGGCCAGCAGTATGAACGGATCCAGGAGGGATGACAGCCGGATCCAAAGGTAGTTGTAATTCTGAAGACCAGGCCCTGAGCCGTAACTTCCGGCCTGCCCGGATCGAGGGGAATGCCATGAACACAAAGATGATTGCGCCATCGATTCTTTCCGCTGATTTTTCCCGTCTCGGCGAGGAAATAAAGGCGGTGGAAGCGGCCGGCGCTGAGGTTATTCATGTTGATGTCATGGACGGCCATTTTGTGCCGAACATCACCATCGGCCCCCTGGTTGTGCGGGCCGCGCGCCGAATCACCAGCCTGCCTCTGGACGTCCACCTGATGATCACCGAACCGGACCGCTATGTGCAGGATTTCGCTGCGGCCGGCGCCGACTGGATCACCGTGCATGTGGAAACCTGTCCCCACCTCCACCGCACGATCCACCATATCAAAGACCTCGGCAAAAAGGCCGGGGCCGTTCTCAACCCCGCTACCTCGCTGGCCACCCTTGACTATATCCTGCCGGACCTCGACCTGGTCATGCTGATGGGCGTCAATCCCGGTTTCGGCGGTCAGTCGTTTATCGAATCGACTCTGGGCAAGATTCGCCGCCTGCGCCGGCTGCTGAAAGATATCGACAGTTCGGCGGGCATAGAGATCGACGGCGGGGTCGGCCCGGGGACTATCGCCGGGATTGCCGGCGCGGGCGCCAATATTTTTGTTGCCGGTTCGGCCGTGTTCGGGCGGCCTGATTATCGGGCCGTGATCAAGGAGATGAAACAGTTGGCAGGCTTTTAGCTGAATCCGTTCTCGAATGCTCACGGATTGGGCTTTTAACCTCAAGAGGAGTGGATGATGGAATTTCACGATTTTCCCACGCTGGCAGCCACGGCAAGGTTGCATGATCTCGCCGTAAAACCATATGACCTGACCAGGCCCGCCGCCTTGAATCCCGGACGGATAGGGGCCTACCGCTCCTCGGCCTGCGATTTTGACCTGCTGTTCGCCACCCAGCGTCTTGATGACCGGGTGCTGGCCGCTCTGCAGGAGCTGGCCGACGAGGCGGGCCTGGTGGATCAATTCATGGCCATGAAGCGCGGGGCGGTCATGAACCGGATCCAGGGCTATGAAAGCGAGAATCGACAGGTTCTGCACACGGCCTGCCGCGATATATTCTCCTCGACTCCGCTGAGTCCGGAGGCGACGTGCCAGGCCAAGGAGCAGTTGGCGGCTCTGCGTCGTTTTCTCGAAGACCTGGAGCAGGGCAGGATTGTCAATCACCGCGGCGAGTCGTTTACCACCATGGTTCAGGTCGGGATCGGCGGTTCTGATCTTGGCCCCCGGGCGCTCTACCTTGCCTTGAAGCGCTATTGCCTGCCGGGCCGCTTCGCCCGTTTTCTCTCCAATGTCGACCCGGATGACGCGGTTGCTGTCTTGTCGGATCTTGACCTGTCCCGTACCCTGATCAACGTCGTGTCAAAGAGCGGCTCAACCCTTGAAACCTTGACCAATGAACGCCTGATGCGCTCCGCCCTTGAACGGGCCGGTCTCGACCCCGCCCGTCACCTGGTGTCGGTCACCGGCACCGGGAGCCCTATGGACGATCCCCGGCGCTACCTCGCCTCTTTTCACATGTTCGATTATATCGGCGGCCGCTACAGCGCGACCTCCATGGTCGGCGGCGTCACCCTGGGCTTTGCCCTGGGCCATGACGGGTTTGTCGAGATCCTGCGCGGCGCTCATGCCATGGATACGGCCGCGGAGGAGCGGGATATCCGTGGCAATGTCCCCCTGCTCCTGGCCCTGATCGGCATCTGGAATCATAATTTTCTCGGTCATGTGACACTGGCCGTTCTTCCCTATAGCCAGGCGTTACTGCGGTTTCCCGCCCACTTGCAGCAGTGCGATATGGAGAGTAACGGCAAGTCCGTGACTCGCACCGGCCAGCCGGTCAGCTATCTGACCGGTCCCGTTGTCTGGGGCGAACCGGGGACCAACGGCCAGCATGCCTTTTATCAGTTGCTGCACCAGGGGGCCACGGTGGTGCCGGTGGAGTTTATCGGCTTTCGTCAGAGTCAGTACGGCGAGGATCTCATGGTCGGCGGCACCACCTCCCAGGAGAAGCTGGTCGCCAATATGCTGGCCCAGTCCCTGGGTCTGGCCCGGGGGCGGAACCATGAAAATCCCAACCAACGCTTTGCCGGCAACCGGCCGAATTCGATCTTGATTGCCGACCGGTTGACGCCCTACTCCATGGGTTCTCTGTTGGCCCTGTATGAAAATAAAATTGCCTTCCAGGGCTTTACCTGGAATATTAATTCGTTCGACCAGGAAGGCGTCCAGCTCGGCAAGATTCTGGCCGGTCGGCTGCTTGAGCAACTGGCGGCGGAGAAAGAGGGGGCGACTGGTCCGCTGGCCGGGGACTCGGCGGAATTGAACCTCCTCCGGGCCGCGGGCTGTATCGGCTAAGCCGGTGCGTAAAATATACTTTTTCGCGGGCGTGGCGTGCAGGAAACGCCGCTACCCGTGCGCACCCTCCCCGGTCTTCCCCGCAGGGAGAGGAAATTATGAAATATCCGGGGGTTTTCGATTTTTTGTTGACAAAGATCTTGATGAAGTATAAATACAGTAAAATGAATGATGATTCAATGGGCGGGACGAGTTCGACCGGTACGACCAGGCGAAAATGAATCCCCTGTTGATACTTATCTGAGGCCTAAGAAAAATTGCATTGAAAGGAGGAATACTGATGTCAAAGCATGATACCCCTATGCTGGACGAACTGGAGAAGGGCCCATGGCCGAGTTTCGTCACTGATCTGAAACGGCAGGCCGAGACGAAGCCGGAGTGCTGGGATATTCTTGGACAACTGGAACTCTCATACGAGGATAAAATTACCCACTGGAAACATGGCGGTATTGTCGGTATTTTCGGGTACGGCGGTGGTGTGGTCGGTCGTTATTCAGATGTTCCTAAACGCTTTCCCGGCGTCGAGCACTTCCATACGGTTCGGGTCAATCAGCCGTCATCCAAATACTACTCGACCAAGTTTCTGCGTGGTATCTGTGACTTGTGGGAGAAGTACGGCTCCGGCATGACCAACATGCATGGGTCCACCGGCGATATGGTTCTGCTGGGCACCCGTACCGAGAATCTTGAGCCCCTGTTCTGGGACCTGACCCATGATCTGAATCAGGATATCGGCGGCTCCGGTTCCAACCTGCGGACCCCTTCCTGCTGTCTGGGACAGTCCCGTTGCGAGTTTGCCTGCTATGATACCCAGGAGATCTGCCATACCCTGACCAATCATTATCAGGATGAGTTGCATCGGCCCGCCTTTCCCTATAAGTACAAGTTTAAATTTTCCGGTTGCGCCAATGACTGTGTTGCCGCCATTGCCCGTTCCGACCTGGCTGTCATCGGGACCTGGAAAGACGATATCCGTATCGATCAGGCCGCAGTCAAGGAATATATGGCCGGCAATTATCCCGCCAACGCCGGTGCTCATGCCGATCGTGACTGGGGCGCCTTTGATATCCAGAAGGAAGTTATTGATCTCTGCCCCACCGGCTGTATGTCGATGGAAGGCGATGAATTGAAGGTTGATAACAGCGAGTGTACCCGCTGCATGCACTGTATAAATGTTATGCCGAGGGCTATGCGTCCGGGCAAAGAGCAGGGTGCGACCATCTGTATGGGTGCCAAGGCCCCGATTCTTGAGGGTGCCCAGTTTGCAACCATGATCATTCCTTTCATCAAGATAGAGAAAGAGAATGAGTACGAGGAAGTTATTAATGTCATTGAAAGTGTCTGGGACTGGTGGATGGAACACGGCAAGAACCGCGAACGGGTCGGCGAGGCCATGCAGAGAATCGGTCTGGCCAACTTCCTGAGCATCATCGGGGTCGAGCCGCTGCCGCAGCATATCATGGAGCCACGTTCCAATGCTTATATTTTCTGGCGGGATGAAGAAGTTCCTGGCGGCTTTGAGCGTGATATCGTCGAGTTCAGGAAACGCCACGCAGCTTAATTGTCATTAACCGAATTTACTGTAATTATTATATAAGGAGAATATATCATGGGTTATGATCCGAATAATCCGATGGAAGGTCGGATTACCGATATTGGGCCGCGTTATTATGATGAGTTTCTGCCGCCTGTCATCAAGGCGAACAAGGGCAAGTGGCTGTATCATGAGATTCCCGCTCCGGGCATCTTGATTCATACCTCCGAGACCGGCGCCAAGTGCTATACGGTTCGGGTTGGTGCCGCCCGGCTTATGTCCATCGAGCATATCCGCGAAATGTGTGATATCGCCGATGCCCACTGCGAAGGCTATCTGCGTTTCACCACCCGGAACAATGTGGAGTTTATGACCGATTCCGAGGACAGCATGAAGTCCCTGATCGAGGATCTCAAGAGCCGCGGCAACAAGTTCCCCATCGGCGGCACCGGTGCCTGTATCACGAATATTGTGCATACCCAGGGCTGGGTCCACTGTCATACCCCGGCCACTGATGCCTCCGGCCCGGTCAAGTGTGTTATGGACGAGCTGTTCGACTACTTCGGTTCCATGAAACTGCCCGCGCAGCTGCGCGTCGCTCTGGCCTGCTGCCTGAATATGTGCGGTGCCGTGCACGCTTCCGATATTGCCATCCTCGGCATTCACCGGAAGCCGCCGATGATCGACCATGGACATATCACCGGTGTCTGCGAGCTGCCGCTGGCCATTGCCGCCTGTCCGCTGGGCGCGGTGAAGCCCGCCAAGGTAGTAGTGGACGGCAAGGAGATCAAGTCCGTCAAGGTAAACGCCGAGCGCTGTATGTTCTGCGGTAACTGCTACACCATGTGTCCGGCTATGCCTCTGGCTGACCCGGATGGTGACGGTATTGCCATCCTGGTTGGCGGCAAGATCTCCAACCGGATATCGGCCCCCAAGTTTTCCAAGCTGGTTATCCCCTTTCTGCCGAATAATCCGCCGCGCTGGCCCGAGGTTGTGGAGGCGATTGTGAATATCGTCACGGTCTATGCCGAGAACGCCAACAAGTATGAGCGTCTTGGCGAATGGGCCGAGCGGATAGGCTGGGAGAAGTTTTTTGAGAAATGCAATATTCCGTTCACCGAGAAATCCATTGACGATTACCGGATGGCCTACGAGACGTGGCATACAACCACGCAGTTTAAATACACAAGTGCTACCGCTAGTTATACCGACTAATACCGTGTGCAGTGCAGCCTGGCTCCGTAGTTGAGCCAGGCTGTTCTTGGACTCACCCCCTATTATTATGGAGACCATTATGGCTCTGAGTAAAGAAGAATTGAAAGCAGTAATCATTGAGAAAGCAATCAAGGCTCCCAAACCTCAGCTGTACCTCAAGGATTTCTATAAATGTGATCCTGATTCCAAGCCTCGTGTCATTAAGAATGTTGCCAACGAGCTGGTAAGAGAGGGAGAGTTGATGTACTGGTCTTCAGGGTCGACGACCATGTATGCGCGCCCGGACCGGATTAAGAACGAAGAAGGGGCGCAGGGAGTTAATGACTGAGCTTCTTGTGTTTTCATTCTCTTCCGTTCTTCAAGCAGAGGCCTGCCAGCCTCTGCTTTTTTTGTTTAGCTGACTGAAGGCGGCTGGGCTGCCTGGGTCCCTTACCGACAGGCGCCGCCTGTCGGTTGTTGCGCACCTTCAGCCTCGGGTATCAGGCCGATCTCCGAGGACGGTTTATCTTGTCGATGCATACTGAACCAGCGGTTGTCAGGTATCCGGAGGCGGATTCGACCAATTCCCTTGCCCTTGAGCTGGGGCATCAGGGTGCGGCTCACGGCACGGTGGTCGTGGCCGGCCGGCAGACTGGCGGTCGCGGTCGGGGAGGGAAATGTTTTGTCTCGCCGCCCGGCGGTCTTTATATGTCCGTTATTCTGAGGCCGGACCTGGCGCTTGCTTATCTGCGCCTGGTGACGCTGGCCGCCGGGGTCGCCTGCAGCACGGTCCTGGAAAAACAAACCGGGATCGCGCCTCTTCTCAAGTGGCCCAACGACCTCTATTGCGGCTGGAAAAAGCTCGGCGGCATTCTGACGGAAACGGCCCCCTGGTCAGCCGCGCAGGCCGGCGTTTCTTTTGTGGTGGTCGGCATCGGCCTGAACGTTAATTCGCTGTCGGCGGATTTCCCGCCGCCCCTGCCGGACCAAGTGACGTCGTTGTACGAGATTACTCACCGTCGCTATGATCTTGATCTGCTGCGGCGGGAAATTGTTCGGCAGCTGGATTCTCTGGTTTCCGGTCTGGAACAAAATGCGGCGGCACTCTTTTCTCTATGGCGGCGGCGCGATTTTCTCCTGGGCAAGAATATAACCTGGCAGAATGCGGACGGCCTTGTTGTACATGGAGCCGGGGCCGGCCTGCGGCAGGACGGCCGCTACCTTCTTCGAACACCTGATGGCCTCATCCACCCGATATTGGCGGGAGTACTCAAGGTGGACCCAGGGAATCCGGTGGAGCCGGGGCGATCATAACGTAAGCCGCTACAGGTGCCACAGATTTACGTAGTTGCTTCCGTTCGCTATAGTCCCTCTATGTGGGCGGAAGTGACCGCGTGAAGATGGGGTGCCTGTGGCGGCTTACAGGTTAGATGCAAGTAATAACGCAGAGTGCCACACCATGTGACCAGTTACATCGTAACGACAAATTATTATGGATACGACATTATTCCGAGCCTTGGTTGTCAGCGAGAAGGAACCCGGTTCCTATACCAGGCAAATCAGCGAAAAATCTCTCGACGATCTGCCGGCAGGCGAGGTGTTGATCCGGGTCGATTATTCTTCCCTAAATTACAAGGACGCCCTGTCCGCCACCGGCAACCGGGGGGTAACCAGGAAATATCCGCACACCCCTGGCATTGACGCGGCCGGCGTTGTGGTCCGGAGTTCCGTCAAGGAGTTTCGGCCCGGCCATGAAGTCCTTGCCTGCGGTTATGATCTCGGCATGAATATCCCGGGCGGCTTTGGCCGTTATATCAGGGTGCCTGCGGCCTGGGTCCTGCATAAACCTTCCGCCCTTACCTTGCATGCGTGCATGCAGATTGGTACCGCCGGTTTTACCGCCGCCCAGTCTGTTTTTGCCCTGCTCGGCAGCGGCGTGAAAAAAGCTGACGGCCCGATCCTGGTCACCGGCGCAACCGGTGGCGTGGGCAGTATTGCCGTTGCCATTCTGGCCCGGCTTGGTTTCTCTGTCACCGCCGTTACCGGCAAGGCCGGGGAGCATGACTTCCTCGGGCGGCTTGGGGCGGCGGCGGTCTTGAACCGGAAACAGGCGACCGGCGGCATGACCCGCATGCTGCTTCGTGAACGGTGGGCAGGGGTCGTGGATACGGTGGGCGGCGATATCCTCGCCACGGCCATCAAGGCAACAAAATATGACGGCCGGGTCACCTGTTGCGGTAACGCCGCCTCGGGAGAGCTGCCGATCAGTGTTTATCCGTTTATCCTGCGCGGCGTTCAACTGCTCGGCATTGACTCCGCCCGCTGCCCCATGGCGCGGCGGCAGGAAATATGGCGGAAGCTGGGCGGCGAGTGGTATATTCCATTTCTCGAGGAGATGACCCGCACCATATCGTTGCCGGAGCTTGATGCCGCAATTGACCGTATGTTGCGGGGCGGAATCAGGGGGAGGATCGTAGTCGACCTGCAGGAGGGTAACTGATCACAGGGTGTGGAACACCGCCCTATTACTTGCATTTAACCCGTAAGCCGCCACAGGTGCCACAGATTTACGTAGTCGCTTCCGTTCGCTATAGTCCCTCTATGCGGGCGGGAGCGACCGCGTGAAGATGGGGTGCCTGTGAC
>VAPE01028033.1_pt1 | contig 29678 bp, 16 predicted proteins | sample 3393911 | NCBI WGS metagenome assembly VAPE01 (sample SAMN08290436, study PRJNA428436) | hydrothermal vent metagenome | isolation source: Deep-sea hydrothermal vent chimney | place: Atlantic Ocean: South-mid Altantic Ridge
AACTTTCACGTTACTTTACAGTTGCGCGACAGCTTGTGATTTTCACACAATTCCCTATTAATCAGTGTTAAGCTAAACCTTAATCGGATTGATAAGTATTACAAGGAACTTTTTTTATCGCGGTAAAATTACATGTTATTTCGATACTGTTCCAAATAATTTTAAAGTTTCCGCTGTCTGTCCAAAACCCAAATGGAATGATTTACTGTTATGTGCATCCAAGGCAACCATTAAATCACAAAAACTATCTCAATTAGTGAGTTGCCCAAAAAGCATGCAAAGCAATTGATTCCAGCAAGTAAAATGTTTTACATATTTGTTACCATTATATTCTTCAACCACACGGGCAAAAACTCGTTGGGGCAAAAACTCAACGATTTGTGGGAAACATACTTCCCTTGATTCATAGTTGTACCATTTAATGCCCAACTTAAACAATTCAAATCGTCACACTACAAAGGCAGTCGTAATTTACAGACTAACAATGATTTCAAAGAATTTTTAAATATTTTTAGTGGACACTAGTGTTATCAAGTATTAACTTAAAATTATTATTTAGTTAACCAGAATATGAAATTGATAATGTTCTTTTGCTGCAAAATAATGGGTGCAGGAATATGAAAGACTTTTTGTCCGGACAAACTGTTTGATGTTCTCCACAAGTTATTGATTAATATTCTTCATTAATTAATTAAATAATTAGATAATTTGCATATGAAATGTTTTTATTCTGCGGGGCTTAAATTTAGGAGTAAATTTGTCCCAATTGTCTTAATGATCATGCTTTTCTCAATCTCCCACGCTGTTTTCAGCTCCCCAAAATCGGGGAATGGCACAGCAGTAATTGAAAAAAAGATTTTAGTTTCCGGTATTGTAAAAGATTCTCGTAACGAACCTATACCGGGAGTGACTATATTGGTAAAGGGAACTAATACAGGGACAACTACGGATGCTGATGGAAAATTCCAACTTACAGTTGATAATAAAAATGCAATTCTCGTAGTTTCATATATCGGATTTACTACCCAGGAATTGTTAGTTGGAGGTAAAACCTATTTTGAAATTATACTCAATGAGGTTTCTACCGGCCTAAATGAAGTGGTTGTTGTTGGGTATAGCACTTCCAGGAAAGGTGATATTACAGGAGCTGTTTCCATAGTTAAGTTGAATAAAGCTGTAAGCCAGCCCATTTCCAACATAAATGTAATGTTGCAGGGCCAGGCTTCTGGTGTTAATGTGCTTAGCTCTGCTTCACCCGGAGGGCCAAGCACCCTTAGGATCAGGGGTTATAGCACAATAAGAAATAACGACCCGTTATATGTGATTGATGGTGTTCCGACCACTTCGGGAATAAACATGATTAATCCAAACGACATCAAGTCAATACAAATTTTAAAAGATGCCGCTTCCGCTTCTATTTACGGGTCAAGAGCTGCAAATGGGGTTGTTATTATCACAACAAAAAAAGGGAGAACAGGTAAGATCAAAGTCTCTTTCAATATGTACAAAGGGGTCCAAAATGTTTCCTCTCTCCCAAACAATCTAACCGCACAAGAGTACGGAAACGTATTTTGGGAAGCTTTTAAGAATGATGGTATTACCCCATCACACAGCATTTATGGAAATGGGGCTTCTCCGGTTATTCCTGCATTTTTAGATGCTAAGAAAACAATTCCTTCAGCTAATACAAATTGGCTTTCCGTAATTTTTCATCCTGCAAGTGTTCAATCTTATTATTTAGACCTTTCCAGAGGGAGCAAAAATTCGCATTCTATGTTTTCTTTGGGTTATTTTAATCAGGATGGCACGTTGAGATATACCGGTTTTGCACGTGTTACAGCGCGTCTCAATTCCGATTATGAGATACTCAATGATAAGGTTATTATCGGGGAAAATTTTACTATATCCCATTCGGGAACGGTAGCTTCCCATACCAATTCTTTATTGGGTAATGCAATTTATGCTGCAGATAAAATTCCCAGTATTGCACCGGTATACAATATCTACGGAGACTTTACAGGATATCCTTTATCTGATATTGAAAACCCTCTCGGAAAATTATATAGAAATAAAGATAACAAACAATATAAACTTCTGCTCTTTGGGAATGTATATGCTAAAATACATATTCTCAACAACTTAATGTTTGAATCAAGTCTTGGGGTAAACTACATAGCGATAAGGGGTTCTGTTTTTAATCCTACGTATTCGGAGCCGAATTCGCGGAGAAAAGTAAACGATTTAACGGTCAATAACCAGTTAAAATTTAATTGGGTTTGGACTAATACCCTGAATTATACAAAGACATTCAATGGGAAACATTCTTTGAATGTCTTGCTCGGCATGGAAAGTATTGAGAATAATAATGAATACACAACTGCCTCGGTAAAGGATTTGCCTACAAACGCAATTAATATGAGAATTTTAAATGCCGGGGATCCGGGTACACAAACCAACACAGGGGGTAAAGTAGAATCTTCGTTGTTTTCTTATTTTGGAAAATTAAATTACAGTTATAAAAGCAAATATTTGTTTTCAGCTACATTGCGTAGAGACGGAACTTCCAAATTATTAAACAATCGTTGGGGAACTTTCCCGGCGCTATCTGTTGGGTGGAGAATCTCAAAAGAAGGCTTCTTTAATAAAGACGGTGTGGTATCTAATCTAAAATTAAGAGCCGGGTGGGGAAAAACAGGAAATCAGGATATACCTGCTTATCAAACTATTTCAGGATATAACAGCAACCCTTATTACTCAAATTATGCCATTACCGGCTCTCAGACCAGCACGGAAACAGGTTTTACATTGACGAGAATTGCAAATCCTAATTTGAAATGGGAAACAACTACTCAGGCAGATATTGGAGTAGATGTTGGATTATTCGATAATTCAGTAAATTTTACAGCAGATTATTTTATTAAGAAAACTGATAATTTACTGTTGTTTAAAACTTTAGCTCCGGATCAGGGTATTACCAACAGAGGACAGTGGCAGAATGTCGGTGCAATGCAGAATAAAGGACTTGAATTTTCTGCAAATTACAACAGCAACAGAAGTAAAGTTTTCTTTTTTAACATTGGGGTCAACATTTCAATGATTAAGAATAAATTACTGTCACTCGGAGAAGGAATTAATTTTATTGAAACCAATCCGGCAGTTTTGCATAGTGTCAATTTTGATCAACCTACTTCCCGTACAGCAGTTGGTCAGCCCATTGCCTCTTTTTATGGTTATGTTGTAGAAGGGATTTTTCAAACAGATGCAGCAGCAGCAGCCAGCAATCAACCAAATGCAAAAGCTGGAGATTTTGAGTTTAAGGATTTAAACGGAGATGGGGTAATTGATGCTTCGGACAGAACTTTTTTAGGTTCACCACTTCCTGATTTTACCTACGGATTCAATTTTTCGGGAACCTATAAAAATTTTGATTTCTCATTGTTTATTCAAGGTTCTCAGGGAAATAAAATATATGATTTATCCCGTTATTACAGCGATTTTTTCGACCTGTCAAATTATAACAAAAGTGATCGTATTTTGAATGCCTGGACACCTCAAAATACAAACACAGATGTTCCAAGGGTATCTTTGAATGATTTAAACAATAACATACGCCCTTCTTCCTATTATGTTCAGGATGGCTCTTATCTGCGACTGAAAACAATACAAGTCGGGTATTCATTACCGAAAAGATTATTAAAAAAACTGAAAGCCTCTGAAATCAGAGTGTATATTGAAGCTTATAATTTACTTACAATTACGAAGTACCAGGGATTGAACCCGGAAATTGGCCTTCAAAACTATACATCATCAGACCGGAATTTAGATATTGGTGTTGACAGAGGGGTCTACCCATCTTCAAAGACAATATCCTTAGGTTTTGACATTAATTTTTAAAACACTTAACATGAAAAAAATATTTTATATAATAATTGTTACCGGACTTCTGGTTACATCTTGCAAAAAGGACTTTTTAGTAAAAGAACCTTACGGAGAACTTACCACGGCACAGGTAATTTTACCTGATCATATCGAACAATTAATAATTTCTGCTTATAGTATTTTGAACGGGCAGGGAAATGAAGCTTCAAACGCGTTTAACTCACCGGCTTCCAACTGGAGTTTTGGAGATGTAATTTCTGATGATACTTATAAAGGCGGTGGCGGAATTGGTGACCAGAACCAAATTAACAGGATGGAAATTTTCGCAACGGATCCTCAGATAATAGATGTTGAACAAAAATGGGCAGTCCTTTATGAAGGTGTTGGCCGCGCCAATACAGCTATCGCTGCTTTAAATAAATCAAAAATTGATGAAAGTTTAAAGAAGGAGCGTATTGCGGAGATGCGTTTTTTAAGAGGCCATTTCTATTTTGAATTGAAAAAAATATATAATCGTATTCCATACATCGACGAAAACGGAAAGTATTTATCAAATCAACAAATAACCACTACACAGGTTTGGGCTAAAATAGAAGATGACTTTATTGCTGCTGTATCAGTTTTGCCAGGTATGCAAAAAGATCTTGGACGCCCCACAAAATGGGCAGCTGAAGCATATTTATGCAAAACATACTTATATCAACAAAAATGGGCTAAGGCAAACGTAGCTGCAGATAAAGTAATTGCAAACGGAGGTTACAGCTTAATGGCGAACTTTAGCGATATATTTTTATCCGGGAACGATAATGGCTCCGAAGTTATATTTGCCGTCCAAAATTCCATTAATGATGGATCGCCAAGAAACTATAATGGTTCTATCGGCGACCGGTTAATGCCTCCCGGCGGGCCAAGATACCCAAAGTATGGGTTTGAGCGCCCATCACAAAATTTGGTAAATTCTTTTAAAACCAATAGTAAAGGGTTACCTCAGTTGGATAATATAGATGTTACCGATTCAAATACCGTAGATCCAAGATTGGACGTTACTGTGGGAAGACCAGGAATTCCATATAAAGATTTGGGGATTTTGTATGAAGCCAGTTGGGAAAGGGATGATGCAACGTATGGGCCATACGCTCCTAAAAAAAGGGTGATCTCAGCAAACGACCCGAACTATTTGCCTACATGGCCCTATGTCACTGCCGCTAACACTATCATTATCAGGTATGCAGATGTATTACTTTGGAAAGCTGAGGCGTCTATTGAACTAGGCAATCTGGAAGCTGGCAGGAAGTACATTAACATGGCACGAAACAGAGCCAAGAATAGTAAATATATTCAGAACCTGGCCAATACTGCCAATGCAGGAAATTATCTTATAGATACATACAATACTCCCTTTTCTGATTACCAAGAGGCTATCACTGCTTTACGGGAAGAAAGAAGAGCAGAATTTGCATTAGAAGGTCAACGATTCTTTGATTTGGTACGTTGGCATATTGCAGGAAAAGTATTAAATGCTTATTTTGAAAAAGAAAAGCTCAAAAGAGGCTATTTGGTTGGGGCAAAATTTATTACAGGTAAAAATGAATATATGCCAATTCCACAAAGCGAAATTGATGCCGGACCACAAAATGATAATCCGGAATCAGCTAACACTCAAAATCCGGGGTATTAATATTATTTTTCTCATAAAGCGTAAAAAATCATGGGACTGTCTGAAAACTTGTACGTGTTTTTTAGATGGCCCCATTGATTTATTATTTTTCCTATATTTAGGGCTTAATGGACAAAAAAAGGAATGCTTTAAGGACGTTTAGCTTAAGATTCGACAGATAATAATTACAAAAAATGATGGGCGGTAAACAGGCTTTTGAAAAACAACTGGATTATTTTTTTGCTAATAATCTCTTTAATGTTGGAAATGAGCCGGATATTCAGGTGCCTTTTCTTTATGCATATACCGATGCCCCATGGAAAACTCAAAAATTAGTACATCAGATTCTTACGGAACCAACAATAAATCGTTATGGTAGCAAAAAGTTTAAAAAGCCGATAGTACGAGAGGTGTTTTTAGATAGTCCGGAAGGGTATATTACTGATATGGATGAGGATGCGGGAGCTATGTCAGGATGGTATATTTTTGCCTCAATGGGGATATATCCTGTGTGTCCGGGCAAACCTGTTTTTGCACTTTGTTCTACCTTATATGAAAAAACGACGATATATACTGGTAAAGGCAAAACCTTTGTTATTCAGGCAGAAGTTGTAAGTGACAAAAATATTTATATCCAATCTGCTATGCTTAACGGCAAGAAGCTGGAAAGAGCCTGGATAAAATATGATGAAATTTTATCAGGAGGAAAATTAATCTTTAAAATGGGAGCTTATCCATGTAATTGGGGTGTGGCACTAAAAACCCACCACCATCATTAAGCAATTATAAAAATTAATTATAAACAAAATATTAATAAAATGAAACAATATATTTTTAAAGTAGCTATTTTCATTCTTTTGCTAAGCAATTTAAATGCCTTTTCGCAAGAAAATAAAGGGTTTGATCCTAATTATAAATTATTGCAAAGTAATTCTGTTGTACAAGACAAGAACTTTTATTTGTTTACAGCAATACAACAAGTACCAAAAATAAAATACTTGTTTCTTTCCAATGAAAAATTGGCGGATTTTTTAAAAGCAAAAAAAATACAAATTGCGACAGACGCTAAAACTTGTGGTGAACAATCAGATTGTCATTTGACCCTTTTTTTATGGAAAGAGGAAGATGTAAAATTTATTTCAACACAGTTGAGGAAACTGTACTCCTCAAATACTGAAGTTAAAAAATTTATTCAGGATTATCTAAGGCCATCCGGTTATTATCAAAATTATGCAAATCTGTCAGATGAAGAAATCTTAATCAAAGCATGGGAAGATGCGGCAAAAGGAATGAATCATATCATTAATGTTTATGGCAAAGGAATAAAACCTATGTATCCCAACATTGATTCAATTGGTTACGATAAAAATTCAATATTTTACAGACGGTTAATAGATCTTAATTCCAATAGTGTAGTCAATGACATAAAAAATATGGACATGTTTTTTGAGCCTTCTTTACGGTTTGCCATTAACTTGTTAGATATTAACGACAGATTTGAGGCTTCATCTTATGAGCCTTTGGCATTGCGTGAGAATAAAACCACAGTCGAAAGAATTAAGTCAATTGATTGGAATAAATATAAATATGCTGTTATTCTGGTTCCCGGCTATGGCCCTGAAAAAGAAAAAGTACCACTTAGCCCTGTTGCAAAATTCAGATTAAAATTGGCGGTAGCACGTTATCGGATGAAGCTTGCTCCGATAATAGTGGTATCTGGAGGCAGAGTGCATCCTTATCAAACGCCTTATTGTGAGGCTCTTGAAATGAAGAGGTTTCTTATTGAAAGATACCAGATTCCTGAAAATGCAATTTTAGTTGAGCCACATGCTCGTCATACAACAACAAACTTTAGAAATACAGCTCGATTAATTTATAGATATGGAATTCCTGCCACTAAGAAAGATTTAGCTACAACAACAAAATATCAAAGCCGTTACATAAGCAATCCAGGTTTTGATAAACGAAACATGAGAGAGTTGGGCTATGTCCCGTACGTTTTATTTAAAAGATTGAATCAAAATGATATTGAATTTTTGCCAGTCGTAAAATCTTTGCAAATGAATTCGTTGGATCCGCTTGATCCATAATTATTAACGAATTATTTGAAAAATAAAGAATAATACGAATCAAGGGTTAAATTAGCACTATGTTGTTTTCTATTGGTAATATTCAAGAAATAACAAATCGGAAAAAACAAAAAACAAATAAACTCAAAAAAACATTTTTCAAACTTCCGGAAAAAACAGACTTTATTAGAGGCACCTTCTTTGTTCGTAATGTCTATTCATTCAGGTAGTCGAGAAAATGAATAGTCGTTTGTTTGACTTTTTGAAAATTAGAATTTGAAAATTATCCGCCCGGATGAATCCATTCGGACGGGTTTGTGGTTTGAGATTTGTTTTTTTGGTAAGTTTATCCCTGATAAATATCTTTTAATATGCAGAAGATTCTTTAATCAACCCACTATATTCGACATAGAGCCGTTAAATTTCAACTTTGTAAAACACTAAACATCAGGCATTATTTTCAACCCTTGATTCGCATAAATAATAAATAGCATCGGAGATTGAAACAGGTAGATACTTTAAGCCAGCCTGTTTCAATTTCGGTAAGGACGTAAGTCGCCCTACCCTGCAATCAAGAAAATAGGCTAAGCCTTTTACCATACCTCCCGGAACAAAAATAGAGACTGCCTACCACAGGTACTTCTGTTATCCGATTTTTCGTTTGTAATAAATAGTACATTTGTGAATGCATTATACCAGTTGCAAACATTTACCTCAACCGGTCAAGAGATAGAAACCATCAAACTATGGAGAAAAAATTAATTTACGGAATACAGCAGATCGGCGTTGGCGTGGACAATGCTGATGAAGCCTTTGAATGGTACGCGACACGATTGGGGGCTGATGTGTCCGTATTTGAAGATGAAAATGTGGCTACTGATATGGCGCAATATATGGGTGGAAAACCTCATAAGAAAAAGGCTATCTTGTCAATGAACATGCAGGGTGGCAGCGGATATGAGATATGGCAGTATCTGGACAGAAAACCATCTAAACCAAAAACCGGTTTAAAAATTGGAGATCTGGGAATAAATACAGCGGTTATAAAATCAAGAAATATAAAAAAGACTTACGATAGATTAAAAGGCCTTGGCGTAGAGGTATTGACTGACATTTGTGAAGAACCGGATTCTAAAAAAAGTTTCCACATTAAAGACCCCTATGGCAATTTACTAAGAATCAAAGAGTTTAATTCATGGTATGCTAATAACGGACAGGATATTGGAGGGACTTACGGATGCCTGATTGGGGTCTCTAATATTGAGACTTCTATGAAATTATATTCGGAGATTCTGGGATATAACCAGGTTGTTTATGATAAAACCGGTCTTTTCCCTGACTTAAAAGACTTGTCCAACGGAAGTTGCCGGTTTCGTAGAATTTTGTTAGGACACAAGCCTGACAGAACCGGTGGATTCAGTAAGTTATTCGGCGAAAGCCAGCTGGAGCTCATTCAAAATCTGGATGCTCCTCCTCAAAAGATATTTGCCGGCAGGTATTGGGGCGACATTGGATTTATCCATTTGTGTTTCGACATAAGAAATATGAAAGCACTGACGAAAGAATGTGCAGAGAAAGATTTTCCTTTTAAAGTACTCAGTAGGGAATCATTTGACATGGGTAAAGCCAACGGACATTGGGGCTATATTGAAGATTCGGATGGAACATTAATTGAGTTTGTCGAAACCCATAAAGTACCTTTGATTAAAATACTTGGTCTGAACATTAACCTGAAAAAAAGAGATCCTGACAAACCGCTTCCCAACTGGATGATTAAAGCTATGAGACTTAAAAGAGTGCGTTTTAAGCAGGAACAGGGCTGAGCAATTTTTCATCAACAAAGGATTTTCTATCCAAAAAATAATGGTACAAATAGCTTTTATTTGCACCATTATAGATTGTGTAACAACCGAGACTGTTACACCAGCGACAATGTATGATTGAGGTCGGCAATAATGTCGTCTGCATCTTCAATGCCTACGGAAAGGCGTACAAGGCCATCTGTGATACCAGCTTCCAACCGTTCTTCTTTCGACAGTTTGGAATGGGTCATGGAGGCAGGATGCTGAATAAGCGTTTCAATACCACCGAGAGAAACGGCAAGCAAAGCAAGTTGCACATTATCCATAACCGTTTTCCCTGCTACTATTCCGCCTTTCACCCCAAACGACATCATAGCACCGGGGCCGGCCATCTGCTTTTTGGCAAGATCATATTGTGGATGAGACTTAAGTCCGGGATACAAAACCCAGTCGATTTTGGGATGATTCTCCAGAAACTCAGCAACTTTAATGGCATTAGCCTGTGCTCTTTCTATTCTTACCGAAAGTGTTTTCAGTCCGCGGCGGGTAAGCCAGGCCTGATGCGGATCCATGTTGAAACCTACATTTTTCATCACGTAAGCTATCTCACCAAAAAGTGCTTTGGTCTTTGTGATAACACAACCGCCCACAATGTCAGCATGGCCATTGATAAACTTTGTCATGGAATGCAGAACAATATCGGCACCCATATCCAGTGGTTTTTGAAGATAAGGGCTGCAAAAAGTATTGTCCACACAGACCAAAATATTATGTTTATGAGCAATAGCAGCAGCACCGGCAATATCTGTAATTCCCATTGTGGGATTGGCCGGCGTCTCCAGAAAGAGCAACTTCGTATTGGAACGAATGGCCTTTTCGATATTTTCAAGATGGGTGCAATCTATGAAGGTACTCTCCACACCTAGTTTAGGATATAGTTTTTCCATAATACTCCGCGAAGGTCCGTAAATAGAATTATGACCGATCATGTGGTCTCCTGAGCTAAGGATGGTAAGATATACATTGTTCACGGCAGCCATTCCGGAAGAGGTAACCACTGCAGCATAACCGTTTTCCAACTCAGCCAACGTATTTTGAAGGTCATCAATGGTTGGGTTGCCGAGACGCGTATAAATGTATCCTTTCTCCTCGCCGGAAAAACAGCGGGCGCCGTGGTCGGCATTTTTAAACCTGAAAGTTGAAGTTTGATAAATAGGTGTTACCGCACTGCCCAAGGCATCTTCAATGCCTCCGGAGTGTATCAGTTTTGAATTAAATCCTGCACTTTTTGTGTCCATTTTTGTTACTTTATAAATTATTAATAATGACAATAGTTCTGACTAAGGGATTGTTAATTTTTGTTTGTGCCTCTATTTTTTCGTTTATGTAAAATGAATTGATAATGTTCGGAATCTTCCCGTACCATACGGATTTTACAATGAGGACAAAGCCCGCTTCCGCATGGGATACCGGTAGTATGTTCCACTTTGTAATCGCATTTGGGGCAGATGCAGTAGCCAGCCACCCCCATGCCACCATGAAAACGGCCGCCACATCCGGCGCCTCCGCCTCTTTTCTGAAAATTATTGGTAGCCTCTTGCAACGGAACAACTTGCGTCTCTCCACAAACCGGACAACTACCTGCTTTCCATCCTGATTTACGTTTTAAAACCGAGCCGCAGCATTCGCAACGATACCAGTCAGCTTTAAATTCTACATGTCCGCCTTCAATGGAAATACGTTTATTTTCGACAAAAGCTTTGGCAACTTTCTTCCGTGCCGATTCATAAATGCGGGTAAAGGTAGGCCGGGAAATACACATCCGTATAGAGGCTTCCAGTTGAGTAAGCCCCTCATAGTCGGTTAGTTTGATCGCCTCATATTCTTCAAAAAGAAGTATAATCCTATCTTCCAAAGCAGAAGAATAGTCACCACTTTCGGGTACAAAGCCGGAAACCGACGGTGGCTCACTAAGCATTCTTCTTCTTTTGGGTCGAGGCGACATGTATTAAAACCTTTGGATGCAAATATATTGAACATTTGTTCATTCTCATCTATTATTCTAACATAAGATGTGGTTTTTTCCCATGATGTCAGAATTATATCTGAATAAAAACAGACAGCTTTATTAAGGCATTGACACCGGCTGAAAAACCAGAAACGGTACTTTCAAACCAAGTAAAATTTTTCGTAAACTTGTATGCAACAATTTACCATGAAAAATCCTATTGTTTTCGGTCTGCTCATACTTCTTGCCGGCTCGGCAAACATCCTTTCGGGGCAACCGGCAAAAAGTGGAAAAGCTATCTTAAGAATAGGATTTTACAATGCAGAAAACTATTTCGATCCTTTTGCTGATTCCACCATTGATTACACCCAGTTTAACCCCGGCGGTGACCATCACTGGTCTGCCTGGCGTTATAAAACAAAACGGCAACACATTTTCAAGGTGATAACAGCTATGGGCGGATGGCATGGCATGGATATCATGGCCTTTGCAGAGATTGAGAACCGGTTTGTGTTGGAAGACCTGTTGAAAAACAGTCCGCTGGGAAACCAAAACTATGGAATCATTCATTTTGAATCGCCCGACCATCGCGGCATTGATGTAGGTCTTATCTACAGAAAGGCAAGCTTCCATCCTCTTTTTGCCAAAGTCATCCGCGTACATGATTCGGTAGATAATAATTTACGAACACGTGATATTTTGTATGTGAAAGGTACCGCCGAAAACGACACGCTACAACTTTTTATCAACCACTGGCCTTCACGTTATGGCGGGCTTATGGCAACCGTATCGAAAAGGCTGCTGGCAGCGAAATTCCTCCGCCATGCGGTAGATTCCATTTGTAGAAAAGAGCCGGACGCCCACATCCTTATCCTTGGAGACTTTAATGAAACAGTTGCTGACAAAGGGCTGCAGTGGATCGTCCGTCTGCATAATCAGTGTAACATAATAGCTCTACCACCACATTATAATTATGGGCTGGCAAAAGGAAGTATTAAAAGTTTTTCAGGCTGGACACTTTTTGACAGAATACTTTGTTCAAAAAATCTCACAAGTAACCATTCTCCTATCTTGGTTGTTGGTAAAAGCTTTCATATCTTTGATGCACCATTTCTTCTGGAAAAAGACGAAAAAAATATGGGATTAAAGCCAAATCGTACATACAATGGTTTTACTTATCATGGTGGATTTAGTGACCATCTACCTGTGTATGTAGATATTATCTTTCAAAAGGCGAACTATCCATGAAAAGAAAATGGATATTACCTGCCCTTGCTCTTTTGCTTGTATTATTACTGGCAGGAGTGTACGTTACCCGCAACCAGTGGGTAGCTTTCGCCTTGCGACGTACGGTAAACTCCCAGTCGGCAGGGCAAATCACTTTAAATTTTGATGAAGTCAGGGTAGCTGTATTTTCCAGAAAGCTGGCCATAGTCAAGCCTGAATTAACTTTCAAAAATGTATATTTCAACAAAGCTCAGGGCACAATGCTCAAAAAGGCTGTGTTTCAAAAACTTGTACTTATCAATATTTCCCTATGGGATATTATTAAATACAAACAGCTTATCTGTGATAACCTGGCTATCGAACAACCCTCTTTCACCTTGGGGCAGAACCATGCGGCAGCTAAGACCAGAGCTTCTTCTTTCGACCCTGGTTCTCTGATTAATGCCTTACAGAAACACGAAATAACACATCTTAACTTTCGGTTTCTAATTCATCATTCACAAATAAATTTCGGTAAGATCAAGTTAAACCGGGGAAAAGGAAACGGCACTTACGGGAGTGCAAGCTATAATTTGTCCATTGAAAATCTGGGTACCATAAAAGCTGCGGGAGATTCGCTTCATCCGTTAAGTTTTGAAAAAATCGAACTATCCGTCAGGGCATTTCATCGGCATTCCCCTGCCGAAAGAATGGACATTAAGATTGATTCCGCATTTTACTCATCTCTTAGCAATACTCTTTTCCTGAATGGCCTGCAAGTTGTTTCGTCAGACAAAGACAAGACAAAACCACCGGTGACGAAGCTTTACCTGCGGTGGACAAGAATTTCCGGATTGAAAGTAACAAAACAGAAACTCTCTGGGAAAAATATTTTGCAACTCAATAAGGTTAAAGTTGTTGGCGGTATTTACACCTTTAAAATAAATCGGAAAAAACAGAAGAAGAAATCAGCATCAGAGCTGCTTAATAGTCTCTTTTCTACCTATAATATTCTTTCGCTGGATAGTTTAAGTTTAAACCATATGCACCTGCTTGAGGTTGACAACAAGCAAGATACAATACTGAGTATCAAACGTATGAACCTCGACGTGCAGAAAATATGGACAACAAAGAAGATTTTAACAGACCCTTTAGAAGGTTTGCATTTCCAAAGTCTTTCCGCTTCGTGCCGCGAGATACGCTTCGTTGGGGGAAAAAGCCTGTTTATTGTGCACAGCGAAGGAGTCCAATATGCTTCACGTGACAAACAGCTCATCATTAACCAGTTAAAAGTAAAAACACAATGTAAAACAGACACTTCGCAACGGGTCTCCTTCAGAGCCATTAAACTTTCTATCGACAGTTTATCGGATAAAAAGTTTCAAAAAGGCGAGCAACAGCTTCTAACTCTCAACATAGACTCTCCTGAATTATACTGGGAAAAGGACAGCGCCTGCCGGCAGAAGTTATTCGTCCTGCCCTCTTCTTTAAAGCCTTTTAAGATTGAAAAGATCAAGATTAGAAACGGAAGTTTTGGTTATGAACTAAACAATAATCTTTCTCTCAACATATCAGGAATCAATCTCTTTGCCAGTGGTTTACAAAATACTGTATTGAGTAATCCGGATGCATCAATACAATACGACTCTTTGTTTTATCATTCTAAAAAATGCAGGCTCAGCATAGTGAGCATCGGGCTAATGCTGGAAACAAAAGAATTACTTTGGAACAATCGTTTTTTCAGGATTTCCGGACTTCGCCTTCTTCAATCGACTACAATGAAGCAGGACACCCTCAGCATACGTTCTGTTACTTTCACAAAGCCAGAGCTTAACCCGCTAATTTTCGACCAGAAGCTCATTGCCGGAAGTGCCTATATTTACCGGGCAAGCTTTAGCCAAAACTTTCAGGTCAGTGTAAAGAGAACAGATACCCTTCCGGCAAAACACTGGAACAGTTATATAAAACTACCATTTAAGACAAACATAGGCTACGTTCGAATCCTGAAAAGCCGCTTTCATCTCTCTTCCCGGCGTCCCGGCAAAGATTTTAATATTAGCAGCCGGCTCAATCTAAAGTTCTATGGGTTTAAGATGGGGTATGATACTTCATATCTGATTTCGCCACCGAAACAGTGGAAAGCCGCACTACAAAAAATAAAAATCAGGCAGAATAACCTGACTGTCCGTTTGGGAAAAGCAAATCTGAACAGCGACTCCGGAACACTGCAAATTCAAAATATCTCTCTCCGGCAGGTTCAGGACAGCAGCCTGCGATTTAAAATAGACATTCCCGCCATTCGTCTGTTTTCACTGGATTATTGGATACTGCTGCACAGCGATAGCCTTGTTTTTGGGAAAGCAATTGTGCAACAGGGGCAAGCGCGTATGCAGTTTATTAATTTCAAAAGTGGAGATGCCATCAATAAAATCAATAAATGGACTTTCATTTATGACAGTATAATACTGAAACATAGTTATCTGCGGATAAATATTCAAAAAGAAAATAATTCAAAAATTGTCAGTATTGACAACCTGAATTTGCTTTACCATCCTAATCTGCGGTACCGGAAAGTACCGGAAGAAGAGCCTCTCAACTTAATGGAACGCTGGAATTTCAGCATAAAAAAAATAACCTATTCGGACTCCCTGAGAAAATTTCAAATGGTGGCTGACAGAATTGCTGCTCAGTCTGCTGAAAACAGAATAAGCATTAAAAAAATTATTGGCACTAACTTTTCCTCATCACTGCTTCACCCGAAGTTAAGAAATATTTATACCTATTTTTTCATATACGACATGTTATTGAAAGATATTAACTTAAGCAAAAGACAAAACAAAGAGCTCCATATTAAAAGATGGTATATCCCGGAAATGTGGGTGAATGTCATTGACAACAACAACACGAAAAAGAAAAGGTCATTATCTTTTCTGAGCAGTAATTTTTTTAGTCATTACACCCATATTTTGAGCAGCATCCATGTGGACAGCAGCGCTTTTAGAAACGTGAGCTTCAGTTACCAGTACGACAACATGCGCAAGCTGATAAATATTAAAAATACAAATATCCATATCAACGACATCCGTTTGGGAAACAGCCCCTATGCGAAGTCATCAGACGCCCTGTTTGGCACGATGCTCATCAACCTCAACGACCGTGCCGTTATCAGCGGTGACAGCATGTACACTTTTCGCACTAAAGACATCCGTATAAACCTGGCTGACCGGAAGATAAGCCTCGATTCAATAACGCTTACACCCCGATACAGCCGGGATGATTTCTTCGCAAAAGCAGGACACCAGACTGACCGTATCACTCTTTACGGTAAAAGTGCTATATTGGATAATTTTAACCCAGATGACTTGCTGAATAACCATTTTATTCACTTTGGCAAGCTTCGGCTAAACAACCTAAGTCTTCGTTTTGAGCGCGATATGCATTATCCGCGCAGAGAAGTCATCAAACCCCTGCCCATCGACATGCTGGCACGAATTCCGTACCAGTTCAGAATCGACAGCGTACAACTTCGCAACAGCATGATTTCCTATTTCGAGTACGAAGTAATTTCAAAAAATCCGGGTATCTTTTTTATTGATAATTTTAACGTCCTTGCTGAGAACCTTACCAATGAGCTGACACCGGCAGACTCCAACATGATATTAAAATTTCATGGATCAGGCAAATTGATGAAACAGGCAAACCTGGACTTTACATTGGTCATGCCCTATTTTGCCCCACACCGTCAGTGGTGGTTTTCTGCCGAAGCCGGACAAATTGATCTCACCCAATTTAATTTATTGACGGAGAATGTTTTGGGATTAACGGTTCTCTCCGGGGTAGGCAGTCTGGAGGTTCCCTTAATCACTGGAAATGATACTGCGGCCAAAGGAAGTGTTAATTTTTTATACAAAAAGCTTAAAATCAGGCTATACAACAGGAAGAAATCACAGAAAAGTAAAAGATTTTATAGCCCATTTGCAAATTTTATGATGAACAGCATTATCATTAAGAGCAACAATCCGCCGTTCTTAGGCCGTACGAAAAAAGGAATTGTTTATTTCGACCGCGTACCTGAAAAATCATTCATATACTACCTTTGGAAAAGTAACCTGAGTGGAATTCTCTCCACACTTGGCTTCAACAACAAACAACAACGGGAAGGTAAGCGAGAGGATAAGAAACAGACGAAAATTGAGAAGAAAAATAAGCCAAACCCGGAAAAGAAAAAGTAATTGCCCATACAATCTGCGACAATTTTCGGTATATTATGGATAGACTTACACTTGCAAGAGTAAGGCAATAATTTTATCCAGAGTTAGAATTTTATGCGGATTAGCTCTTTCGATGGCTGCTTTGGGCATAATGGGGCTTTCGGCATCATCCGGATGCTGCACAATGGTATAACCACCTTTCTTTTTTACGGCGAGTAAGCCACCGGCACCGTCGGCACTGGCACCTGTAAGGACAATTCCCATGAGATGCGAGCCATACACATCAGCAGCCGTTTCGAAAAGCACATCAATAGATGGCCGCGAATAATTTACTTTTTCTTCCATGGAGAGCGACAGGGTGAAATCGGCTTCCACAAGCAGGTGATAATCCGGTGGAGCAATATAAACCGTTCCCGGCAAAATAGCCTCCTTTTCATCCGCTTCTTTTATTGTTAGCGGAGAAAGGTCATTGAGCATACGCGTCATATAATTATCCGAATGAGGACTCATGTGTTGCACAACCAATATCGGACAGGAAAAAGTAGCGGGCAGAGCAGGCAACAGCTTTTTGAGTGCGAACAAGCCACCTGCCGATGCACCTACAACTACTGCTTTTATTTTCCGTTTCTCAGTCATGTTTTTTCTTGAAAATTTTTTGTCTGGCGTCTATTACCTTATATTTCTTTTCTTCGCTCGAAAACATAAGTGATTCTTTCGTGCCAAGCGCCAGAAAGCCACCGGCAATCAAGCTCTTATGTAACAATTTCAGCACCTCATTTTGCAAATTACGGTTAAAGTATATCAGTACATTCCTGCAAATAATCATATTGACTTCGGCAAAAACGCCATCGGTAACCAGATTATGCTCAGCGAAAACAATATTCTTTTTTAAATTTTTATCAAAAATAACCCATTCGTCATTGGCATGATAATAGTCGGAGAACGACTCCTTCCCTCCTGCTTTTTGGTAATTCGTCGTATATTCCTTAATGTTGCGGATAGGAAAAATTCCTTTCTGGGCCTGTTGAATCACATCCGGATTAAAGTCGGTAGCATAAATCTGCGTCCGTTTCAAAAGACCCTCTTCTTTCAGCATAATAGCAAAAGAATAGACCTCTTCACCGGTGGCACATCCGGCATGCCAAATTTTTAGATATGGATAAGTTTTCAAAATAGGGATGACTTTCTCGCGTACACTTTTGTAAAAGTCAGGGTTACGAAACATTTCTGTCACATTGATGGAGAGGCTACGTACCAAACGTTCAAAAGTACTTTTGTCGTGAAGGACATAGTTCTGAAGCTCAGAGATGCTTTTCATCCCTTCCTGTGCCACCCTGTGTTTAACACGCCTTTTGACATGCGCGCGGCTGTAATCCCTGAAATCGTAGCCATATTGCAAAAAAACAGCCTGTAGCAGCAACTCAAGTTCAATATTTTCAATAGTTGAGAAATCTCTATCCCCCATAACCGGTAGCTGTTTTTATTTATATAGCCAAACGCGAAGCATGGAAATAAGTTTTTCTCTTTCCACCGGTTTTGAAAGATATTCATTAGCGCCGGCAGCAATGCATTTCTCCCGGTCTCCTTTCATGGCCTTGGCAGTAAGTGCTATGATAGGTAATTTCTCAAACCGCTTCTCCTTGCGGATAGCCTTAATGGCGTCATAGCCGTTCATTTCCGGCATCATAATATCCATCAACACCAAATCGACTATACGGGCATTTGCTTTTAACTTCTCGATGGCTTCTCTCCCGTTTTTCCCTACAATGACTTTCATTTCATAATTTTCGAGCAGGCTGGAAAGTGCAAAAACATTGCGCATATCATCATCCACGAGCAGAATAGTTTTGTCTTTCAAAATATTCTCATTATGCATCTTCTCCGACATCTTTTTCTTAACACCGGTAAAGTCGGATTCAACCTGATGCAAAAACAGGGTTGTCTCGTCCAGCAGCCGTTCAAATGAATGCGCTCCTTTCAGGATAATACTGCTACCATATCTTTTCAGCGTTTCGTCTTCCAGACGGCTAAGCTCACGGGCAGTATAAATGACGACAGGTACTTTGGAAGCATTTTTATCGTTGTGAATTTTCTCCAGCACATCGAACCCGCTCATATCCTTCAGTCCGAGGTCAAGAACCATGCAGTCGAACTTATCATTTTTTAGCAACTCAACGGCTTTTTCACCCGACTCAGTCGAGATAATTTCCAGTTTGTCATCTTTCAGCAACTTCTCAATACTTTTCCGTGTAATTTCCTCATCTTCAACAACCAAAAGTTTCTTGAGCGGTTTGTCTGTTATTTGCTTAATCTTTTCAAAAACGGCATCTACCTGCTCTTTGGTTACCGGTTTGGAAATAAAGCCAATGGCACCTTTCTTCAGTAACTCGATATCAAAATCGCCGGCTGAAATAATATGTATGGGGATAGCCCTGGTTTTCAGGTTGGCTTTTAGATGGTCAATTACTTCCTGCCCATCAATACCGGGTAATCCCAGATCGAGGATGATAGCATCCGGCGCATAATAATCTGCGTGATAAAGTCCTGTTTCGCCATCCAAAGCAATGATGGCTTTATAGTTGTGTTCGTGTGCCAAATCTTTAAGCACGCGGGCAAAGTTGATGTCATCTTCGATAATCAGAATTTTTTTATCGTTTGCCTGCAAACTTCCCCGGTCGTCTTCCACCACAGGAATATCCGCAGGAGCATCCGGGATTTCTGTGATTATCTCATCTTCATCTGTTTCAACAGCGGCTTTACTTTCTTCAGCCTCCTGTACAGTGGCATCATTATTTTCATATCTCCAGGGCAAATACAACGTGAATGCCGTACCTTTGTTTTCCTCGCTTACCAGTCCTACAGCTCCTCCCAGCAGGACAGCAAAACTCCGTGAGATACTCAGTCCCAGACCTGTTCCGCCATATTTCCGGCTGGTAGTTCCGTCGGCTTGCTTAAATGCCTCAAAAATGACCTTTTGTTTTTCTTTCAGAATACCGATACCCGTATCGGCAACAGACAAAGCAAGAGCATCATCGATACCCAGCCCCAAAGACTTGAGCACCTTCTTGTCCCGGCAACGCTCCATTTTAAAGGTAATACTTCCTTTTTCAGTAAATTTTATTGCATTGGACACCAGGTTTTTAATAACCTGTTCTACTCTTTGGACGTCGGTTTCGATGAATTCAGGAAGATCATCTGCTTTTTCAATTTTCAGTTCCAGTCCCTTTTCCTCAACCACAGGTTTAAAGCTTGTCTCCACAAAGTTACCCAGATCTTTCAGATAAAGACGACCCAGGTTGACCTCTACCTTACCGGATTCTACTTTAGAGAGATCCAAAATATCATTGATAATGTTAAGCAGGTCAATACCGGAAGAGTTGATAGTGCGGGCAAACTCTCTCTCCTTTTCGCTCAGATTATTTTTTGTGTTTTCGTCCAGCAACTGCGACAGCACGATAATACTGTTAAGCGGTGTTCGCAACTCGTGCGACATGTTGGCGAGGAACTCTGATTTATAGCGGCTCGCCATTTCTAGGTCTTTGGCTTTTTTCTCAATCTCTTTACGAGCCTCTTCCAGTTCCTTATTTTTACGTTTTATGGCATCGCGTTGTATCTCCAGTGCTTTGGTACGCTCTTCCAGTTCTTCGTTGGTAACTTTCAGCTCTTCCTGCTGGGTTTGGAGGTTCTCTTCTGAGCGTTTCAGCGCTTCGGTTTGCTCCTGCAACTCCTCATTAGCCTGACGCAACTCTTCCTGCTGTACTTCGAGGATTTTAGCTTGTTCCTGAGTCTGTTCAAGCAGTCTGCGTACTTTCAGATGAGAGTTCAGGGTGATCACGGCGAGCGCAAGATCCTGAACAGCCAAGTCCATAAAATTAAGTTGAAGCTGACTAAAGTTATTCACGGACCCAATTTCAAGAACACCTACAACCTGGTTTTCAAAGGAGAAAGGGACAATGGCAATCGCCTGTGGTGATTTGCTGCCCAGCCCCATGTCAATCAATGGGACTTCGTCGCTATCCATCCCTGTTATCAGAAGACGTTTTTTGTCATTAAACACCTGTCCTACAATACCTTCTCCAGGTTTATAGGTCTTTTTCAGTTGTTTATCATCACCCGAAACAGCATAAGTTCCCGAAAGTTTCAAGAGGCCATCATATTCATCGAAGAGATAAATCAGACCCACCTGGCCTTGCAGATAGGAAGAGAAGAACTTAATAATCCCGGCACTGAGATCTTCAATATCGTTTTTCCCTTTCAGCACGCCGTCAAGTTCGTTAAGGCCTGATTTAAGCCAGTCTTCGTTACGGAATTTCTCTGCGTTTTTCCGCAAGGTCTCTGTCATTTTAAACAAAGCCTTGCCCAGTGTATCTTTTTTGCCACGTGGAGAGACCAGCGTGTTATAGTCGCCACCTGCAATCTGGTCGGCCTGTTCCACCACTTCGCGGAAGTTGGCTACCATTGTGTTAATAGATTGTGCCAGCACATCATCTTTACTCCGCTCTTCCACCTGCTTGCTAAAGTCACCTTCGGCAACGAGTTGAGCGACATCGGAATATGTTTTCAGAGAAGCCACCAGTTGATTAAAAGTATTTTTCATTTCACCAATCTCATTCTGAGGTGCTTTAATCTCTTTCTGAACAAGTTTGCCGGTAGAGATCTCTTTGCCCCAGGACGAAAGTAACTTTATCGGGTTGACAAACCAACGCGTAACCAGTATGGAAATCAGCACCACCACCAAGATGGTTATCAGGAAACTTATCTTTGCGATATCTGACAATCGACGGGCGAAAGCAAAAGCTTCCTGATGTGAGATTTCTTCTATCAGTGCCCAGTGAACACCATATTTTTCCAATTCATTCAGGTTCCGGTAAATTCCCAGAACATAATACCCTTTGCCTGTAGCATCGTAAGTAGTTACCCGCTCCTCGTCCAGTTCGTTGGTTTTCAGATAAGCTTTATCATCGCGGTGTTGCAGAAAATCTTTCCACTCCAGCGTTTTTTTGTTGACAATTTTCTTTCGTAGTATTTCGGATTTATCGCCAAAGCGCATGGAAGAGCGAAGATAGAGGTCAGAGCCGATGAGAAAAGCCTGGCCTGTTTTTCCGTAACCGGCTTCCTGCTGGATCATACCATTGATGGTTTGCATGGTTATCTGTAAGGCAAATACACCAATGACTTTCCCTTTTTGGTCGGTTACAGCCTGCACGAAAAAACCCGAAATAATTCCCATACTTGGTGCATAGCGTTCCAAATCGGAAAAGAGCATTCTGTGTTCGGCAAGACTTTTTTTCACCGTCCGGGAGAGGCGTGTATCCCGTTTTTTACCCTGGAAAATATTGGTTCCCAAGTCACTCTCTTCTTTGGTACTAAAAAGAACATTCCCTTTTGAGTCGATAAAAAGGAAGTCGTAAAAATTCTGTAGTTTCAGGGAAGGTTTAATTTCCGGGTATAGTGGTTTTGTCAACACTTCCCATTGTTTACTCTTAACAAATTCTCCAACAGGCAGCTTACTTTTATTAAAGTCAGAGGCGAGTTTCTCAAACTGTTGCTTTTTCTGTACGGAGCTGATGTTGATTTCCAGAAAGTCACTGGCTTCATTAAAAAAAGTATAGATGTATTTTAAGCGCAACTGAGAGGAGGCGTTAAGGGATTTTTCGGCCACAATGGTGAGCCCCTGATAAGCTGTCAGAAAGTTAATGAAGCTAACGGCTGCCAGCGGAACAAAAGATATTGCAAGAAACCAGATAAACAATGATTTGCCAACACCTATGTTGTGCCATGTACGAAGGGAATACTTCAACCGTTCCCATTTGCTAGCTTCGTTATAGTCAATATAATCTTTTTTATCCGCCATTTTACCAAATTTAGAGTCTATCTCTTTGTGTATTTCTCAACCATTCCGTATAAGACCTCCGGGTTGACCGGTTTAGAGAGATAATTATCCATACCGGCAGCAATACATTCTTCTTTGTCGCCTTTCATGGCATGAGCTGTCATGGCAATAATGGGAATATGCGATTTTTGCCTGACTTCGGCCATCCTGATCTGCCTGGTTGCCTCAAAGCCATCCATGATTGGCATTTGTACATCCATAAGTACCAGAGAGAACCGGTGGGGATGCTTTTCCAAGGTCTCTACTGCCAGCTTTCCATTCTCCACAACCTCGACACCCCAGCCTTTCCGTTCGAGAAACTGGGTTATCACTTTTCGGTTTATCAACTGGTCTTCAGCCACAAGTATTTCGGTGCCATCGCCAAACGGGAGACTAATTTGGGGGTCAGAGTTTCTGGTCTGTATTTCTTCTTTCGTCTTTTTGACCGCTTCTACCATACGTGAGTGCGGTGTTGCCCCCTGGAAATAATCTCTCAAGTCGCGCTGCAAAACAGGTTTGTTCAGGAATCCGTATTTTTCTAATTCTTTCAGGCGGTCTATTTCAGCATTTACCTTTTGTTTGTACAGAAATACCAGCCGGGTTCCGGCGTTGCCGGCAGCTTTCTCAATCTGACTTATGGCCTCATAAATATTTTCCTCGTTGCAACAAAAATCCAGAAAAACAACATCAAAAGGATTTTCAGCTAACCATTTTGCAGCCTCATCGGGGGAGGAAGCAAAAGCTGTTTCAATCTTCCAGAAATCAAATATGGTTTTGAATGGGCTCTTGAGCTCCTCGAGAGCGGAAACAAGGAGAATCCGGTTGTATTTTAACGGTGGATTTGCCTTTAATTCAGCTGGATTATAAGTATGGTCACCGGTTATCAGATTAATAGTAAAGAAGAACCTGCTACCTTTACCTTCTTCGCTGTTCAGGTCAATTTTGCCCCCCATCAACTCCACAAGCATTTGGGCAATGTTAAGCCCCAGACCGGTACCACCATGTTTGCGGGTAGTGGATGCCTCTGCCTGTGTATATTTTTCAAAAAGCACTTCCTGTTTCCCCTTCGCAATTCCAACGCCTGTATCTTCCACGCAAAAGCGTAACCGGATTTGTTCTTCAACCAAATCAATAAGCTCAATCCGCAGCCTGACAATTCCCTTGTCAGTAAACTTCACAGCATTGTTCAGTAGATTGGTAAGTATCTGCCGGATACGTAGTTGGTCACCGATTAAAACATCGGGTATATCCGGAGACATTTCAACCACAAGGTCAATATTCTTATCTTGCGCAAAGACATTAATAATTTTAAAAACCGTGTCTAACATTTCGCGGATACTAAATTCGGTTTCTTCCAAATCCAGCTTTCCGGCCTCAATTTTTGAAATATCAAGGATGTCATTGATAATTTCCAGCAGATTTTGACCGGAATTCTTTATATCGAGAAAACGTTCGGCCTGCAAAGCACTCAAATCCTTGTCAAGAAGCCCTAACTCGGCAATGCCAATAATACCGTTGAGCGGTGTACGTATTTCGTGACTCATAGAGGCCAGGAAAGTACTTTTGGCTTTGGTAGCTTCCTCAGCAGCTATCTTTGCATCGTGAAGCTGCTCAACAGTCTCCTGAAGTTTGGCAGCTGTCTTTTCCAGGCTTTCTTTGTATTTAAACAGCTCAATAAAAGCAGAGATTTTACTTTTCAGAATTTCAAGGTCAAGCGGTTTGTACAGATAATCTACGGCCCCCGTTTTGTAACCCTTAAAGATATGTTTTCTCTGTTTGCTGATGGCGGTAACAAAAATAATCGGAATATGTTTGGTACGCTCGCTGCTCCGCATAATCTCGGCAGTTTCAAAGCCATCCATCCCAGGCATCTGTACATCCATAAGCACCAGAGCCACATCATGTTCCAGCAAAAGCCCCAAAGCCTCATTCCCCGACCGTGCTTTGATAATGTTCAATTGCGGACTTTCCAGTATTCCTTCAAGTGTCAGCAAATTTTCAGGACGGTCATCCACGATGAGGATATCGTATTTTTTTTCCATTTTAATTAACAGTTAGGTATTTCTAAAGTAGCCACTCAGACCTGCATAAGCAAAAATAAGTAATTTTCAAATATCCGGTAAACGATTATTTCTAATAATATAAACAGCTAAAATAACCTTTCTCAACGATTGCAAAGATCCTTAAAATCACAGTACGCACAGGTTTTGTCGTCAGCAGTCTGAGAAAACGGATTTTTCTCATCAAAAATATGAGCAATAAGTTTTTTCAACTGACTTTCAACTGCGCTCAATACATCTTCAAAAGAGGTATTCTCAGGAAACAAAACCGGCATAAACCTGCTGTGCACCGTTTTCAGGCTGATAAGGCCAGGAACAACATTTTGCATCGCCTTATTCTCTTTACTGTAAAGCCAGGCATAAGCCAAAACCTGCAGCGCTTTTGAAAACCCCGCATCCTCAATAAGCACATCCCATGTTTTCAACTTCAAATCTTTGGTCTCAACACTTCCTGTTTTATAGTCGATAATCCTGATTTTTCCGTTACCGGGATTTTTATCTATCCTGTCGATGGCACCCCTTAACGTCACCCGAAAACCGTTCACATCAAGCATTGACTCTATTTTCTTTTCCGTATCCATGAGTTCGCACGACTCCTTCGTAAGCCTGCTTATCTCATTCGTTACAAACCGCTCAACATATTCCCGGGCGACCTCGTAAATCAGCAGATCTCTGCCAAATTTTAAATCGCTTCTGCCATAACTTTTTTGAAATTCCTGAAGAAGGAAACTTTCAAGATTTTCATGTAACCCTCTTTTAAGCTTTCCTGCATCGATGGTTTTTCCAACAAAAGGCTTATAAAGCTGTTCCAGGACACCATGAACCACCCTCCCAAAAGTACTGGACTGTACTGAAACTTCAGGCTGAACAGGGACGTCTATCTTTGCCACATAACTGTAATAAAACTGCAACGGACAACGAACATAAGTATTTAATGCAGTGGGTGATATACCTTTTTCCGCCAACTTTCGCATCTGCTGCATGACCGGTTTATCTTTTTGGATAGTGATATCCTGCACATGACCGGTTTCATTTAGCGGCACATTGACTATCTTCCGGGAGAGACGGATATTCGGGTTACGTTTGGCCAATTCGTTTTCAATTTGCAAAACAAACCTGCTGACCTCACCTCCACCCATGACGTCCGGCTCCGAATTATAAATCAAAACTGCATGTCTGGTACGCTGCAACAACCGGAAGAAATGATAGGAGGCCACTGCCGTTTTGCTATTCTGCAAGGGAAGGCTATAAGCATTACGCAAGTCGTATGGGATGAACGATTCCTGAAATCCCGTTTTGGGTAAAATACCCTCATTAGCACCCAGAATAATGACCCGTTCAAAATCCAGATTTCTCGTTTCCAGCATTCCCATAACCTGAATACCGGTGAGTGGTTCACCTTTCAGACTCACCTCTTTTCGTCCCATCAGTTGTAATAATATTTTTCGGATACTCTGGAATCCAAGATATTCTTTCTGCTCATAAAAAATACCTTCTGCCAATTTGACCACCTGCATCATCAGCGAAAGTTGGAACTGCAACAACCTGTTTTTCTTCTCCGATATGGCCGGAAGCTCCCGGAATTGCGCTAAAAGACTTTTCAGTTTATCCATAAAATGCACGGGTGTTTCCCATCCGAAAAACAGCAGGCCGAATAATAGTTTAAGCGACTCATCTGTTACAGCATCCATGATTTCATCTACCGCCATGTAAAAGCGGTTCAGAGAAAAAAGATCCGAAAGCCGGTGGCTTGTCAACATCTCCAGCAGGGGATTCTGCATCAGTCCATCCAATGCGGGCAAAGAGATCCGGGACGAAGCATCTTCCTTTCGCAAGATTAGCAACTGTATCCAGCGATAAATAAGGTCGTAGAACGGGCTCTGCATCAGCGGGTAGCCCATGGTTACATTGTAATGAAACATCCCACTGCCGTTACTGCCCGATGGAACAGCACCCAGCAGGGGAATCAGCAGCCGTTCGTCAGCCAGTACCACAGCGATACTTTTGGCATCTGCTTTCTCCTCAACAAGCCATTTGTATAAAAGTTGTCCAGCGTATTTTACCTGTCCCGTTTGCCGTGGAACAGCCGTAATTTCAATTTCTTTTTTTCCACTTAGCAAATCGTTGCCAACCCATTGCGGTGCATCAAGTTTCAGAGACCTGATAACAGCATATAAAAAAGTACCTGCTTCATGGCTTCCCTTTTGTTTTGGGTCAAAATAATAGCGATCAGTATCTATAAAATAATGAAGGAGGAAATGTTCTTTTAAAGCGGCAACTACCTGTTGCTCTGCTTCAGTGAGCGCATTGAAACCCACGAAGACAAAATTGCTCCATCGGACAGTTTCAAAATCTCCATCGCGCATTTTTTCGGCAGCTATACGATAAGCCATAGCTTTGTACGCCGTTTTTTTGGCGTGCAGCCGTATTTGAAGCTGCTCGTAATAACCAAAAAGCGAATGAAAAAAAGTAAGATATGCCGTTTGCATTTCGGTGAGCGGCCGTTCACCCAGATTCCATTGTTCCAAAGCTTTCACTTCCGAAAGTTCGTTGAACAGACTATGAGCATCAGCAAGATAGTAATCAATATCGCTGAAATCGTTTAGCATCAAAGGAGCCCACGATAGAAAATCGTCCAGACTGCGGGCCTTCTCCTTTTCAATGTCACGATGGATTCTGAAAAGTTCAAAATAAGCTACAAGCGGGTCTATGACCGTCAGCCCTGACAAATGCGTCATAAGCTCATCGATGGTGAGCATGTCGGGGAGCCAGAAATCTTTTCCGGTCTTTTTGGCAAGCGCTTGTTTCAGGAACACCTGCGACCTACGGTTGGGTAAAACCACCAGCGTGTGCAAATTATCCCCGCTTCCGGATCGGATAAGAAAACCTGCAATTTTATCCAAAAAGAGTGTTGAATCAGGTATAGACATCAGAATTCATGCTATTTAAGAGAGTTATTTCAGCAATGTAAATTTACTGATACAAAAAACGTTTGATACTTAGCTTCGGCGTTTTTTCAAAAGAATCGGGGTGCAGCACAATACGGGAAACAGCCATAAAGGCAGGCAGTTGTCCGTTCATTTCTTTCCTGTAATTTTCCAATTTCCCCTCCAGTTCTTTACCGGTAAGCTCCATACTCCTCATCACTTCCTCATCGGGATAAACCAGAGCGACTAACTTACCATCGCGCTGGATAACAATAGATTCAGCCACACAAGCACGGTTGTTCAGCATCGATTCAATTTCTTCAGGGTAGATATTTTGCCCCGAGGCGCCAAGAATCAGGCTTTTGCTGCGACCTTTGATGAAGATAAACCCTTCATTATCTATCAGCCCCAAATCGCCGGAGTGAAGCCAGCCATCAGCATCCAACACCAATTGGGTGGCTTCCTCATTTCTGTAATACCCGGCCATTACGTTTTCGCCACGCATAAGAATTTCACCCACCGTATTTTCCGGGTCATCCGAATCAATTTTCACCTCCAAAGTATCCACAGCAACGCCACAGGAACCAATTTTAGCTTTTTTAGCAGCTGCATAAGAAATGAGCGGACCACATTCCGTCATGCCATAACCAACTGTGATAGGAAAACCTATCCGCCGGAAGAAACTTTCAATTTCGTGACTCAGAGCAGCACCCCCCACCACAACTTCCACAAAGTTACCGCCTAAGCCTTCTCTCACACCAGACAGCACCTTTTTGCAGATGAGTTTGTTCAACAACGGCGTTTTAAGCATCCAGTTGATGGGAGATTTATTAATCACAGGAAGGATTTTTTTCTTATAAATTTTCTCAATCACCAGGGGAACCGATAGAATCAGCCTTGGTTTTATTTCCTGAAAAGCCCGGGTGATAATCTGCGGGCTTGGAGTTTTTGTCAGAAAGGTTATGTGGCACCCAAGCGAAAAGGGAAACAGAAATTCAAATGCCAGGCCGTAGGCATGTGCCAATGGCAGAAAGGAGACAATTTTATCACCCGACTCCAGTGGCATATTGTTGCGCGCAAACCGCACGTTGGCAGCCAGACTGTTGTGCAGCAGCATGACGCCTTTTGAAAAACCTGTAGTACCGGAAGTATAGCTTATCTCTCCCAATTCCTCATTTCCCGTGGTCGGCAAGTCGAAATTTTCAGCATTCAGGCCGTCCGGATATTTCTCTTTCATGGAGCCGTTGAGGGAATGGATTACCTCTTCCAGATGATCCATTCTGGAAAACAGCGGCATAAGCTCTTCCACACCCATTACATATTTAAGTTCAAGCATCTGGTCAATGTCCAGCGATGTCCATATAGATGAAGCGGAAAAGAATGCCTTTGACTCGGAATGGTTGACAATGAAATGTACATCTTTCGGCAGGAAATCCGGCAAAATAGGTACAATCACCGCGCCATAGGTAATCACCGAGAGATAAGCCACCGCCCAGTTGGCAGAATTTTTTCCGATAAGTGCAACTTTGTCGCCTCTTTTGATACCTGTCTTCTCAAAAATGATGTGAAATTTTAAAATAGACTCCCCCACTTCTGCGAAGGTGATGGTCTTACCACTGTAGTCCGAGACAGCCGGTTTGTCCCAGTTCTCCTTAATGGCAGCCTGAAAATACTCGACCAAATTCTCTTTTATCATAAAGCTGTAGTTTATATTTCGGGTCTAAAGATAGCAAAAGTAGAGAAAATCATTGAATTTTGTGCTCATTATGATTTCCTGCCACGCCCGCAAGAGCACAGGCTCACCCTTGCCAGCCCACTGTGCTCGCCATAGGGACGAAGTATAAAAGAAAGGTTCTACTACCATTTTAGTGGGTAAATTATTTTTATAGTGTCCAATGTACACTTCTTAAGAAAAGTCAGAAGACCGAAGACGGAAGTTTTTTCATTCATACAAAAGCAAACCAATCTAATATTTATACCGGATTGT
>VAPE01011752.1_pt1 | contig 29646 bp, 28 predicted proteins | sample 3393911 | NCBI WGS metagenome assembly VAPE01 (sample SAMN08290436, study PRJNA428436) | hydrothermal vent metagenome | isolation source: Deep-sea hydrothermal vent chimney | place: Atlantic Ocean: South-mid Altantic Ridge
ATCCAGAAGTTACTGAAAAGACTGGATTCCCGCCCAATCCCGATTTGTCGGGACGGGAATGACGGCTCTATTGTTGAGTTTATACACAGACTCTAAATAATTATACTAAATGGCGTGACAATACAAAAAGGCAAAACTGTAGTGAACGACTTAAATAAACTGATATAATATCATCCTACACCTTAATACCCTTCCGGAGAATCCGGTGGAGGGTGATGCAAACTTGTCTTTATCATTATGGCTTTCAATGATAACAGGAATAGGAAAAGCCCTGAATATATCTCTAAAGGACGGCCCGGTCCTCTCCCTGAAGGACGGCCAGATCGTCAGGGCCGTGGTTCTCAAGAGGTTGTCAGACAACATCTTTTCTATCAAAATCAGGGGCCGGATCATTGAAACAAGGTCTGAAATCCCCCTCAAAGAAGGGACACCCCTGCTCCTCAAGGTTGAGGCGGGCGGTACAAAGGAGATAAGGCTCCGGCTGCTTGTGGGTCAACAGGACGGTTCCGGGAAACTAAAGGAACTCATCCTTGCGGCGCTTAAATCCTTCAAGATCGCAAAGACGGCCTCCGGGGATCTCATAGGATTAAAACTCAAACTCGAAATGCTCCCCCCTGAGGTTAAGGAGAAAATCCCCGAGATACTTCAATTTGAAAGGTTCCTGCCGGAGTTCTCCGGCCTTAGCCCTGCGGCATTCGGCAAGGCCGTTAAATCTTCAGGCGGCTTCTTTGAAACCGCTCTAAGGCTGCTTGTTGGAAAGACTCTCCTAAACAGCCTTGAGGAAGAACCTTCTGATCCTGAAACGGTTGTAACCGAAGATAAGAATTCCGGGGAAAAGGGCATGAAAGAGGGTGTTTCCGAACCCCGCAAAGGAGGGGCAATAAAAGACGGCCAGGTGCCGTCTTCTGCTGAGAAGGGACCAACGGAAAATGAAGAAGACACCCCTCCTGCAAAAAAGATCACAGGTGAAACACTCGGGAAGGAGGTCGCTGCGCTTAAGGGGAAGGACCTCAAGGGCATTCTCCTTACGGTTAAAAGAAGGCTGGGGGAGGAGGAAGGCATAAAGGCCTTGAGAAAGGCCGGCATCAGTGGGTCTGAAATAAGAGGCGCTGTAGAACGGATGATAAAGAACATCGAGTACCATCAGTTCCATTCAAGGCTTCAGGAATCCTTGCAGACCTATATCCCTTTTCTCTGGAAATCCCTGAAGGACGGGGAGCTTGTTTTCAGAAAATCACTTGAGAAGCCGGAGAAGGATCAGCCCTTTTCCTGTATGATTAAACTTGATCTTGAGTCTCTGGGCAAGGTGCTTGTCCATGTGCATTTAAACTCCGGCAGGTTTCATCTCAGGTTCATCACGGAAAACAGTTCATTCATGGAAGGCCTCAAGAAAAGCAGGAGTACTGTCAAGGAACAGTTCGAAGCTGCAGGTCTGCAGCTTGAGAGCATGATAGTCAGCCTCAGGAAGGAAATCGACTTTGAAAAGGCCGGCACAGACACGCTTGACCTGAGGATATGATGAAAAAAAAGGATATAAAGGCGGCCGCCCTCAAATACAAGCATGGCGATGACACCGCCCCGAGGGTTGTGGCAAGGGGCAAGGGCTGGCTTGCAGATAAGATCATAGCCTTAGCCCGGGAACATGGCGTTCCCATCCATGAAGACAGGGACCTTGTAGAGATACTCTCCACCCTCGATATGTATGAAGAGATCCCCGAAGAACTCTACCGTGCCGTGGCGGAGATTCTGGCTTTTATCTACAGGATAAGCGGGGAATACAACAAATAGAGAAACGAACCGGCCCCTTGTCGGCGCCCTGACTTCAGGGGGGGGATCTCAAAGCCTTTTCCTGCCGGAACCGACCCGTTTTTTTACCCTTAGAACCTCGAAACCCCGATTTTCATACACCGTCTCAAACAGACCGCTTGATCCCATTTTCCTCACCATAGGGTGCACGGGCAGGATCAGGTAATCGATGCCATATCCCGTCAACTTCTTATGAAGGGTTGGGATATCCAATGAGGAGAATAGATCTCTCATGTCCTCCACCCTCTCCCGGTATGTCTTCTGTTTGGAGAAGATGTAGCCCTGGGCATCGACATATGTCCGTCTTCCCGTAAAGGATGTTACGACCAGACCCGTGCCCCGTATCAAGGGGAGCACCTGAACGCATGAGTCTGTCACTGTGTTGTGTTTAACCCAGTTAAAGGCATTGTACTCGTTTACATCCAATACCATATCGGTCTTGTAGTGTCCAACTATATTGTAGACGGTGTTTAAAAAACTCAAAAAAAGAACTATCGTCAACAGTGGAAACCACCTGGAAATGAACAACACATGCGTGGAAATAACGATCTCTATGATTATAACCGTCAGCATATAACAGATCAGGATATAATATGACATTACGAACAGATTGTAAAAAACAAGGAGGACAATAAAAAACAACAGATAGAGGGCGTACCTGCTTCCCCGCCTGGTGAACATACCTGTATTTTGAAAATTGATTTTCCTGAAGTCAAAGTATCTCGCTGCAAAATACGAAAGCCCGACCCAGACAAACATGCTTGTCTTCATGCCGAAGTCGTTGTTGCTGAGAATTCCCCCGAGGTTCCTCCTGAGGGTCAGCATAAGCAACAGGCTGACGCCGATGGTAACAGACATATAACGGTCAAAGGGAATCCGGTTTTTTCGTATTGCGTACAGGTACAGGCCGGCTGCCCCGAATACGATCAAGGGCATGTAGTCTACGAGTAATATCCCCAGCACCGTCTGCACCCGGGGGAGCCTTACGAAGAGGCTTGCCCCCTGCCCCGACCGCAGGAAATCCGTAATAAAGGGAATGCTTAAAATGAGAGATACCAGGACAGCCGAGGAGATAAAGCGAATCGCATTCCGGGTTTGTCCCCTCCTGTAATCCGAATAAAGAGACATTATAAAGAGGAAGGACAGAACAGCGACCCCGTTAACAGCATTGGGCAGACTGTATCCGATGGCCGACGCTATCAGAATTCCGGAAAATATACCGAACAAAAGGGGGGATTCCTTTCTTGAATAAAGCAGGAACAGGACAACCATAAAAAAGATAATCGCCGGGAGGTGTCTTGGCTGCCATAAAAAATACGAGTACGGCGTCATTATCCTCAAATCCCTGATGTCAGCCCAGCTGTCGGTTAAGAAGGGAAGGCCCTTGAGTAATAAATCCCCGGAACTTAAGACATAGACCAGGAAATCCACGCCCGAGAAGAGGAGCAGGAACAGCAAGGCAAAAACTACAGCCTTTGTGGATGAAAACTTCCTGAACAAAAACATGACTGCTACAACAAAGACAATACAGATTATGATGTTGAAGATATTGGAAACGAGTGCGGGATCAAGGGCATTGTTTGAGAGCACAACCGGTATTGATTTCAAAATCATGCTGAAGGAGTGGTAAGAGAGGGGCTTAGCCGTGTGTATAAATATATTCTCGATGGGCAGACCGAACAGGGATATGGAATCAACGATTCCAAGGTCTATATACCAGTCAAAGATCCATGTAAACCTTATCTTCCCTCCATCGACGACCCCGTACTGAAAAAAGGGGACATAACAGAGAACCGCAATAAATGCCGTAAACGGAAGGATATACCTCCAGTTCCCCAGGGAGAACAGTTCCTTCGCTGTGTTCTCAGCAGGCCATGCAATCTTTCCTGACTTGTTATAAATGTAAAAAACAGCCAGTGATATCAAGGATACCAGGAGGAGAACAACGATGCCATCCCTCATGAGAGAGACAGGCTTGAGATTGAAGAAATGACCGATATTGTAGAGAATCAAAGGGAAGAGCGCCATGCTGAATATGACGGTCAGGAACGCTCCCGCTTCAGCACCGAGAGAGGTCCTTCTGCATACAATCAGCGCAGGGATTCTGCCGGGGAGAAACAGGACCGGGGGGATCAATAGCAGTATAAGAAGCACGGTCAACATCGCAAGGTCATTTCCTGGCGATCAGAAAGAGACTGACTCCTACCGGAAAATTCAACAGCTCAAGAAACACGTTCTCCACCCTCAACAGGGAATAAAGGAGACGGTTTATCAGGCTGCGGTGCCGGTACAGCTGTCCGTCAGGATCCGGAGAGCCGGCATTGCCGTCTCTAATAAACCTGATTATTGAAACCGGGAAGAAGAGGAGGAAGTTCCAGTATGACTCCCTGATAATTTCAAACCCGTTATTCTTAAAAACCCGGGACAGCTCATGGCTGTTGTATCGCCTCAGATGTCTGTTGACCACATCATGATCGCTCCACAGGAACTTGAATGCCGGCACAAAACAGATTATGTCACCACCCTTCTTCAATACCCTCTTCCACTCCCTGACGGCATTGTAGTCGTCTCCTATATGTTCCAGCACATCGGAGGCAATTATTAAATCGTAGCCATTGTCTTCAAAGTTCAGTTCTTTCCCGTCCATCTGCATAACATTGCCGATATTCCTCTCCTCACACAGCTTCACCGCAGCGTTACTTATATCTATTCCGGCGGTGTTATGATATCCCATGCCGTTGAGCATCTCGATCAGACGGCCGCCGGAACAGCCTATCTCAAGTATCCTGGTGTCCTTCCCGTATTTACTCACCAGCCTCCTTATCATATCCCTCCTTGCCTGAAACCACCAGTGGGTTTCCTCCAGGGCATGATAGGCCTTTTCAAATTCTTTATCCATAAGTCAGATGCCCGGGGTGCCTCAGTAATTAAGAATATCAAGACGGGGGTTTTTGTTTTTAGAAGTTATACTTGTCTCTGATTACGTATAACGGCCTCTTCTTAACCTCGATATATATCTTCCCTATGTATTCACCTATGATCCCGAGAAACATTAACTGGATACCGCCAAAGAGATACAGCGGCAGGACAGTTGATGCCCAACCGGGTACGACCCTGCCCGACATCCAGGCCAGGAATGCCCAGAATGTGAACAACAGCGAGAACACGAATATAATAAAGCCCAGCAGGGCTGCAAAACGCAAGGGCACATAGCTGAACGACGTTACCCCCTCTATAGCAAAAGCCAACATCTTTCCAAGGGGATACTTTGTTTTACCGGCAAACCTTTCATCCCTCTCATATTCAACAACAGCCTGCTTAAACCCCATCGCGGGAAAGATACCCCTGAGAAACCTGTTTACTTCGGTATATTCCTTAAAGACATCCAGCACGTTCCTCGATACCAGCCTGAAGTCTGCATGGTCATAAACAAGATTAACACCCATGATCTTCATCAGCCTGTAAAAAAGGCGTGCCGTAACCCTCTTGAACAGGGCGTCCTTGTCTCTTTTTACCCTGACCCCGTAAACCACTTCAAATCCCTCATTAAACTTACGGATCATGTCTTCGATGACCTCGGGGGGATCCTGCAGGTCCGCATCCAGCGATACAGCCACATCACCCGAGGCATGGTGAAGACCGGCGGTTAATGCATACTGGTGTCCGAAGTTACCGCTGAAAGAGATGACCTTTATCCTCTTGTCCTCCAGGGCAAACTCCTTCAAAAGCCCTAAAGTATTGTCACCTGAACCGTCATCCACGTATATTACTTCAAAGTCACTTATCAGTTTTTCCTGTAACAGATTCCCGGTCAGCTTGTTCAGGCTTGTGTTTGTTTCCCTGATTACTTCTTCTTCATTGAAACACGGGACAATGATACTTAGCTTCATCTGCATACCTTAATAAATATTAGTGATTTAGTATTGGTGTTTTGGTTATTCTTTACACCCGGCCGCCGCCTGAGGCAGTTTAGCATATGCATGATTAGAATATCCAGACCTGTGCCTGATCACCTCCGGGGCCGGTCTTTGCCCCATCACGGAGCCCCAGGGAACAGAGTTCGGAACGGTCCGGCAGGTATGATAGCAGCTCTTTAGAATATACATCTAATGTTAGAGTACAATATATACAATGTATGGCTACACAGGCAAAAGCCTCCGGATAGATCTGACCGTGGGATCATGGGAGATCTTCGATACGCCGGAACCCTTGTGCAACAGCTTTTTAGGAGGGAGGGGATTCGGGGTTGAACTCATCAGGGATCATATCACGAAATCATGGAACTCTGAGGAGATGCCCCTCATCCTTGCCACCGGCCCGCTTGTCGGAACAATTGCCCCCACATCCGGGAGGCTTTCCGTCATCTCAAAGTCACCACTTACGGCAACGGTCTTTGACTGTTCGGTAGGGGGACGATTTGCCACCGAACTCAAGAAGGCAGGCCTTGATATGATGGTTATAAGGGGCATATCCAGAAAATGGGTAACGGTTCATATCGACAACATGGATGTTCATATCAGGGATGCAGCGGATATGACGGGCCTGGATGTCGGCGAAGTAAATGAAGCCTTGGGGGACGGTGTATCAAAGGCCGTTATTGGACGGGCAGGGGAAAGGGGGGTCAGGTTTGCCTCAATCGTCTTCGACGGTCACTACCTTGCGGGCCGCGGCGGCCTCGGTGCCGTAATGGGCTCAAAGAAGTTAAAGGCCGTCACTGTAAGGGGCGATGGAACAATCAGGGTCTACTCACAGGAGAGACTGAAAAAGGCCCGTGAGGATGTGATGAGGCTCCTAAGGGCATCACCTCCCGTCTTCGGTGAATTCGGTTTAAGCAACTTTGGCACTGCAGCCCTTGTAGACCTGATACATGCCCGCAGGATGGAACCAACGGAGAACTTCCGTCGTTCTGTCTTCCCTTCTGCTTCCAACTACTCGGGATACCGGATGAAGCTCCGTTTCAGGACAAAGAAAACGGGCTGCAGGGGATGCCCGATTCTGTGCAAGAAAACCGGACACAACGGGGAGGTAATACCCGAGTTTGAAACGGTCTCCCACTTTGGAGCGCTGAATGGAAACAGCGATCTCATTAGTATTGTAGAGGCAAACAGGCTCTGTAATGAGTACGGTCTTGACACAATCAGCACGGCCTCTACCATCGCCTGCTATTGTGAAATACAAGGCATAAGGCTTTCACCAGGGGATCTGCTCTCCCACATCCGGATGATCGGGGAGAGGGAGGGCATTGGCGGTGCACTTGCAGAGGGGTCAAAGAGATTTGCCGAAACCCGCGGCCTGCCCGGGCTGAGCATGTCGGTGAAGGGACTCGAACTCCCCGCCTACGACCCCAGGGGGGCATACGGCATGGCCCTTGCCTATGCCACATCCAACAGGGGAGGATGCCACCTGAGGGCCTATCCCATCAGCTACGAGATCCTGAGGAAACCCGTTGCCGTGGAGAGGTTCTCCTTTGAGGGTAAGGCACGGATGGTGAAGATATCGGAAGACAACAATGCCGTGGTGGACTCCCTCACCGCCTGCAAGTTTGTCTTCTTTGCCGCTTCTCTTGAGGAATACGCAAATGTGGTTAATGCGGTAACGGGCATGGATCACGACGTCCAGTCTCTCTTGAGGATCGGTGAGCGGATCTGGAACCTCGAAAGGTCCCTGAACACCCTGAACGGCTTCACAAAAAAGGACGATGACCTCCCTGAAAGGTTCTTCAACGAGGAAGGATGCCCGGATGAAAATCTTAAAATTCCTCCCATAAACCGCAGGGATTTTCTTGATGCCTTACAAAGATACTACAAAATAAGGGGATGGCAATAACGGCCTGACAGGCAGTGAGGGTGCTTCGCTAACAGGAACTAAGGACACACGGGGTTATGAATTGACAGGAATACTCAAGAAATATTCTGAAAAACTTTCAGTGCAGGGGCTCTCAGAGCCGCGCCATACCGCCTTCTTTGCCATAGATGCCGAGATATCTCAATACGGTGGGGCAACAGGGGAGATAAAGGGACTTGAGGATGCCCTCATTTCCGTCTTTGGGAAGATGAATATCAGCTCCCTTGTCTTTGCGATCCCCTCAGAGCCCTACCTTGGAATACTCAGGGAGCTACTTAAATGGAGGAGAGGGTCGAACAGCACCATAGTCCCCGAGGACTGTGAAACACGGACCTTCTTTCATGATATCCCGGTGATTGAAGGTATCGACCCGGAAGGGATTGCCGGTGCCCTTGCAGAGAGGAAGTCCGTCATAACAGCAAAAATGCCGGCCATTATAAGCTACGGTACGGTTTCACCCGAGCAGGCTTTCATATCCTTCAGCTCCACCTGCTTCTCTACCTTTGTGAAGTACTTCTACGATCATCTCCGGTACCTGAACCTATGCCGCAAATCAGGAAACCCGCCGGATTCCTCAAGGCTCAAGGCCTTTGAAGAGATTACTAAAGAGATCCCGATACCTGCTCTTAAGGACAGGGGGCTAAGGCCAACAAAACCGGAAAACGAACAAGAACTGCTCTGTATGATGCAAGAGGCCGGGAGAAAACTTGTCGAGGAAAGGCTTGTCGACTCGTATTTCGGGAATATATCTGCATATTATAACGAAACCATCTATATCAGCGAGACAGCCGCCTCCCTTGATGAACTCGAAGGGGCGATCGACCCGGTCCCTGTCGATGGTTCCTCATCGATCGGTATAACAGCCTCATCGGAATTCCCCACACACCGGTCTGTTTACTCTCAGACCCCTTACAGGTTCATACTCCACGGCCATCCGAAGTTTTCGGTTATCATGTCCATGGTGTGTGAAAAGCAATGCCCCTTCCGCGGCAGCTGCCACAGGGCCTGTCCTGAAAAGAGGCATATCTGTGGCGCACCTGTAGTTCCAGGTGAGATAGGCACAGGTCCCGCAGGCATAGTAAGCTCCGTCCCCGGGGCATTTAAGAAGCACGACACGGTGATTGTCCTCGGACATGGTGTTTTCACGGCAGGCACTGAGGGTTTTCAAAAACCCTTATCGAGGATGAAGGAAATCGAGGCATGCGCAATGAAGGAGTATTTCAGAAATGAAAGAACTTATTCCGGATATCTATAAGAGGCTCCACGCGGCCTTTGGTCCGCAGCACTGGTGGCCGGGTGACGGCCCCTTTGAAGTGATGGTGGGGGCAATACTTACGCAGAACACGAACTGGGGAAATGTGGAAAAGGCGATAAATAACCTCAAGGCCTCCGGCGTCCTTGATCCACTCTCTATATATAAAATGGACAACTCCACCCTATCGGGGCTGATAAGACCGGCCGGATACTACAACATAAAGTCAGAGAGGTTGAAGGCCTTTGTGGGGTACTTCACCAAAGGATACAGCGGGCAGGTCGGCAAAATGAAAAAGAGGAAAACAGAGGTGCTTAGAAAGGAACTTCTGGACATTAAAGGCATCGGCCCTGAAACAGCTGACAGCATACTCCTTTATGCCCTGAAACGGCCTGTCTTTGTTATCGATGCATACACAAAGAGGGTCCTGTCCAGACACGGCATAATCGGCGGACAGGCCGGCTACAATGAATTCCAGGAGCTATTTCACCTTGTGCTGCCGGAAGACGTTGTCCTTTTCAACGAATACCACGCCCTCTTCGTAAGGCTCGGCAAGGAATTCTGCAGGCCGAAACCAAGGTGTGATGGTTGTCCCTTATACCCTCTTCTTCCGTAAGAACTCTGCCACCACGTATCCCCCACAGGGTGGTGATGGATTACCCCCCCTGTAATCACATCCGTCCGCAAGAAAGTCACATCTGCTGCAAATACTGTCTCTGAGCCAGGCATCCTCTGAGAAATCAGGCTCAATTCCCTCAGGCACTTCCGCCATCTCGTCAGGTGTGAAATTGTCCCGCAGAAACCTGTAAGTTCCACACAGGAGTTCCTCCTTTCCCTCCTTGTAAAAGGAACAGAAGCCCTTACAGATCACCTCCGTATACTCTTCCTGTTTCATAACCTTAGAAATAAAGACGGATTTTAAGTTAAAATATTAATCTTATTATACTCTTTCAGGAGGTTTGAAATCATGAAGATCCAAGGCAGCACATGGAAGTTTGGAGCAGATATAGATACCGATGCAATCATCCCTGCACGGTACCTCAACACTTCCGACCCTGTAGAACTTGCCGGGCATGTAATGGAGGATGCCGATCCCGGCTTCCACAACAAGGTGAAACCGGGTGATATTATTATTGCCGGTAAGAACTTCGGCTGCGGTTCTTCCCGCGAGCATGCCCCGATTGCCATCAAGGCTGCAGGGGTTCAGGCCGTGGTGGCAAAGAGCTTTGCCCGGATCTTTTATAGAAACGCCTTTAATATCGGCTTGCCCATATTTGAATCACCTGAGGCATCAGAGATGATCGAGGAAGGCGATGAAATAGAGATCAACGCAGACACGGGTATAATCAGGAACATCACCAGGGCTGAAGAATATCCTGCCAAACCAATCCCACCATTCATGCAGGAACTCATTAACGCTGGAGGATTAGTGGAATGGACAAAAAAGAAGATAAAAGCAGCATAACCGGGGAAGGACCCTTTATAACCGCTTTTGATCTTTACCTTTTTGGTGAGGGAAACCACCTCAGGATCTTTGAAAAACTCGGCTCCCACATCATCGAGAGAAACGGTCTGTCGGGTGTGCACTTTGCCGTCTGGGCACCGAATGCCGAGGAGGTTAGCGTAATCGGCTCATTCAATGACTGGGACCCTGCACGGAGCAGGATGCAATGCCTGGATTCTTCAGGTATCTGGACAACATTTATCCCCGACATCGGAAAAGGGGCACAGTATAAATACCACATCCGATCCAGGATTAACGGCTTTGTCCGGGTAAAGTCCGATCCCTACGGGTTTTTCTTTGAGGAACGCCCAAAGACGGCGACCATCATTTGGCCCCTCGACCGTCATCAGTGGAAAGATATGGAATGGATGGAGGCAAGGACAAAGACAGACCAACTCAGAAAACCTCTCAGCATCTACGAGGTCCATCTCGGTTCATGGATGAAAAGGGAGGACGGTGGGTTCCTTACTTACAGGGAGTTCACGGAAAAACTGATCCCCTATGCCAAGGACCTGGGATTTACCCACCTTGAAATTCTACCCATCATGGAACATCCCCTTGATGCATCATGGGGATACCAGAGCACGGGATATTTTGCTCCAACGAGCAGATTCGGAAGGCCTGAGGACTTCATGTTCTTCGTGGACAGCTGCCATCAGGCAGGAATCGGCGTAATCCTCGACTGGGTTCCCGGCCATTTTCCAAAGGACGACCACGCCCTCAGGTTCTTTGACGGAACAGCCCTTTACGAGCATGAAGACCCGAGAAAAAGCGAACACAAAGAATGGGGGACTCTGATCTTCAACTACGGAAGATACGAGGTGCGGAATTTCCTTCTCTCCTCCGCCTACTTCTGGCTCGACAGGTATCATATCGATGGCCTCAGGGTGGATGCCGTTGCCTCGATGCTCTATCTTGACTATGCAAAAAATGAGGGTGAGTGGGTTCCAAACGTTTACGGGGGAAAGGAAAACCTTGAGGCTATCGACTTTCTCAAGCGGTTCAATGAAACAACCCATCTCTACTTCCCCGGGATAGTCACAATTGCCGAGGAATCAACGGCATGGCCCGGCGTTTCACGCCCCACCCACCTCGGCGGGCTGGGGTTCTCAATGAAGTGGAACATGGGCTGGATGCATGATACCCTTGAATACTTCTCAAAGGACCCGGTCCACAGGAAATACCACCACAGCCACCTCACCTTCAGCCTCCTCTATGCCTTTTCTGAAAATTTCGTTCTCCCCCTCTCCCATGACGAGGTAGTACACGGGAAAAAGTCCCTGCTTGACAGGATGCCGGGTGATGAGTGGCAGAAGTTTGCAAACCTCAGGACTCTCTATGGATTCATGTACGGACATCCCGGCAAGAAACTCATCTTTATGGGTGGCGAATTCGGACAGTGGTGGGAATGGGACGCCGGCTCAGACCTTCAATGGTCTCTGCTTAACGAACCCCTCCATCGGGAGATGAAACAGTACATGAGAGATCTCAACCGTATTTACAAAACAGAGCCTGCCCTTTATGAAGTGGACTTCCATCACGAGGGGTTTGAGTGGATTGACTTCTCCAACGCCGAGGAGAGTATAATCTCCTTTATAAGAAAGGCGAGGAGTCCTGAAAACTTCCTTGTCTTTGTATGCAACTTCACTCCCGTACCCAGACAACACTACCTGACAGGGGTTCCGGACCCCGGTTTCTATCGTGAAATCCTCAACAGCGATGCAGAAATCTACGGCGGCAGCAACATGGGGAACTTCGGTGGAGTTGAGGCCGGAGAAAACACCCTCCACGGGAAACCTTACTCAATAGAACTCGTCCTGCCCCCCCTGAGCGTCCTCATTTTCAAGAAAGGCAACGAGTCAAGCTCTCCGACCAAAGGTCGGAGCTTGCCAACGTAAGGAAAACCTGATTAATTAAATTTTCAATACCCCACCCCGAAATATCGGGGCTGTGGAGTTTCCTCATATACCCCTCTTTGGAAAAGGGGGGTTAGGGGGGATTTTTTAAAACTAATAGTTTTTACCTAACGATACCCCGCAGCAGCAAGGACGCCACCGGAATCAAAGAGAAACTCCTTAACCGTCAGCCCCTTATAGCCTCTTCGGTCAGTTTCCTGGCTGTAGTGAATATAGCCTCCTTCCCTTCGGGGGTACGAGCCTCTATATAGAACCTCACCTTCGGTTCCGTGCCCGAGGGCCTTATCATCAGCCACGAACCGTCTTCAAGGAGAAGCTTAGTCCCATCCACCGTTATCACTTTCCTCACCTTCAGCGCCCTCTCGCCGATCTTTATAGTGCTTCCTTCAGGATATCTCTTCCGGATAATGGATAGCTTCTCTTTAAGGGGAGCGCCGATGAGTGAGCGCTCAACTTCTATACCCGAACGGTCGGGATAGTAATAACCATACTCCTTAAAAAGATCCGTCAGATATTCACTCAGGTTCTTCCCTGTTGTGGCTACCATCTCGATCGCCTGGAGAAGACCGAACAGGGCGTCCTTCTCCAGGGTATGATTATAGCCGGAGATCCCATCCGATTCCTCAAACGCCACTATAGCCCGTTCCTTTGCCGATGGTAACAAGAATGGCCGGAAGTTCTTGAACCCCACCTGTGTTTCCCGTACGGGAATGCCATGCCGTTCTGCGATGGCATTCACGAAATTGCTTGTCCCTACGGATTTTACCGCCACACCATTTATTCCCTTATGTACATGAAGAAAATGCAATGCCATTGCACCGAAGTAATTCATAGGTATCTGCATGACGTGGTCTGCAAAACGGATCCTGTCCCCATCGGGATCCATTATCACGCCTATCCTGTACCTCGCCCTTGATTCCCTCAGCCTCCTGACCGCCTCCGCCATATTCCGTCCGGAAGGCTCGGGGGCTACTCCGCCAAAGAGATAGTCATCTTCCGTCCTCAGGAGCATAAGCTTGCCCCCCGAAGCTTTAAGGAGCCGCTGAGGCCGGCCCCTTGTTGCCCCGTGGACATGATCAACCACCACAAGGCAGTCCTCTTTCTCCAGAAAGGACCGGACCTTTCCGAGAGCAACGGTTCCCCTCTCTCCTATGTACCTCAGGTACAGTTCCGTGGTGTCGATATCTTCATATAAGACATCGTCAGGACCAGTGCTGTCTTCGGGGAAGCCCGAGAGCATAAGCCGGTTTGCCTCGGACTCGATCTGATCTGTAATCTCCTTACCTGCAGGACCACCGTCTGAGGGGTTAAACTTGAACCCCTGGTAATTTGCCGGATTATGGGAGGGTGTAATGTTGATTGAACAGGCGGCATGAAGCATCTCAATAGAGGCCGATATCTCCGGTGTTGTGGTCTCCCCACCATAGAAAACCCGTGCACCTTCGCCGGAGAGGATGGATAAAACGCTTCTTGCAAAATCAGGCCCAAGGAATCTATTGTCGTAACCGACAATAACCCCCCGCCTCTTTACGTCTTCGAAGTCCTTGATACCTAAGGCTTTTTTTATCACGGCATCATCGCTCTTCAGGACATTGATGATAGCCTGTGTAACCACCCGGATGTTCCGGAAGGTAAAATCCGTCCCGATTTCTCCCCGCCAACCCGAGGTCCCGAACGTCACCCTTGCAGGGGCCTTGTTGTCCCTTGCAAAGCATTCAATCTCTTTAAGTAGCTCCGGGGCGTTCTTCTCTATAATCTCTCTCCATAACTGCCCTGCATTTTGAAAATTCATAACTTTCACTCCTTCAAAGTTTGTGCTGAATTATGATATTATACACTACTTCCTTTCCCATGTTACATCTTGCGACATTTTACTGAACGCAATATCACTTATGGAGGAAACACAATGTCAAATACTTACAATATTGCGGTAATTCCCGGCGATGGAACGGGTCCTGAGGTCACGAAAGAAGGCCTCAAAGTCCTCGATGCCGCCTCCCGGCGTTTTGGTTTTAAACTCGACTATACACACTACGATTTCGGTGGTGAATATTACCTCAGGACAGCAGTGGCATTGCCTGAGAGTGCCATAGATGACCTCCGGGGGCATGACGCAATCCTTCTTGGCGCAATCGGTCATCCTGCCGTCAAGCCGGGAATTCTCGAAAAGGGGATCCTCCTCCGTATACGCTTTGAGCTTGATCAGTATATAAATCTCAGACCTATCAGGCTCTACCCCGGCGTTGAATGCCCCTTAAAAGACAAGGGACCCGAACATATCGACTTTGTGGTCGTTCGGGAAAACACCGAGGGTCTTTACGTGGGAGGCGGGGCCTTCCTGAGAAAGGATACGCCCCATGAGGTTGCAATACAGGAGTCCGTCAATACAAGATACGGCGCTGAAAGGTGCATAAGATTCGCCTTCGAGTACTGCAGAAAAAGGAACAGGGACAGAAAGTTGACCCTCTGCGGCAAAACCAACGTCCTCACATTTGCCTGGGATCTCTGGCAGAGGACATTCGATGCGGTTACCACGGAATACCCTGATATTACCGCAGACTATGCCCATGTGGATGCCATCACCATGTGGTTTGTCAAAAACCCTGAATGGTTTGATGTAATCGTCACTGATAACATGTTTGGAGACATAATAACCGACCTTGGTGCTATGATACAGGGAGGCATGGGTATTGCTGCCGGCGGGAATATTAATCCTGAAGGGGTAAGCATGTTTGAACCCATCGGAGGATCAGCACCTAAATACACAGGTCGGAATGTGATCAATCCCCTCGCTGCCATCTGTGCCGGCGGGATGTTGTTGGAACACACAGGGGAAGAAGATGCCGCAGCAACGATCGAGAAGGCGGTTATGGAAGTAACGGGCAAACACCTGAAGAGCCTCGCTGCGGGGAAAATGGGATACTCCACAACCGAGGTCGGAGATCTCGTTGCTGATTATGTCTCAAAGATTTAATACTGGAATCCGGCAGTCAAACAGCATTACATAATCTTACTGCTAAAGATTATGGTTTAAATAAATAATGGCTTCTTATAGTCATTCAATCCAAGGAGGTACGGGAAATGCTTAAAAAAAAATCAAAGTATAAGGTGGCACTTGTTGGTGCAACAGGCGCCGTAGGAGAGGAGATGATCTCCATCCTTGAAGACAGGAATTTTCCCGTAGATGAACTCAGGCTCTTTGCCTCAGAGAGGTCCTCCGGCAAAAAAATTGAGTTTAAACACCATAAGATTACTATAGAACCCCTGAAAGACGACTCCTTCAGGGGGATCGATATTGCCCTCTTTTCAGCCGGTGGAGAACGTTCAAAACAGTGGGCCCCCGTAGCCGCAGGGTCGGGCTGTGTGGTTGTTGACAACTCCTCTGCCTGGCGGATGGACCCCGGAGTTCCCCTTGTTGTTCCTGAGATAAACCCCGATGACCTGAAAACGCATAATGGAATCATTGCAAACCCCAACTGTTCAACCATACAGATGGTAATGGCGCTTAAGCCCATTCACGATGCTGCAAGGATTAAGAGGGTCGTTGTCTCCACCTATCAGTCCGTCTCAGGAACGGGGAAAAAGGCGATGGAAGAACTCCTCAAGCAGAGCGCCGACTATCTTAATTTCAATGAAATCAAGTGTAATGTCTATCCCTATCAGATCGCCTTTAATCTGCTCCCCCACATAGATGTTTTTCTTGATAACGGGTACACCAGGGAAGAGATAAAGATGGTGAATGAGACAAGGAAGATCATGGGCGATGAATCCATAAAGGTGACCGCCACCACTGTGAGAGTGCCCATCTTCCGGGGACACGCAGAGAGCATCAACATCGAAACGGAAAAGAAAGTCAGTGCAAATGATGCACGTGCATTGCTTGCCGCCTTTCCGGGGCTTGTTGTTTTTGATGCGCCGCAGAAGAATATATACCCCATCCCGATAAACGCATCAGGAAAAGACGAGGTATACATAGGCAGGATAAGGGAGGATGACACCATTGAGAACGGGCTGAACATGTGGGTCGTTTCCGACAACCTCCGTAAAGGGGCGGCGCTGAATGCCGTGCAGATAGCTGAAAAACTCATAGAGATGGCGCAAAACTGATATGAACCCCAAATACGAGAGCTGTTAGATCTGTGACTTCCATCTGAAGGTAAAAAAAACTCCGGATTTCAGCTCTCTGTTGTCCTTCTGAACATGATAAGGCAAGTATTAGCGTAACGCAAGTCCTACCTCAGGAGGATTCATCTTCAAGGGTATGATATAGTTCTTTCATGAAGGTTATAATCGACGAAGATACATGCATAGGTTGCGGCAACTGTGCCGAGATCTGTCCCGCCGTTTTCATGCTCAATGAGGAGTTGGGCAAATCAAGGGTCATAGACTCCGATGCATGTGATTATGTGGGCTGCTGTGAGGCTGCTGAGGAGAACTGCCCTGTAGAGGCAATCACCATTGAAGAGGACTGAGGACTTCAGGGACGGGGATATTCACCGGATAATCAGTCTGCTTCGAAAGCAGGTCAAGACCCTCGATGTCCCCTACCTCGAACACATGGCATCCAGGGATCATTCACCCTTTAAGGTCCTCCTCTCCTGCATCCTGAGTTTAAGGACCCAGGACAAAACCACTGCCGTAGCATCAGAAAGACTCTTCAGTCTCGCCTCAACACCTCCGGGGATAGCGGCTCTTCCGGTGCAGACCATACAGGATGCCATCTATCCGGTTGGATTTTACAAGGTTAAAGCCAAAAGGATCCGGGGCATCTCCGGGGTCATAGTTAAAAGATACGGCGGTACGGTTCCCGACAGCATCGAGGAACTCCTTAAGCTGAAGGGGGTGGGCAGAAAGACCGCTAACCTCGTTGTTACGACCGGATGGAACAAGCCGGGTATCTGCGTCGATACCCACGTTCACAGGATCACAAACAGGTGGGGATACGTCTCCACTAAAACCCCGGAACAGACTGAATTTGCCCTTCGTGCCGGATTGCCTAAGAAATACTGGAAGGAAATAAACGGCCTTCTTGTCGCCTTCGGTCAGGGGATATGCAAACCCATCTCGCCCTGGTGCAGCAAGTGTATTCTTGAGAGGTTCTGCATCAAGGCAGGAGTAACAAGGAGCAGATAACCCTTAACAGGTAACAGGTAACAGGCTGTTGAAAAACCCCTTAATTGTCACTACTGATATAAACTGCAAGTTGGGGGTAAAATAAAGGGCCCTCGGGTAGAGGGCCTTTATTCCCCGGGGGCGGGGGAGGAAAACCCCGGGTTACTGCACAGAAAGGGAGGGTATCTTTCTGTACAGGGTAATTATATGAAAAGAGTTATATCAGCATCGAAAGCAAAGTCCAGAAATTCAGCAGCACCTGCAACCTCAACACCTTCAACAAGATCATCCTTGCTCACATCCGTCATATCAAGGGTAGGGCTACAGGCAATCATTCTGACGTTTATATCCCTGCAAGCGTCCACCAACTCGGGAATACTCGGCCAGTTGATCTTCTTTATCATCCCCTTCATCATACTCGTTGCCATAGGAGTCATGCCGGGAAGTATCCCGAGTATATTGGGAAAAGGAACCGGCGAAGGCATTGCCGGGTTTGCGATAGGTGCAACCTGCAATTTAGCATATTTCTTTTTGTTCACAATATCCACACCGTAGAGTGTGAAGAATATGGCCGTTTCAGCATCCATTGCAGCCGCCGTAGATGCCAGGATTAATGGTGGATAGGCCATATCGAGGGTACCCTTGCTTGCAATTATCGCCATTCTCTTCTTCTTTTTTTCTTCTGCCATTTTATCCTCCTTGTATTATTATACCTTCCTTCAGGACCTTTATTATGGAATCACTCTGTCTTTCAGGAGTAATTTTTCCCTTAAGAAGCGGAGATTTTATCATCCCCATAATCATTTCAACGAGCACCGTTCCGTCAATATCATCCCTGAGAACACCTTTATCAACCCCGTCCTCCAAGAGCGAACCAAGAAGATCATTTATAGTACAGATCTTTTTGTAGCAGTTATCCAGCTTCCTGCTGAAGAGCTTTCCCTCTTCTCTCTGCAAAACAATAAAAAACGACCTGTTTTCGTTAAAAAAGGATACCATCTCCTTTATAAAGAGATTCAGGTTGTCAATGGGGTTGCCCTCGGTAAACCTCTCTTTTAATCTCTGTATCATCTGATCCAGTCCGTCATGCAGCAAGGATGCATAGAGGGCCTCTTTTGATTTAAAATGGTAGTAAAGCGTACCCTTTGCAACCTTCGCCTCACGTGCAATTTCGTCCATCACAACACGATGATAGGAATTTTTTGAAAAGAGGTCCATGGCAACACTCATTATCACCTGTCTTTTGCCGTTATCGAGGCTCATGGTTGTATTATACTGACCAGTCAGTATAAAGTCAATAAAAATATTAATTAAAAGATTGCTAAACTATATGGGGCTTGTGTAGAGTCTGTGTATAAAATCGAACGGTTGTGGTATTTCCGTCATTCCCCGAAGGCGTTCGGGGAATCGTTCTTTAAGAAGGATTCCGGACTCCCGAATGCGTTCGGGATTGCGGGAATGACTAATGACTGTAATTTATATACAGACTCTATATGGATTTTTTACGACACCACCAACGCTGTTACAGGTCGAAAAACTCGGCAATTGAACTCCCCTCTTCCTGTAGGACCCTCGCTATATCCTCAAAATCCTTACTGCTTAACCCGGCTTCATAAGACAGGCGTTCTATATCCTCATTCCAGATCCCGTCATTCCCCTGTCTTTCCGAAATCCTGGCTGACAGACTCTCTGCAAGGCAAACCGTTGTTGCAATCCCCTTATGCTTCTCAACCCCCCTCAGATCATGGTGACGTCTGACGGCAATAACAATCTCTTCGGGAATCAGGACCTGTTCAAGGAAGACAGACCCGGCATCGGCATGGTCCATCCCGAAACGGGCAAGTTCCCCAACCAGCAATTCTTCAGTAAACATGATAGTCTTATAGTCTTCCCTGTAAAGGCTGTAAAAAACCACCCTCCCGATATCATGAAGTAAACCGGCAAGAAAACAGACTCCGCTGGAGGTAACAGGAATTTTCTCACATAAAAGGCCGGCAATTATTGCTACTTCATATGAGTGAGCCCAGAAATTCCTGATATCGCTGGATTCATTCCTTGAAATCATCTCAAATATGGACATACTCACGGCAATACTCTTCACCATATCTATCCCCAGGAGCAGTATTGCCTGCTCTATATTATTTATCAACCCCGAGTGACCGAAATAGGGGGCGTTGGCTATGGACACCACCCTTTCAGCCATACTCTGATCATGTTCGATTACCTCACCTATCTCAATGTATGATGCATCCTCATCCGATAGCTTCTCCATCAACTGTCTCATAACGACAGGTACGGTGGAGAGGGTCCTCATCCGTTTGATATCACCCCTTACTTTTCTCATTAATCTTCTCTCCCATGAATTTTAGTGTGCTCTTCAGCTTCCTTAAAGTTAATGGTTTTTCAAGAACCATCAACTTCTCCCTCCTGCTTAAGAGATCTGATTCAATAGAGAAAATATCTCCTGTAAGTAGAATAATTCTAACCCTTGGGAGATCCCTTTCAATTAATTTGATAAAATCAAGTCCATTCATTTCAGGCATCCTCAGATCAACTATCCCGATATCACAAACATCGGTTTTTAGAAACTCCGCCGCCTCGATAGGTGAACCAAAAACAACCGGATCATGCCCGATACTTTCAAGATACCCCGCCAGCACATCCCTGACTATCTCCTCGTCGTCCAGCACAAGAACTCTGAAGCCCCTCTCAACACTGAATGAATCAATTTCCACTACGGAAAACTCTATCTTAAAAGCCCTGCCCCGGGAAGTTTCCGTATAAGAAAAGATACCCCCTTCGTTTTCGATAATCTTAAAAACGAGTGAGATGCCGAACCCCGATTGTTGATCCGGCAAACTTTGCGCGTATCCTGAACCTCTGCTGTGTGACAGTGGAACATTATCACAAATTTCGATTATCGCCTTAGAGCCCCTTTGTTCGGCGGATACTCTGACCTCCTTATTCGATTCCAGGTTCTCGAACCCTTTGTTCTCGAACCCTTTGATAATATCAAGAAACAGATGCAGCATTCCCCTCAATATGGATGAGTATGCTGCACGTATAAAGAGAGGCTCTTCAGATGTCTCGAGGGAAAGTGTCACACCCCGTTTTCTCAATTGATAATCGATCAGGGAGATAGACTTTCTTACAAGGTCATTGAGATCATACATTGATTTCTCTCTGGTGTTTTTGCTGACAACTCTGTTAATATTCATAAGAGGATTGTCTGTCTCATTGGCACATCTCACGTCCCTTTTCAATTAAATCTCCCCCTCTGATTCTATCGGAACATCCGGGAAAAAACTTTAGTTTTTGGACAATTAAACAGGAACCAAGTGAGGAAAACTACCCCACTTTGGTAAGTATAGCATAGAATATCATAGATTACAACAAATAGATTATAACAAGTTAATAACAGGCCTAAAAAAATTTGACAAGTTAAATGGTTTGTGATATTGTGTAGTTATTATGTTTAATTTTTACGATTTTTTCCTTAAATACCGGACAATCCGTGGTACTGATTCCGGATGTCGGGAAGGGAATGAGTGAAGAGCTGATGCCCATGCTCCCAATATCCATGAAACCGCACAGTTCAGGGCACATGAATACGCTGCAACCCGAAACCGAACCTGACAGCCGCATGTCGACCGGGCTGTCTTTTAGAAGTCAAGCTCTCCGGCCAAAGGTCGTAGCTTGCCAATGCAAGGAAAATTTGATTAATTAGAGTCTGACATAAAGTCGAACAGAGTGACGGTTTTTGGATTTTCGCTTTTACGCCACAGGAACTAATTATCAGGGACTCACAAACCGTTTCAGAAAAAAGGAGACGACAATGGAAAAGATTTTAAGGATCGATATGGGCGCAGAGGGGGGGCCGAAGGTCAGCGAGACCCCGGTGGGTGATTATGCAGGTATGGGCGGAAGGGGCTTAACTTCTGCAGTAGTATCGAAAGAGGTGCCACCTCTCTGTCATCCCCTGGGACATGAAAACAAACTCGTTATCGCCCCGGGGATGTTAAGCGGCTCACATGCAGCCATGTCCGGAAGGATATCAATTGGATGTAAAAGCCCCCTGACAGGTGGAATCAAGGAGTCGAATGCAGGCGGTCAGCCCGCACAGGTGCTGGCACGGTTGGGGTATACTGCCGTTATACTGGAAGGGAAACCGGCAGGCAACGATATCTACAAGGTGGTTATTAACAAAAACGGTGTTCAGGTTATCCCCGACAACAGCCTCAAGATGCTTCCCAACTATGACCTCGTTGAGAGAATGAAGAGCGAGTATGGAGACAAGATTGCCTGTATCTCTATCGGGCCGGCCGGGGAGATGAGGATGTGCGCCGCCTCTATTGCATGTACCGATATGGAACTGAGACCGACAAGGCATGCAGGCCGCGGCGGAGTAGGTGCGGTAATGGGATCAAAGGGTGTGAAGGTGATAGTTCTCGATGATACGGATATGCCGATGAGGACACCAAAGGACCCCGAGAAGTTTAAGCAGGCGAACAAGACCTTTGTGCAGGGTCTTCAGCAGCATGCAGTGACCGGTCAGGCATTGCCTGCATATGGAACGAGTGTGCTGACTAACATCCTCAATGAAGTCGGGGGTTATCCCACCTACAATTTTAAGGAGGGCAGGTTCCCGGGCGCTTCAAAGATCAGCGGAGAGACCGAGGCGGAGTTGGAGAAAAAACGTGGAGGGCAGCCCACGCATGGATGTCATCGCGGATGTGTTATCCGCTGCTCCGGCATATACCATGACAAGGAGGGGAATTATCTGACAAAGCAGCCGGAATACGAGACGGTCTGGGCACATGGAGGCAACTGCGGGATTGATGACATAGATGCAATTGCAAAGATGGATTTCCTTGACGACAATTACGGGATCGACACCATAGAGATGGGTGCAGCAATTGCCGTTGCCATGGATGCCGGTCTTGCAGAATTTGGAGATGCAGAGGCGGCTATAAGGTTTGTTGAAGAGGTTGGAAAGGGGACCCATCTCGGACGCATACTTGGTAACGGCGCTGAAGTTACGGGTAAGGCCTTTGGATTAGAGAGAATCCCGGTAGTCAAGGGACAGGCCATGCCCGCATATGACCCGAGGGCCGTTCAGGGAATTGGTGTTACATATGCAACGAGTCCGATGGGTGCTGACCACACGGCAGGATATTCCGTGGCACAGAACGTACTCAAGGTGGGTGGAGATGTAGACCCACTGAAACCAGAGGGACAGGTGGAGGTCTCAAGGAACCTCCAGATCGCTACTGCTGCGTTGGACTCTACAGGCATGTGCCTCTTTATCGCCTTTGCGATCCTGGATCAGCCGGAGACATTTCAGGCCTTCATCGATATACTCAACGGCTTTTACGGCACGAACATGACTGCTGATGATGTAACCGACCTCGGCAAGAAGATCCTGACCATGGAGAGAGACTTCAATAAGAGGGCGGGCTTTACATCAAAACAGGACAGACTGCCCCGGTACTTTAAAACCGAACCCATTCCACCACACAATGTCACTTTTGCGGTCAAGGACGAAGACCTCGACGGGCTCTTCAACTGGTAGCAGCTTCAGAATAATCCGGATACGAAGAGAGAGGGAGGCACAGCTCCCTCTCTCTTTTTTACAAATCGTCCTTTATAATATGGCGCTTAAGACTTTTGCGTGAAAATTACCCCTATTCCCTCTCTCTATTGTGCCCTGGTGTTGCCGTATTTCTTCACAACCCTGTAAAACATATAAAATGGTACTTCCCAGAGGTGTTTCAATCTCCATATATGCTGAAAGAATCCCGGCAGTCTGACAATCCTGCCCCAGAAGCTTGCAGTTTCCGTCATCCGTGAATGCTGGCACCAAAGCTGCCACAAATCCGTCAGGAGGGTTGGGGGACGGTCCTTGGTCTTATACTCAAAACTCTCAATCCTTGATACCGGCATGGCCTGGATTTCCCGTAAGACCTCCATGGGGACCGGTGCCTCCAGGGAGGTTAGGAGATAATGCAGGGCGTTCCTTACGGGCAAGATCAGACGGCGCTTGCGTGCCTGCTCGATAAGACGGTCCCAGTCGATTTCAGAAAATGAACTGTTTAGGATTACTACTGCATCGGAGACCCAGCGGATAGTTGGTACCGACTCCCACTTCATTCCATGCACGCATATGTGGAGCAACTGATCTGCCGGATTTAATGCCCGTGTCGACACTCCATTGATGTTGAGCGGTATCGCTCCGGCCCAGAAATCATTATCTGCCGTTGATTGACAACATTCCGACAGGACATGCCAATGGAGATCAAACTCCCGGCCGGCTTCATCCTCAAATCCATGAGAATGTCTCAGGGATATGTAGCGTTCTGTTGGTTCGAAATCTTTGGGTGTCCAGCCTTCTTTTCTTAATAAATCGATCGCCGGCAAGGCCTTCTCCGTATGCACAAGGACGTCAAAGTCGGCCATCGGGCGAACGCCGCAATCCTTGTAATAAAGGGGCGCCAATGCCGCACCTTTAAGGATCAAAGTCTCTATACCATGGGCATGAAAGGAACGGACAAGAGAGGCCATATGATGAAATAACGTCTGGTTCTTATACCAGGTTAATCTGTACGTACCTTTTAATTTATGCATAACGGGATCCTGGGCACCAAGCCTGCTGAGGTTTCTGTACAGCAGCGGCAGCAGCCGGTATGACCCCTCGTCAATGTTGTCTATGTCAACACATGACCTCCACTCTTCCCAGGCAGCAAGGGCACGTTTGCCCTGCAGAAGCCCGGCTCGCAAAAGTAGTTCCTGCTGCATGTCCGGCCAGCAGCCTTCTCCCGGGTGCATTTCGGGTGTTGGACAATACTCTTTATTCATGAGTTATATTCCTGTGAACATAGTGTTTTCGGCAGATCATTATATTGGCCGTATCTTCCGTCGCCGGTCAAGCGATGCTTTCAGGATGCGCAAATAGTCGCCCCTTGCATTACGTTCGCAAATACCCATATTTGCGTCATGTATCCGCCTCTTTAAAACTACATCGGGGAGCATGAAGCTCTTAAGCTTCTGCTCCATTGCCCTTGCATACCAGTCGATGAAATCACCCATCCTCCATGCGGGCTCAAATAAACCGACACGTTCAAATGCCTCCCGTTTGATCAACATGGTTCCCTTGAAAAATCCGGGAACGATTTCCGGAGGTATCAATATAGTCTCCTTTAGAGACTCATAGAGTTCCTGAGTGTAAAATTGTTCGACATGCCCAAACACGATATCCGGAGCCGGGGCCTTCTCAAAGACTGTCATCTGGAGCATCAATTTGTCTTCCACCCACAGGTCATCGGCATCCAAGAAGGCAAAGAAGCTCCCCTTTGCCGATTCTATGCCCCGGTTCAGAGCAGCCGATACGCCGCTGTTGGGCTGGAAGCAATATCTCACCTTGGCTCCAAAACCTCTTGCAATACTCCCACTATTATCCGTCGAGCCGTCGTCCACTACAATGATTTCAATGGGACTGTAAGTCTGTGCCAGCACACTCTCTATGGCTTCCGGCAGGTAACGTTCACAGTTATAAACAGGGATAATCACGCTTATAAGCGGTTTTTTGAATTTCATATATTTACAATGCACCCTGCCGCAACCCCCGACCTTTGATCGGGGAACTTGACTTAAGTTTTTTGACTTCGTTGCCGCCTGATTGATGCCAGGCTTACCCTGAGGAGTTCCCTGTTGATTATCTCCCCCTGGAATGACTGGTTCCGGGCATCGAGTTCGCAATGAGATGTTACCACCCCGAATTCAAAGCCCTCTTCCTGCATGGCATGAATGAACGGCAAACTGAGTACTTCGACACCACCGATCGTAGGCTGAAAGGTCTCTGACCAATACAGGATTTTCATCTTCTGTCTTCAGGACTACAGGTCTGGGATGCCATCAGGCAGAACCGCTTTCTTCCAGCTTCTGGAATCGCATTCGATCCAGTGTCTTTTTAAAAACACGAAGCATGTTCAATTCAACCAGATCTTTTCCATAAGTCATATTCCTTCGATGTCTGCGGACTATCAATGTAATGGCATGCACTTTCTTTATATTCACCTTCAGCTCTTTTGCCCGCTGAAACCAGTCGTTATCTTCTCCATATACTAAGCTTGGGTCAAAAAGTCCGACCTTGGCGAATACGGACTTTCGATAAATTGCAGCAGCAATGGAATTCGGGAAAGACTCTTCCGGATTGCCGGAATAATCATAACTGCCGGTTTCTGGATTATAATGTGAAAGCTGTGCATATCCCTGAACCACATCGAGTTCCCGGTTCTCCGACAGCTCTTCAACCAACATGCGGAGGTTGCCCTCCGGCCAGAGATCATCGACATCAAGGAAGGCTATGTATTCACCGGAGGCTTCCTTGATTCCCCTGTTTCTTGCCGCAGCAGGGCCGCTGTTGTCTTGTTCGAAGTAACGGATTTCTACAGACAAATCACCGGATAAATCACTTATAACATCCCGGGTCTTATCTGTGGAACCGTCATTAACTGCTATTATCTCTAAGGCGGGATAGTCCTGGGACAGAATGCTGTCTACCGCATCCCGGATAAACCTCTCCCCATTGTAGACGGGTATGATCACACTTACAAGAGGGTAAGTCTTTACAGAGAGGGAAACCTGCTCCTTTGTCTGACTTACCGCCGGGAGATCAGCCAGTAGGCCGATAATTTTATTGGGGATGTTTTTCAAATCCCGCTCTAATTCAAAGGAATAACAGGGCAGCTTTGATGATAGCTGATTTAAGAACTCAAAGGTTTCAATGCCTGCTCCCGGCAGCTGTGTCATGGTTGTGAAAGACACGGCGCGAAGAGTATTTTCCGGTGACGTCTCCGTTATAAGTGATTCCGTCAATTCCGTTACACCCGGAACCAATATCGCCCTTAAAGGCATAGATGGAGTTAAACGCCGTCTATATTCAGGATAAAGGAAAATGACCGCCTTTTCGTCAGGGAGGTTTTCGGGATTGGAAATCAATCCTGAATATTCGGGGAATTTTTCTACATCGTCTGCATTCAGCTTAGCGGTGTTATACAGGCTGAATACGGATGGTTCAGGCTGTAATCTCAACACGACATAATCATCCCCAAGGTAATCAAGCCCTGCTCTCAGACATGATAAAGCAGTGGTTGTTTTCCCGATTCCACCCTTGCCTGACAATAGGACAGCGCCTTTTTCCGTTCCTATCGCAGCTCCGTGAACGAGTTGGCACGAGTTCTTCTGCATCCACCAATGAAGCAAGGTCCTGAGCGGGGCAGCGTAAGCCCAGTAGGGAAAGCTCCCGGCGTGTTCCACCCAGAATATTCCTGTGTTGCTTTCCGAGTCAAACATATTGAGTGAGAACTCGAACCAGTGGAATGCTGTTTTTATTCTGTTACTGTTATAGCCCCAGATATCGCCTCTGTAGGTATACCGGTCGCCTTTCCATGGTGCTGGAACCATCCTCGTATTTGTGGACCGGCTGTCCCACAGATTGATTGTAAAATCAGGAGATTCAACCCTGGATATCTGCAAGTGGCTTAAAGCGGGTGTAATATGCCGGATTAATTCTTCACCGGCAAAACAGAGACGAATTGTGGTACCGCATAGCCCGTAATAGAGATCAACCTCCTGAACGTTTGCCTTTGCATCCAGAAACTTATCAAGGACTCTGTGAAAAAAGGCTACTTGTACCTCAACCGGTTCGGGTGTATCCATTGTCGTATGGTGGTATTTAATTCCTTAGGTATTCGTCTTTACAATGCATCTTGCCGAAAGCTCCGACCTTAGGTCGGGGAGCTTGACTACTTGTTGGCCGAAGGGTCCGTCTCTGCACCGGGCCAGCCGCTTTCACCAACGTCGTGAATCGGGTCCAGTAAAAGTAAATCCTGCATATCACTGTATTTGTGTAAAAGGGGCGCTTTAAATTCAGGCCGGAGTTTTTCATTTACGGGTTTGTCCCGGACAGCACTCATAACAGCATCTTCAGACTCGCTGCCGTCTACAGAAACAATCAGATGTTCCTCTATTAACTCTTTTATTAGTGTATCTACAGCATCTTCTATATCTTCCCGTTTACCGGCATACCGGGTTGCGATTTCTTCAAGGATCTCTCCGACACCGGCATTGCCTTCAATCAATCCCCAGATATCGGCTCCTGATTTGTCCATACTGTAGTAATTGCCGGTGTCAAGGTTAAGAATCACCACTTCACCATCTATGATTTCATTGATTACATGAGGTTTATTTATTCTGAATCGCATATGATAATCCTTTCTTCATTTTTTAAGCCGGTATATTTTAGATCAAATATTATAAGATTTTCCACCCAAAAATCTGCTCCGTTTCCAAAAAAGCCCGCAACACCAGAAGAAAAAAACAACGGGCGGACGGGGTTAAATATCTCTCGAGGCCCTTCAGCGTCGACCCTCCATCGAGAAAGAGTCTCTGCCTTCATTCCCGGCCAAAGGCCGGGGCTTTCGGCAAGGTGTATTGTAACAGATAAGATTACAGCTTTTTCTATGAAGTTCATCGTAATTCCGGGCCGGATTTGCTGGAATCTGCCTATGAAGAATGTTTCTATCATGAATTGCACTTAAATATAGAAAAGACCCTTTATCATGAGATACAAATAGGAGACTTGTTTTATAAACTCTGTGTCTCCGTGTTTAATTTTCCACGGAAATCCCGGAAGAACAGAGAAAGAAGATAGAGGATTCTATTATAATACAACAATCCCGGACAATGAGCTGAAAGATGGCAAAGACAGAGCTTATAATATTTGACCTCGACGGTACACTTGTGGATTCTTCGGTGGATATCACCAATGCCCTCAACTATGCCCTGAATCCATATGGATTTAAACCTCTGACTGTGGAGGAAACCGTTAGGCTGGTAGGCGAGGGGATATCAAGACTTATAGAGAAGGTGCTGGGGGAGAGAACGGATATACAAGAGCAGGCACTTGAGAGGTTTCTCAACTTCTATTCAGACCAACTGACTGAAAATACAAGACCTTTTCCTGGTGTAGTAGAAACCTTAGATCAACTCGATGGTTACAGAAAGGCGGTTATCTCCAACAAGAGAGAGGCCCTCTCGCGGAGACTCCTCGAAGAACTCGGCATGGCCCGTTACTTTAATTACATCCTCGGCAGTGACAGTACATCTGCAAAGAAGCCGTCTCCGCAACCGGTGCTGGAGGTTCTTAAACGGGAGGGGCTGTCCCCCGACAGGGCCGTCATGGTCGGTGACAGCAACCTTGATATCGAGGCGGGGAATAAGGCAGGGGTCATCACTGTTGGAGTGGGCTATGGCTACAGACCCCTGGATGCCTTGAAAGAAGCTGATTTTCTGATCAAGGAGAGACTCGATGAACTCCTGGATATTCTTAAAGAGATAGGTTAAAGCAGGGCAATATACTTGCTCACAAATCAAAGCAAGCACCGGCCTTTGGTCGGAGAGCTTAACTCTAAAAATATCTTATGGAGATTACAACCGGAAACAGGTGATATAGGTGTTTTGTCCTAAATGTAAAACAGAGTATAGAGAAGGCTTTGAAACCTGTAGCGATTGCAATATAAAATTAGTCCATGAGCTGCCACCTGAGCCCGAACCAGAGTTTATTGAATATCAAGAGCTGTTATCCACCTATAATCCTTTTGATATAGCGCTTTTAAAGTCTTTATTGGACGCTGAAGGTATAACTTATTTTTTTCAGGGGGAGCACTTCTCATATGTCAGGCCACTTGCAATACCCGTAAGACTGATGGTAAACAAAGATCAGATATCGATGGCGGCAGAAATAATAAAAGACCTTGATCTCACAATTGTCGCAAGCAGCTTATCTGATAAAGAAGACACCGATGAAGAAAAATGAAGCAACGGATATTATCAAGCCTTACACCACAAAAGATGGATCCCTTATCCGTGAACTCATGCATCCGGATGTACATGGTAATCAAAAGCAGAGTTTAGCCGAAGCAACTATCCCCACAGGTTCTGCAACATTGCTTCATAGACACCACCGGGCTGAGGAAATTTATTTTATAACCACAGGCACAGGGCTTATGACCCTCGGAGATGAAAAGTTCATGGTCAAGGCCGGTGATACAGTCTGTATTCCACCAGGCACACCACATCAGATTCAGAATACAGGCGATACCGTACTAAGGCTGTTATGTTGCTGTTCACCCCCATATTCTCATGATGACACC
>VAPE01016376.1_pt1 | contig 29602 bp, 61 predicted proteins | sample 3393911 | NCBI WGS metagenome assembly VAPE01 (sample SAMN08290436, study PRJNA428436) | hydrothermal vent metagenome | isolation source: Deep-sea hydrothermal vent chimney | place: Atlantic Ocean: South-mid Altantic Ridge
AAGAATGAGAGAGTTTTAAAGAAAAAATAATTTAAATATTTCTGTTACTTTCATATTATATGGTGATTGCTTTGGAGAGTAAAGTTGGAAAGAAACCCGAAAAGAACCCCGAAAGAACAACGGAAAGAATTCCGTCGTTGGAAGAACTTCTTCGGATGAAAAACCGAATTCTTCAAGAAATGCAACGATTACAGGAATTACAGAAAAGGTATGCAGAGGAAAATAGGGAAGAGTTACAGGCAGAGTTGAATCGTATTGATGAAGAAATTATGGGGCTTGAAGAAAAACTGCAGAAATTGAAGGCACGTAGAAAAGAAATTGCAGAAATTCTTGGATTGTCTTTGCGGGTGCCTTCAACTCGAAAGTATAAAATTGGTGGAAGTATTGCTGACAGGATTCAAAACTACATTTCACAGTTATCTGTTGGTGCGACATTTACTCGAAGTGAATTAATTCTCCACTGTGGTCTTAATCCTCGAAGTGGATATATCGGAGAGATTCTTAAGGCGTTGGAAGACCAAAACAAAATAAGAAAGGTGGGAAAGGGTGTGTATAAGAAACTTTAATTCCCGTTTTCTCTTTTTATCCGAAGAAAAGGGGAAAGAAGATGACATCTGAATATCTCAAAAAATCTGGAGAGGCAACTCCTCGGCATTTCAGAAGAGGGAGGTTTGAAGAGGATGACTGATTTACCAATGACTTATGGGGTGGAAGCAGGAATGACAGTTCCAGAGTTCTATATTATAGTATGTCCGTATTGTAAGGAAGAAATTGTTGGCTCATCATTGGAAGAGGTTAATAAGCTTTTTTGGGAGCATATAAAGGAGAAACATCCAACAGAAATTCCGACGAAGTGGGAAGTTAGAAAGTGGAGTCCAAGATTACCAGGTGATGCAGATGAGTGGTAATCCTTTTTCTTTTTCTTTTTTATCTGCAGGAGAAGGAGAGGAAAACTCTCCCCCCTGCGGTTAAAGGTGAGAGGATGAAGAGACCTGTTAAATCTCCGTTTGGTTCTGAGGAGGTCAGTCCCTCCGCCTCCTCCCCCTCGAAAAAGGGGATTGAAGTGTCGAGGGAAGAGGCTGAAGAGATTAAACAGTGGGTAAAAGATGTTGAGAAGATTGTAAGGGATAATAGAGATGTAATAAAGGCGTTATTTGAATTACTTAGAGTGTTTATTAATAGAATATCATACTATAACTTGACAGAATCGATTTATACGAGACCAGAGGCACTTGAAAAAATTATAGGTGATGAAGATGAGTAAGGTTCGTAAAGAGTTGATTGATAAGGCTCTTTCTCTTGTTTTTTCGAGAACATACTTTACTTATGTTGGAAGACTTTCAAGAGGAAAGGTAGTAAGAGATGTTGGAATGAAGATAGTTAATGCAATACCAGATGATATAAGTAAAGCGGAAGCTATTTCATCATGCTACAGTGTCTTAATATCTATAGTTATAAGCACTCTTGAAGAACTTGATGAAGAGACTATTGATTCTTTTGTTGAACTCTTTGGTGAGTAAAATGATGCCGACTAAAGAGGAATTAATTGAGACTGTTATGGAGTGGAAGAGAAGAAATGAAAAGGGACTATGTGCAATTTGTGGAAGACCACTTCCAAGAGCAGTTATTGATGCATCTTACCAGCCTACAACTATTTCTCCTCTTGTTATGAAAGTTATTGTTTATATTGGAGCATTACCAGAGGAGTTGAAAGAGTATATTTTGAATAAAGGAATAATGGTCTGTTCAGAACACTTCAAAGGGTGAGAGAATGGGAGATATGATTAACTTTAAGATTTGTGCGTTCTGTGGAAGTTTAACTTGGGTTGAGGTGAGAACAGTTCAGTTTACATTAACGACATCTCTGGAGGGAGAAGAAGAGACAGTAACAAAAGATTATGAGGAAACAGACCAAGAATACTGTGCGAATTGTGAATCAGAATCACTTTATATTTTAAGCACTGATGAGGAGACATTCAGGAAGATTAAAGATATTAAGTATAATAAGGAGAGACTCTTTACGATACTTGAACTTATCGAAGAGAAAAAGATTAGATACAACAGAGAGTTTTTAGAAGCAGTTGTAGAAGAGAATATTGGATATAACCAAGATGCAATATTGAAGGTAGAAATGATAGCAAGGAAATTTAAAGATAATGAGTTAATTAGCTTCTTGAAAATATATGAGGGGTGAGAAAATGTATAAGTGGGTTGAAAGCGAAATAATTGAAAAAGTTGGAATAAAGTATAGAAGAGTTTATATCGTTCACAGAGTTTATAATTCTACTACTTCAGGAAAGGTGAAGTTAGTAAAAGAGACCATAAGATTGATAAAAGAGGAGTTGCTAGAGTGATGTATATACCTTATATACTTTTTTTAAGATGCATGCCCCTATATTATATATATGGTTGTTTTCCATGACAATTAAAATAACAGTAAGAGTTGATGAAAGATTGTTTGAGAGGTTTAGGAGACTAGCTATGCTTAAATATGAAAAAAGTTTTCTTAAAAAGGCATTTAATGAGGCAATGAAACTCTGGATTAAAAACAATGTTATAAAAACATTCACAGTTTCTATGGAAGAGAGTGAAGAAATTAAAAAGAGAGTTATGGAAACTATTAAAGATGAAAATCCTCTAAAAGCTATAATTATATTATATGAGATTATTGAGGAGCTTATATCTGAAATTACTAACGAATTAAAGAAAAATGAAGAATAAATTTTTATATAATTCTCTGTTAATATTTTTATAAGGTGATTTGTTTTGGGAAAGTATCCTATGTTATTCCTTACTTTAAAAGTGTGTATGTTCCGAGGTGAGTGAAATGGCGGAGAATATCTTTGATGAGTTTGCAAAAAGGCTTTATAAAAAGCCTTATGATGAGCTTACAGCTTTTCAGAAAATGAAGGTTATGGAAGCTGTGCAGAAATATATGGCAGAGATGCAGAAGAGAATTGCGGAGATTAGAGAGAAGGAAGTTCCGACATTGGAGAAAGAGCTTGAAAAGACGAGAAGGGAGAGAGTGAAGCTTGAAGAGAAACTTAGAAAATTAAGAGAAAAAGAGAAAACACTTGAGAGACAAATTGCGTTGGCGAAAGGAATAAAAATTACTAAAAGAAAGGGAAGGACGATGAGAGTTGTTGAAAGAGTTCCTTCGTTTTGGAAGTGGCTTTATCTTATGCCGATAGGGACGACATTTACAGCTACAGAGGCAGCTAGAGAGAATGGATTTGCTTCAGTTGGACATGTTCTTGTAGAGATACATAAGGCTCAAAGTATGGGATTTGTTGAGGGATTGGGCGCTCCTACAAAGTCAGGATTTAGAGGTGGTCCCTACAGAAAAATAAAAGAGATTCCAGAGTCATACTTGATAACGAGGCATGTAAAACCAGAAGAGATTGAAGAGTTGAAGAGAATGAAAAAGAAATGAAGAGTTTTAAAGAGGGAATAATTTATATTTTTCTTAATGTCTCTTATATATGGTGAATTTTATGACTGATGAATTATCATTCGAGGAATTGAGCAAGATGTTAGCAGAGCAACAGAAACGATTACAGGAGACAATGGAATTGCTGAAGAAGAAGATTGAGGAAGAGAAACCGAAATTAATCGCAGAGAAGGAAAAGCTTTTGAAGGAAAGAGAGCCACTAGCTAAGAAACTTTCAGAGATTGACGAGAAGATAAAGAAAATAGATGAGAAGTTGGCTTTAATCCAGAAACCAGCTGTAAAAGTTGGAAAGGTGAGAAGGGTTGTTGAGGGAGGATGGAGAAGCAGAGTAGCAAATTACATCAATTCTCTTGAGAATAATACTACCTTCACAACAGGAGATGTAAGAAAAGCTACGGGAATGACCTCTGGATATCTTGGAAATATTTTACAGGAATTCTATAACAAAGGATTTATTGACAAGATTGAGAAAGGGCTTTGGAGAAAGGTAAGGGATGTCATTCTATAATCTTTTTTTATATTTTTATCTTTTGAGGGGAAAGAAATTGAGTGAAGAAGAAAGCATTGAAGAGTGGTTAAGAAGAATTGAATGGGAAACTCTTTCACCTGAAGAGAGGGAGAAAAGATTGATTGTTGAGAGACTTCACGAAATAAGAGGAGAGATGATTATAACAAAGAAAAAGATTAATGTTAATGAAAGGCTTTTAGAAAAGGCGGAGGAGAAGGGGATAAAATCGGAGATTTTGTTTTATTCACTTGAGTTGAAGAAATTAAGAGAAAGGTATAGAGAGTTGAAAAATGAGGCAAAGATTTTAAGAAAAAAGTTGTTAGAGTTGGGTGGTAAAATATGAAAGAGGTTATTCTTCATGTTAAGATTCCTGAAGAGTTGAAAGAAAAACTTATTGAACTTACATATGTAAATGAGAATGGAAAGAAGAAAAAGGTTAATACGCTTGATGTTATTGTAGAGTTTTTATTGAGAAAAGGTTTGGAGGTTTATGAGGGGAGAGGGGTTGAAGAAGACTAATGCTGGTGATACACCTTTCCTCACTTGTAGTGCTTCTTCAACTCCCCCCAGTCCCCACTTCAAAGTGGGGGTTTTGTTTGTTTGAGGTGGTTAGATGTCTATAGCTTTTAAACCCGAGGAATTTAAAGATGTGAAGAAAGAGTTTCACGGAGTAATAGTTGACGCCGACTACGGAGAGAAGCCGTTTGGAATGGAAGGGAGACCTGACATTCCTAAGAGACCTCAGTTAGCAATAAAGATTAGCACTCCTGACTACGATAAAGACCAATATGAGTGGTATGTTCCAAGTAATAGGAAGCTTACAAAGTGGGCATACTTTATTGAAGCCTTAGCAAAGACAGGAGCTATAAATGATATAAAGGTTGAAGGGAAGACAGATGAGGAAAGGATTAAGTCGTTCGCAGAGTCGTTGATTGGGATGGAGTTTGATTTTGCAGAGTATTCTAATTTACCTTGTATCGTTAAGAATAAGACGATAGAGGTCATTTTGCCTACAGCATACTACGGAAAGAAAGGAGTTGAAGAGGCTAGAACGGGAGTTAAAACAGAGACGATAGGTGGAGAAGAGGTAAGATTATGACCTCTTCAACAACAGAAAAGATTGCAAAAGAATACCAACTTACACTAACAGGAGAGAAAATAAGTGCTGATACGTTTAAAACAAGATACTGTCCAGTAATAAAGAACTCATGCAAAAAAGAGAAGTGTATATTCTGGAGAAATGGAGATTGCATAATAGCAGTTTTCATTGAACTTATGGCAAGAAGCTTTTACATCCCGCCAACAGAGATGAAGAAACTTAACATTCCTTCTGATGATACTACTACTTTCCCCTAATCTTTTTATAAGGTGAGAGAATGAAAATACCGTTGTATGTTGAAGTTATAGGAGAGCCTGAAAGTGGAAAGACACACTTTTCTCTTACAGCTCCGAATCCTTTTTTGATTGATACAACTCCGAAGTTTGAAAGTCTTCCAATTCTTATGAAACTTTATCCAGATGATTACTTAGCAAGGTCGAGGAACGTTAGAACTTGGAAGGATATTGAAGAGGCAGTTAACTTTGCTCTTGAAAAAAAGTTTATGACTATAATATTTGATACTTCTGCAGACTTACAACAGCTAGCTGCAGAGCAGTGGTTGAAAGAAACAGGAAAGAAAGCAGTTTATCCAATTACAGAGTATAGATGGGTGAGAATGAAGGTTGATAATCTTATCTGGAAAATTATTAATTCTGGCATAAACGTCATTCTTACGTCGCAGATGAGGGATGAGTGGGTTGGAGATAAAAGGACGGGAAGAAGAGAGAGGGATGGATATAAAAAGGCGGAGTTTCAAGCAGATATAAGACTTTACTTTTATATTGAAAAAGAGAATGAAAGTTATAAAAGACATGTGAGGGTTGTGAAAAACAGATTTGTTGACAGGACTTCAAAAGATTGGGTTGAAGAATTGGTAGGGAATGTTACCTTTTCTGATATTGTGAAGATTACTAAATTGCCTGAAGAGGTGGTTGTTTTATGAGAGTTGGAATAGAATCTTCTCTTTTAGAAACTATAATAAGAGCGGTGTCGGTTATAAGACATGAAATAGCAGTAAAGATTGATAACGAAGGGTTTAAATCTGCTATGTTTGACGAACCGAGGGTGAGTTACATAAATCTTTTAATTCCGAAGTCTATGTTCTCTGTATGGGAAGTTGAAAATGAAACTCAGTTTGCTTTTGACGGAAGTGATGTCTTAAGAGTTATAAGAAGAAGAAAAGAGACAATAGAGTTGAGATATAAGAACGGAATAGAGATGAGATTTATTGGAAGGAGTTTAAGGATTTTCAGATTTCCTACGAGAGAGTTAGAAGAAGATGAGTATAAAGTGCTTGATATAGAGAATACAAAGTTTATGAAGAATGTTAAATACATAGGAAAGATTACAGTTTCTGGATTTCTTTCGGGAATTGAAGATATTAGAGCAATGAAACTTGACAGATTTCCTAAGATAAGATTAATTGGAGATTCTGGAAGGCTGTTTATGGATGCAGTTTCTACTGCAAAAGTTGAGTTTTATGCTATCGAATTTCATGATGAAGTTATAAAGTCTTGGAATCCAGAAAGAGTTATTTCAATTTATCCTCTTAAGCCGGTTTATGATGTTCTTAAAGCCGTATCTAACTTAACAGATGTAGTTAAGATTTACTTTGGAAACAACATACCTCTTGTTATAAATGCAGAGCTTCCTTTCGAAGGGAAGCTCATATATGTAGTTGCTCCGCATATAGAGGGTGTTGAATAATGAGTGAAGAAGGAGAAGCAGGATGCAGATTAGAAATACCGTGTAGAAATTGTCCGTTCGCAGTAATAAGAGGAGGGAAACTGTTCTGCAATTTGACATATGGATTTGCAGTTGAAACAGAGAAAAAGGCTCCACCAAAGGAAATAACACTAGAAAAGGCAGAGGAACTTTCAAAGGAAGCTGATAAGATTCTTGAATTGTTTGAATCGTTTAAAGGTGAGTAAAATGTCAATAAAAGATGGAAAGTTTATAAGATACTTTGTTCCAATTGAATGGAATTTAAAGATAAAAGAAAAGGCAGGAATGTATTATCTTAAATATACTGTTATATTCAAAAAGAACAGTTCACAAGAGTTTGTAAATGCTTATAATACTGTATATACTACACTGAAAAAAGCTCTAGGTAATAATGCAGTAATTACTCAAGGAACGACAGATGAAGGAAATCCACTCATAACTGTCGAAGGAGTATTTACACTTGAGGATATAGGAAACATAATGGTTGGAGAGTTTATAAATCTATCTTCTATTGCAGATATGACTCTAAGAGAGATTTTTACATTATCTATTTTTGGAATTAGCAGAGTGGTGAAAAGGTAATGTGGATATTTAAAAGAAGAAAAGAGGAAACGATAGATACGAGATATAATAAGCTTCTTATAAAGATAGATATTTTGGAGAAAAAAATTAAATACCTAGAGTCAAGAATATCAGCCCTTGAAAAGAAGATTCAGAAACTATTTGAGGTGAGTTGATGGAAGATGAGTGAAGAGGTTTATTACAGAACACAACTTGCAGAGATTTTTTACTCAACAGAGCCTGGATATAAGACACCAGACCCAATTGCAGAGTTTAGAGTAACAGTTGTTTCTGATGTTAAAGATAAATACAAACCAGATAACTTTAAGCAAGTTATTATACATCTCGGAATAATACTTTCTCCGCAGACTTGGTGGGTTCAACTTCCTCACATAGTTATGGCATATGAAGATAACGAACCTATTGATAAAGATGAGCTGCCTTTGTCTGTTCCCGTTTACCAGAGACTTAATTATGCTGAAAGATACGCATGCTTTTACAGGTCAAGAAGGTCGAAAAGTGATTGGTGGAGACAAGTTGAGCCGTTCTGGTGGGAAAAAGAAGTTTTTCCAAATCCGAGAAGTGGAGATTATGAATATAATGAAGAGTTTATTAAGAAAGTTGAACTTGACCTATATAGTTCTGGAAGAATAAGAACGGTTTTTGATAATGAAAAGGGGAAGTTGATTACAAGGTGAGAAAATGATAATACATAAAGTTATAATGATAAAGATGCATGAAATAGCTGATGAGCAGGATTTGAATAAAGGTGGACTTTTCGATAACAGACTTGGAGCTATAAACATATGGTGCTCTCCAGAGGACCATCCAGATGACGAATTCTGGAATAAGATAAAGATTACGAAGGGTGCTCTTAAATATCCTAGAGAGTTTATTGCAAGCATCTACTTTGAGCCTGTAGATGAAAGTTTGAAGAAATGGAAGATAAAAGTTGAAGTTACGAACTATGCGAAGATTGAATATGCTAATACACTATACAGACTTGGAAAGATAGATGGTAAAGAGTATGATAGAATGGTTGAAGAGGCTAGAAAAGGAACAGATGAAGAGTGGAAGTGGGTAAGAGAAAAGATTACATGGCTTATAAACGAGGCAAAAAAGAGAGGCTGGTATGTTTGGAGTTATGAATGTCCTGTCTGCGGAAAAGAGATTAAGATTCTTAATGAATTCTTTGAGTGTCTTGAAAGACATGGTTATAAAGTTTTAGGATATGTTGCATCTTCAGAGTATTTAGGTGCTATAACAGATAAGGGAATTATAGAGCCTAAAAAAGTTAAAAAGATTGTAAGGTGGAAAGAATGAAAAAGTATGTTGTTTACCTGTATTATAAAAAAGAAAAAGCAGTAATGAAAAGAGAAAAAGGAGAACTTAAATTTAAGAGATTTAAGACAGGATACAGAATCACGGAAGTTATATGTTGCTTTAAAAGTTATGAAGAAGCAGAAGAATGGTATAAGAAAAATGCAGAAGGAATACCTTATAACATAGGAGTTGTATGGAGTGGTGAAAATGAGCACTAATACTTCTCAAACAACACTCTGGCATAAATGTTACTATAAAGACTCAACTCCAACTCAGGACTGCAGAACATGTCCGTTTAGATGGGGATGCTTTGATTTTCTATTGAGAGACCCATGAGAGTAACAGTTGATTTGGACAAAAAAGATTGGTTTGAGGTTATGATGAGATACTTTACTTTGAAGAGAATTGCAGGAAACTGCTATGTGAGAAAAAGCTCCACAAAAGGTTATCATCTTAAGGCACATGGATTGAAGATTACTCTTAAGGAGCTGTATTTTCTAAGATTGGTTCTTGGAGATGACCCTAATAGAGTTAAGTTAGATAGCTTAAGGATGAAACCGAAGAATACTTTATGGACAGGAAAGAGTGGAAAAAGGGCAGGAGAGTGGAAAAACGACATCTTTGAAGTTATTGGAGGCTTTTACCCCGTTGAACTTTTTTATCTTTATCCTTATTGGAGAGCGAAAAAGAATGAAAATAATAGAAGATGAGAAAATTAAAGGAGAAGTAATGTCTGGATTGAGTGAAGAGTTCAAAAGAGAGAGATGGCATGTAACAGATGGAATATACTGCCCGAGAAAAGTTTTCTTTAGAAGAATTGGAGTAAAAGAGCCATTTAGAGAAGAATTTACTCTTATAAGATTGTTTGGAAAGGCACTTCATATTCTTCTAGAAGTTTATAAATATAAAGAGGTTAGGGTTGAAAAAGATGGAATAATTGGAACTATAGATATGATAAGAGATAAGCCTGTAGAGATTTATACAACGAGAAAGTCATTAAAAAATGAAAAGGAAGTTGAAAAAGCATTCTCATACAAAATAAAACAACTAGGAGCATACTGCTATATGACAAATAGCAGTTATGGTTATCTTGTTGTCCTTTATATTGCTGGAGATTATAAGCCTCCTTTTCCGATTTTAAAGGTTTATAGAATTTATTTTGAAGAAGAGGAACTTGAAAAGATTTGGAATGAAATTAACAGAAGGATTAAGTTGATTGCAGTGTCTATAAAAGATAGAAGTGTTCCAGAGGAGAAAGGGGAGAGTTGGGAGTGTGAATACTGTCCTTATAAATCTCTTTGTGAAAGTGCAGATAACATATTTGAGCTAAGGAAAAGAATAAAGAAATATTTAGAGGTGGTGAGCCTCTTTGAAGATAAAGTTTAAGGGAAGGATTAAAGAGGTTAATTGTGATGCAGAGGGTAATATCTATATAACTCTTAATATGTATCCAGAGTGGGCAAGAAGAATAACAATGCTTCTAAGAATATATCAGAATTCTGTTAAGCAGTTTACAATATCAAGCTTCTCATTAAAAAAGAAGAAAAGGAGGAGAAAATGAAACTCTTTTATAAGATAATAATCGGAGATAGTAGAAAGATGGATGAAGTTGAAGATAATTCTGTAGATTATATAATAACTTCTCCACCTTATTGGCACTTAGAAGTGTTTTCTTATAAAGATGAGACAGGGGCAGAGTTTGACCTAAGCAGAATAATCGAAAAAGGAGAGTTCTTTAGAGAGCTTGAAAAGGTTTGGAGGGAATGCTACAGAGTTCTTAAGGATAACAGTTATATTACAGTTGAGTGGGAAGATTATCCTGTAGGTTCTCGAATATACGGGAAGCCTGCAGAGATTTTTTTAGCAGGAGATATGGTAAAGTCTGTTGAGAATGCAGGATTTACTTTGATTTCGAGACTTATTTGGAAGAAATTTGAGAAACCTCCTACAAGGAAGTATTTTTATACATCTTACGATATGGTTATGAAAGCTGACCCAAGAGTTCCTGCAGATTGGGCTTATGTCTTTACGTTTAAGAAATATGGATATAAAAAGAGAGATTGGAAGCCAGAGATAACTAGAAAGGAATGGGAGGAACTTAGAAGGGGAATATGGTATATAAAGAATCCTTCAGAAGATTATGAAATTGAAGGGGGAGCAGTTTTTCCAGAAGAGCTTGTTAGAAGACACCTTAAACTTTATTCTCCGAGATATGGAGTTGTTCTTGACCCTTTTCTAGGGACAGGAACAACTATGAAAGTTGCCTTTGAAATGGAGAGAAGCTGTGTAGGTTATGAAGTTCTACCGAGAATGCTTCCTGTTATAAAGAGAAAAGTTGGATATGGAAGAATATCTCTTGAAAACGAGATTGAATGGAAAACTCTAATAAAGTATAAAAACAACTCAGTGTAAAAAATGTTTATATATTTTTCTCTTGTTTTTATTATATGCAATTGGTGATACCATGCTCTCAGTATATGACGCCTATGCAGTTTTTCCAGCTCCAAAATTTAGAAAATACCAGAGAACAGTTATAGAGAAGATAGTTGAAGCTTTTAATTCAGACTTTAAAGTTATTCTCTTAGAAGCTCCTACAGGGTTCGGAAAAAGTTTGGTAAATACCACTTTTTGCAGACTTCTCAAGCCGTGCTTTTACGCTACACCACAGTTATCTCTTATAGACCAGATAAAAACTGACAAATATATAGGTGCGGATTTTGTAGAGATAAAAGGAAGACAGAATTATTACTGTGCTTATGACCCTAAAGCAACTGTTGATATAGGAGTCTGTAGAAGGATAAAGGGGTTTGAATGTGATAAAGAGTTTGTTTGTCCATATTGGATACAGAAGCTTAAAGCTTTAGCTCATCCAGAGGTTCTTATGTCTTTCTCGTATTTGTTTCTTGAGGGGTTTACAGAGACTAAATATTCCTTTGGAAAAAGACAACTTTTAACCCTTGATGAATCCCATAGCATTGACAGACATGTAATAAACCACATTAAGATAGAGATTAGTCCTAATACAGTCCCAGAAAGGCTTTATGAGTATATTCTTGACAGTATTAAGAGATTTGAAGAGTTTGAAGATTTATTTAACTTTATGAATACACTCTATGAAGCGGTTGAAATAAAGATAAAGGAACTACTTGAACTACTCGACGTAAAAGAGTTATCGATTGAAGAGGCAGAGGAACTTGTTAGGCTGCAGGAGTTTAAGAGAAGGATTGAACTTTTTCTTGATTATTCTGATGAGACGGATTGGATTTGGAAGGTAAAGTTCTTTCAAACAGAGAAAGGGATGAAAAAGGGTTTGGTTCTTTATCCTGTATATGCTAATATATTTATGGCAGATACAATTTGGACAAAGGCAGATTATTTCATTGTAAGTTCGGCTACAATACTTGACCCGTATTATTTTGTTAAGGAAACAGGATTAAATATAAGATTTAAAACTGACCAGATTCTTTATATAAAGGTTGCTTCTACATTCCCTCCAGAAAACAGACCTATAATAGATTGGACAGTTGGAAAAATGACAAAAAGAGAAAAAATTAAGAATGTTGATAATGCTATTAAGAGACTTGAAGAGATTATAGAGGAAAATAAGGGAAAGAATATAGCAGTTCACTGCCACAGTTATGAAAACGTCTATGAGATTCTTGAAAAGATTGATAAAAAATACAAAGATAAGATTATTTATGTTGAAAGAGGAAAGAGAGAAGAAAGATTGAAAGAGTGGATGAATTCAAGAGGAAAAGTATTCTTAGCAGTTGGATTTGAAGAGGGACAGAATTGGATTGGAGATATATGTGAAGTTCAGGTTTTGTATAAAGTTCCATATCCAGATTTAAGCGATGAAAGAGTTAAAAGAAGATTAGAAAAGGGAGAATATAGATGGTATTTCAATGAGACACTTAAAAAGGTTATACAGAGTTATGGAAGAGCAGTTAGAACAGAAACAGACAAACAGAAGTATTATGTAATTGACAGCTCTTTTTGGGATTTAATAAAAAGAACAAAAAGATACTTACCGTTATGGTTTAAAGATGCACTTCCGAGTCATTGGAAAGAATTTCTATAAAAGAAAAATATATATCTTATATACTTTTTTGAAGACGCATGGTGCTATATTATAATAATATTGTTCGGGTTTTTCATGATTTAGTATATACTAAAAATTGCAAAAATATATACTACAGAACTCCTCTTTTTATATTAACTATTATTAATTCTATATCTTCTTGAGTTAATTCTTCCATTCTATAAAACCCATAAAGAGTAAATATTCTTCTTTCTATTTCAGATATTCTATCGAGAATTTTTCTTCTCTCATAATATCTTTTCTCCTTTTCAAGTCTTTTTCTCAAATAATATCTGTCTATATAATAATGGATAATTCTTGAAAGAATGAAAATCTTTGGAACTGATATTCCAGAGAACTCACTTCCGTATCTTACACAGATTCCTTCCTCGACAGGATTCGACTCAGGCTTAAATATCTCACAAACACGAGAAGAAAGTTCGATACAAAGAGAATAATAACCTCTTATGTCTATAAGATAATGACAAAACTCATGACCAACAGTATATTTTACCTCATTTAAAATTAATTCTGGAGCTTCCTTATATACTAAAAGGAAGTCAGAGTTTATATAAATTATTCTCTCGTTTGGATAGTAGCCATTTACTCCCCTCTTATAAGTCCACTTTGGAATCGGAACTTTTTCTTTTGAAGATAACTCATCAAGCCACTCATCTATAAAATCATCAAGACTCATAATCTCACCATTTACTTTTTCCAAAGATGTATAACAAACAGTCTTATTTCATCTTTTGTCTTTCTTAACGCTTCTTTATCTCCGTAATATACCCACTTTATATACTGCATAAATGCACCTACAAGACAGTCAGCAGCAAGAGGACTTAGTCCTGTATATCTTATTGTAAATCTCCATGCATCATCTTCTCGCTTATAATAGGGAAGAATTATAAGATTGTTATGCTGAAGAATATGTCTATACTCATGAGATATAATTATTTTTACGAGCATATCACATACATTCCTAAAATTCTTACACCATTCATCTATAGCTTTGTTTATAAAAATAACCTTTGAACTACCAAGAACATAGGCGGGAATAAGAGATTTTACCTTCTCAAAAGAGACATTTATCTTAATATCAGAAAATTCTTTTACCCTTTCTATTTCTTCTCTTATTATCGCATCAACACTCTTTTCCATAATCTCACCCTATCTCAAATCTAATCTTTAATGCTTTTAAGAGACTTGGAATGCTTTTTGACTTCAAATAAAGTGCAGTATCGATTATTACTAAAAGAGCTTCTAAATCGCACCTGCTTGGAAGCTTTATTAACCTCTTGTAAGTTGAATAGTTATCCAAAAGTTCTCTTAGAGAATCATCAAAACTAATCAGCTTTTCAAAGTCAAGACTTGAAAAGCTATATACCAAGTCAGTAACATCTATTCTTCTAGGAACCGAACCGTCTGGACATCTTAAAATCCTGTGATACTTATAACAATCTTTGCACTTGTAAAGATAATAACGAGGCATCAGTAAACCCTTCTTAAGGGTATCTTACACTTAGGACAAAGGATTTCTCTGCAGTGTTTATTTGGATTTACTACAGTATATCCGCACTTTGGACAGACACACTTCTTAGGAAGAGAACTATATCTGTAAATAGAACTTTTACTTCCTGCTCTTAAAAGATATGCAATCCCAAGTGCTATTCCTGTTACCATAAGCATAAATGCCTGAAACTTGAATTTTTCTCTTACCCAATCGTAAAAGCCCATTTTACTCACCATACATTCTTGCAGATATTATCCACTTTTCAACTATTTCTTTAAACTTATCTTCTATTCCATACTTTGAAAGAATCTTGTAAAGACCGTAAAGAGGAAAAATCTCTCCATATATATCATAAACTTCATCTACTGCAAAAAGAAGTTTCTTCTGCCTTAATTCGTCATTAGGAAAAACAGACTTTAAAAAAGAGTAAATGGTTAATGCGTCTTTATTTCCCTTTTTAACCTGCTCCATAAACCACTTCCAATAACTTTCCTTCTCCTCACTCATCCTCTCACGACTTGAAGCTGTGCATATGTCTTAACAGTATATTTACCAGCATTCATAAACCTAAGTTTGAACTTATAAGTGTTAGTTCCCGCCTGTGCTCCGAACGTAAAGGTTTTAACCTCAGTTCCGTCTACATAGACATGAAGAACTAAAAATTGAAGAAAAGATGTTGGAGTTAAAGTTATAATATCAGTAAACTCTACCCAATCTCCCTCTTTAATTTCAACCTTCTCTGGATATAACTTATTTGAAGTAATCATTTCTTCCTACCCGAAACAGAATAAACAACTGCAGATATACCTACTATTGCAGAAGCACCTATTATAATCCAAGCCCAAATAGGAACTGCAGATACTGGTGGAGTCGGTGGTGGAGTAGGCGGAGGAGTCGGAGGAGTTGGAGGAGTTGGAGGTTTATACCTTGTTGAAACAGTAATCATAACAGTGTTTGAATTTATCCCAGAGTATCTACTTCCATCTGGAAGTTCTATTCTCGAACCGCAATAAACAGTATAAGTTCCAGCACTATTAAAAGTAAGATTGAAAGAATACTTAGCTTTAAACTCTAAATTATTTACAGTTATGTAAAAGCTTCTAAGAAGAGAACCGCTTAAATAGATGTCAATATAAATCTTTGCAGGGACTTTTGAAACCTTCCCGTCTATTTCTCCACTGAAAGCAAAAGTATCTCCAACATAACCACTTGTTTTATCAACAGAAAGACTGTGAAAACTTATATAATTACTCGGAGGAGTTGGAGGAGTTGGAGGAGTTGGAGGAGTTGGAGGAGTAGGAAGTCTTTCAACAATAACTTCTGCTGGATTACTCCAAGACAACTAAATCACGCTCCTACCAGGGAGTCTTGGAGGTATAGGTCTCGGAACAGTCCTTATTCCTCTTCCAACAGGAATAAACTCTGCAAAGCACTTAACAATATATTTCCCAGCAGTATTGAACTTTAAACTGAAAGTATAATCATACTTAAATGAGTTCGAAGTTGGATAATAGGCATAAAACGTCTTATAAGAGTTATTAACATAAACAGAAATCTTTATATAATACCTCGTCCTATCAATAGTTCCTTCTATATGGTCAGTAAAGCTGAAAGTATCTCCTACATGACCTGTAGTTTTATTAACAGTAAGTCTATGAACAGTAATCTTGTTAGAAGGTGCAGGTGGAGTAGGAAGTCTTTCAATACTTACAGAAACAGGATTACTCCAAGACATTTTTACCACCCTCTCAATTTAACTCCTAAAGAATAAATTAAAGAGCCTGCAGTTATTACAATGAACCAGATATCAGCTCTTAAAATAATCTCTGCAATTATTCCACCGCCAGTCAGTGCAGAACCGAGAGCCTGAATAAATAAACCGAACCTATCTCTCTTTCTTTTCTTACTCATCTAACCACCTTCTTTAAAACCTTATTAATAATTCCTCTCGTATAAAGAAAAACTCCTATTCCCATTATTACTATTCCAGAGACTATGAATCCGAGAGCAGGAAGATACTGACCCTTACTGATTAAGTCCATTCCAATCTTAATAAGTGCAATAGCGATAGTCAATAAACTTATAAGAGTAACTTCTTCTTTTGCCATAATAACACCTACATAATTTATTGAAAGAATAATATTTAAAATTTTTTTCTTAAATATTCTATCATTACTCTGACTGTGAATACTATTCCTAAGATAGATGCAAAAAAGTAAATAACTAATTTGTAAAGATAGTACGAAAGCTTATTCATTTAACTTATTATCTATCCACTCAGAAAATTTAAACGAAACGCCAGCAGTAAAAAGAGCTACATATATCCAATATCCAAGATACTGAATTATTACTTCTATTAACGCCATCTTATTCTTTTTATAATTCCTCTCTTCTTTAATGGTTTAACTTCTATTCCCCATGCTTCTCTTATTGCTCTATATTTGATTATTTTCTCCTTTTCATTCTTTCTTAATTTAGCATATTTCTTATATTTCTTAGGCATATCAGACCTCACCCACTCATAATAATGAGATTCGTTTAATCTTATATCAGCCTTGTAGATTATGCTTCCTATCTTCCATTGATTCTTATCAGGGTCTGCAATTGGATAGCCGTCTGGATACTTTGGAGGCGTATCGAGAGTTGATTCTATTAAGTGCCACTTCCCGTCATCAAGCTGTGCAATAAGATAAGCATGACCACCTAAAAGAGTTGAATCCCTATAAACAGCACCAAAATACTCATAAGCAGGAATGTTAAGAATTCGAAGCATTCCCGTTATGAAGATGCTTGAATCCTCACAGTCTCCAAATCCATGCTTATTATAAAGCCTCTGATTTAATACATAAGTCATCATTGTTTCAAAAGCTGTCTGCCAATAATCCTCAAGAACCTTGAAACATGCTTTACCGTGGAAAGCATTCCAGATATGCAAGTCATCAGGCTGTCCCATGTAGAAAGGATAGTCAATATTCTTAATTCCGAATTCTATAGCAGTTTTAGCATCTTTTATTTTGAACTTCTGCATATGTTTCTCAATCCATCCTCTTCTATGGTCAATTAACTTTGTAAAGAGAATTGAAGTAAATCTTTTTGCATACACCCCACTATAGTCTTCAAGACTTGGAACATATGGAGACTCAAATTCCTTCCACATTCTACTCACCTACGAATTCTTTTATAGAACTTACATCCTTTAACATAAGATAATATGGCTTCTTTAGAGATTCTAATTCGTCTACTGTCCAGAAGTGAATAAATCCTCCCTGAAACTTTTCACATGCATCTCTTACCCTATCGCAAGTATCCTGAACTATAAACTTTGAATTCTTACATTCACCTACACACTTACCACTCTTTATATAATTCTGAAGTTTAGTCAAGTATTCTATGTTACTGTTTGCAACTGCCTTTATTCTATCAGCTATCTCAAGAATTCCAGATTTAGTAGAAGTAAGATTACAGCCATAACCTACACCTGAATAAACAAGATGATAGTAACCGCTAGAATAAAGCTCAATATAACCATAATTAAGCTTTCTATATTTTACAGGTTTAGGCTTAGGTTTCGGAATTCTCTTTTTTGGAGGTTTATAGCCACACTTTGAAGAGTTCTTTTCTAACAATACCCATCTGTTGTTTGAACAGACATATAAATCATATCCCTTACAGATTAAAGAGCCTTCTTTACAAATTCTCTTTTTTGCAGTAACAGGCTTTGCAGTAACTTTTGAAACTGCATATACTAACGCCATAAAGCCAGCCATTCCACCTACTCCAATTAAGAATTCACGAATCATGATAATAATATAGAAGAGTTAAATATTTATTTTTTTAAACTTAAAAAGAAAGAATGACGAACAACCTAAGAATTACAAAAATGAGATAACCAAAGATAAAACCGACAGTGTATTCTTTTATTTCTGGAAAGTATGTGTCCCTTCTTATATAAAACTCACTTAATTCATAAAGAATAAAAAGAAGAGTAAGCATTACAGAAAAAATAGGATGATTAATTATAGAGAAACCAGACAAGACTCCTGTTGAGATGTGTGCTGACTTCTCCTTTAAATATCTTTTAAGATTCATTTTCTTGCTACAACTGTTTTGAGATATTTGTGATACTCATAAAGATTCTCTGCAACAGTCTTTATGATTGGATTGTAAGAGTCCCAGTCATTAAGATGACCCCACCTAAAATGACAAGCTCTGCAAAGAGGAATTAAGTTAGACTCGTCAAAGATTCTTGAAGGGTCTATATGTCTAGGAACTATGTGATGAAGCTCTACTCTTTTCTTTTCTCCGCAGATATGACAGAATTTCTCGTTCCTATGCTTCTCCCAATACTCTTTTTCAAACTTCTCCCACAGTTCCTTTATATCCTCGTAATTCTCCTTATGTTTCTTTTTATAAATTTTATAATATTTAGTCATATTCCTCCTCCTCTCTATTCCATCTTCTCTGAAGCCAGATTGTAAACCCAAGAGTTCCAAAGATAACAGCCAAGAATATAATCAAGTTAAGATTCATTAAATGATTTCACCTGAAAAATAGTAAAAAGAATTACTTTGGAATAGCAATATACCAATGAACATTAAGAGTCCCATCAGGCTCTATACTCTGAGTAGCAACTTTTCTTGCAACCATATACTTAATATCAGTATTTATATAAGTTCCAAGACCATCACTAAAATAAACTCTGTTATGAACATAAAGCCCAACTTCATTAACTGTTATAGTTGCTCCACTTCCATTGTAGAATGTTCTTGTAATTTTTATTCTAAACTTATCTGTAAGTTCTTCTAAATCATAAGTTGTATGAGTATTATAATCAAGCTGACCTGAGCCTGTTCCCTGTGGAATCTTACCTAACAACGCAGACTGACTCTGGTCAAATGCAGTAACTCCCGTTCCAACAACGATTCCGAAGCTATCATCATCATCACCTGCAAGAAGATAAGGAATAACAGCAGGACCTGTATATCTACCTGTAGCATTAACACTCTTAGAATAATACACAACTAATGTAACTGACGAACCAGAAACATCTGTAATTGTTTGATTTTCCTTCTTAAACATCCCATAAAGCATATAAACAAACCACTCTGTAAAATCTCCACCAATACTGAAAGTATATTTAACTGTTATACCTCCTCCATCTGGAACAGTTCTTGTAGAAAAAACATCTCTTATAATTAAAACATATTGAGTCTCATTATAAACTGTGCCAATCCTATCGTCATGCTCATAAAGTCTATGATAAATTATGATTCCCACCTCACTAACACTAATATCCCCACCGCTGTTATTTGCAAAGCTTCTTACAACACTGAAACTAGTTACTCCACCGCCAGATGTTATTGGAGAAAATGAATGAGCATCATAACTTAACTGACCAGAACCTGTTCCGTTTGGAATCTTTGACTGAAGAGCATAATCAGTTGGAGAGACACTTGCAGTCCCGTTACCTATGACTATTCCGTAAGAATCATCACCTGCAGGAGAGTTAATGTCTGCTAAATACATTGTAAGAGAATGCGTGAGCCAATCACCGTTACTAGAATGACTAGCAGTATCACCACCTGTGATAGTTACAGTTTCTCCTGCTGTATTAACGACCGATACACTACTTGCCTCTATTAAACTTTTTAATAAAAGAGCAAAGTTCTTGAGATAACTTCCAATCTTTACCTTAAACCTATCAACTATTCTATGATTTCTATCCCAGATGGTTATTTCCAAAACAGGTTTTCGTAGAGTAACATTTGTCTCAATATAACTATTCTTTCCCTTCTTATAAATTCTAAGCATACACACTCACCTCTAAAAACGGCTTATTTAGAACAGACTCGATAATAAGACCACTTGAAATTATAACCCTTAATGAAGCTGTTAGTCTAGGAGGGCTTCCCTGCCTTATAGTAGATGCAGTCTTAATATTTAATGAAAGCCTTGAAGCAACTTCTGTTTCTGGACTAATTGCAGGATTTATAACAGTTTTTAATGTCGGAGTATCTATTTGTGATTCTGTTCCAAATGAAGAAGAAGTAACAGTTCCAAGAGTTGGAGTATCTACTTGAGATTCAATATCAAGCTCTACGCTCATCTAACCACCTCTAATACTGAACACCTCTTACCTGAACGGTAACAGTTGCACTTGTAGTCGTTGCAGACGAAGCTGCCTGAACATCTATACTTGAAACTCCAACTCCATTCTTCCAAAGACTCTGTAAGTCTGCTTCTGATAGATAATCATCACCTGTTGCAGTATAACTTTTATCTACATAAAGACTTGCTCCGTCGTCAAAATTAAAAGTTATCCTTACAGAAATACTTTCACCTGTAGCAAGAGTTCCTCCTACAGAAATCTTAATTCCCTGTGGGAGAATTCTTCTTAAATCTGGAGAGATTGTAGATGCAGAACCTAAAGTCCCACCAGTCCCAAGAGTTGGAGAGACACTTTTAAGTAATAACTCCATAACTCCTGTAGGATTAAATACAGCATAGTCTTTTCCATCAGTTGCATTCTTTAATCTAACTTCATCACTTGCACTCTCAAGAAGTTGATATTCCTTAGTTGAAACATCACCTTTCCATCTTATCTTGCCCATAAAATCACCTAATAATTATAATTAGAGAAAAATATAAAAATAATTTTTCTCACTCTTCCCACCATATAACTCTTATGCTTAAATCTGATGCGGCACTACTTTTATTCGTTACCTTTACTATAAAGTTATATCCATTCTTTATGATAACAGACTCACCTACTTCTACAGCTCCTCCAATTGCCCTAATCTGAGAGCCACCTGGCACTACTGTGCTGTGAACAAGACTTCCGAGATTATATGTTCCTCCATACTCAGCACCTACTATACTCTGTATATTTTTCTCAAAATTCAGGTTTACAGGAACTAACTTTGTTCCACTAGAAGATACACTATTGTTACGATATATATCTATCCATGCCTGTGCAAAAGAAACAACCTCAACAACTACAATATATACTTTTCTTCCAGAATTAGCAGGATTTTCAAAATATAACTCTACACTCCCATCTGCTGCTACTCCCTCGAACCTATGACTAATAGAAAATCCATATCCCTCATTAATTCTCCTTATAAATCTCGTCTGAATAGATACATCTATATCCCCTTCTACGCCCAATCAGACCACCAACAAGTCTCCCTCGCAATATATATCTCCTTCTGCAAAAATATCAGAAACATAAACAATCTTATTCTGAGGAACAACAAAGATAGAGCCAGAAGGAACATCAACTGCAGGAGCAATATTCCAAGCCTGAACATTCTTAATTTCTGTAAGAGTATCTTCACTTGCTCTTGATGAAAGGGCTACATCAAGATTTGGTGGATTATCTGGCTCAGTCTTCCATTTATCAGAAACAGAATCATAAGCTATCTCAGAACCCTGAACATCAACAGGAACTTGTATGCTTGAATCCTCAATTTTAATCTTTATTCTATTATTTGTAGAATCATAAGCTTTGTTATACAGGTCTGTAAGAGTTCTGTTATCAGCTCCTCTTAAAGCGTCTCTTAATTGAGATAATGTCAAATCAAGCTGACCAAAAATATCAGTAAGAGTTTTATTTCCTGTTCCAAGAATTCCGTCTCTCAACTGTGATAACGTAATATCTAGCTGATTCACAATATCAGTAAGAGTTTTATCTCCTGTTCCTCTAAGACTATCTCTTAATTGAGATAATGTTAAATCAAGCTGTGCAAGAATCTCACTTAACTTAAAATTATTATAATACTGAAAAGGAACTCTGTAATCAAGAGGCATTAAAGAATCACCTCTGTTGGAAATTCTATACGGAACTTCGCATATCCACTTCCAACTTCGTTAGTTATGTAAATCTCAGTAATTCTGAAATCACTTTCGATGATGTTATAAGAACCCTTCGGGACAAAAACAGGCTCCCTTCTCGCATCATTAAGCTTATAATAAAAGTCCGAATCTGCCTGAATAATTGTCATTGAAGTAGCTACTATTCCCATAGCCTCAAGACCAAGAGGTTTATCAACATGCTTAACAGATAAATCAATAGAAAGAATTCTGTAATCATCATTAAGAATTGGAACAGTATAAAGAGGATTCTCCTTCGTTCCAAGAACTGCAGGAGCAGGAGCTGAAGGAGCAACAGTAGGTGCAGGAGCAGGAGAAGTAGGAGGAGATATAATCTGGCTTGGTTTACCAGCTATAAACCTTAAAAGATTTATAATCTCATTATTCTGCTTTATAATAACAGCTAACTCTTCATCTATTCGAGTAAATCTATCAAAAAATTCCCACCACTTCTCAGGAGGAATCTGACTCATTACCAATACCCCCAACTTTTTAACCTTTCAATAATATTACTAGGTAAGCTACCATATATTTGTTTTAATTCTTCTTCCTTAAATATTCTTCCATGAAAAGAACTCCTTCTTAAAAGATTAAAAACCTCCTCAGAGACACTTATCCCGAAAGTATGATACTTACCACATCTAGAGCACTTCATGTGAATATCACAATGCCTTATGTTAGTTGGCGTATGATAAAAACAGGCAAAATCATGAAGAATTAAGAGACCGTTACAAACTTTATCTCCAAACTTCACAGAACAGTGTGGTTCATTCTCTGGAATTATGACATAGTTATCTCCTACTTTCTTTAAAACCCAAACCTCGTTTACCCTCACTTAATTCCAGCCTCCTTTAATTTACCCATTAAATACTTCGGAGTGAAGTATGTAGAGCCAAGTAATAAAGACACTAAATAAGCTCCTATTCCAATAACTGCAAGTGCCTTAGTCCACCAAGGTGCAGTTTCCCATACAAGAAAGATTGAAATCCCAGTCAAGATTAAACCTATAGCTCCAAGAATTTCAGGCAACCATGAAAGAAAGAAATTCCAAGGAATTGGAGCTCCAATAAACTTTATGTAAATATCTTTATCTCCCACACTCACATCTAATACTTTTAAACCCTTCTCTATAAACTTCTGTTTTATATATCTCCTTATATAATTAATATCCTCTTCCTTTCCAATACCAGCAGTGCTTACTTTAACTATATAAATTGAATTCGGAACCATATCAGTATTTCTTAAATACTGAGCAGGAACAGAAAAAAGCATACTCATCTTTATTACCTCCTCATCGCAAGAGCAATTGAAACAGCTCCTACTGCCCCAACTACAGCTCCTACGATATAAACCCATGAAGGAACTGTAGGATATGGAGAAGGAGGCGGTGTTGGAACTTCTTTTTCAACAACAGTTACAAGAATTTCAGAAGACTTAGTTCCATTATACATCCAATCTCCAGAATATCTTGCAGTTACTATATACTTCCCAGCACTTCCAAAAGTTATATAAGCCGAAAAATATCCATCTTCCTCAGTAGTAACAGATGTTGCTTTTTTCATCCCAACATAAATATCTACAGTTTTACCATCAAGACCGAACCATCTGCAGATAGGGTCGTGCCACTCAAGATGACCCTCTACATGAACCCTATCTCCGACATAAATCTTTTTAGGATTCACATCAAAATCTTTAAATCTTGTATCTACAAAACCAAAAAACCTCATACTCAAGGTTTTCCACCCCCAAACTTACCATACAAATATACAGAACCTAAAAGAGAACCAAAAAACAGAGGGGACAAAAAAGAAGAATATTTAATCTTAGGTATAACAGGACTAACTCCGAAAGCCTTTTTAATCTTTGTAAATGGATTAACAACAGAAATTGAATAAGAACCTGCAAATCCAAGACCTACTACAAAATGACCATCATCAGAAAGAACAAGAGAACCAGAATCTCCAGGTCTCATAAATGCTGTAGTTATTATCTGGTCATCAAACTCTGCAATTCCATAACCATGAATCCTCACAACAGAATGAACAGCAAGTATCTTTGCAGATGTAAGACCTGATGTCCTTCCAGATTTAATAACTCCTTCTCCAGCCTTAGCCTCTCTAATCTCAATAGGCTCTATTCCCACATCAAGAATTAAGTCTTTCCAACTCTCAGTAAGCTTAAAGATTCCGACATCAAGATAATTAGGCTTATGAAGAATAACATCGCTCCAAGTATATAACTCTCCAATTTTATCCTTTAAAGTTCCCCCATCATACCTCCCAGGCTGGAGAATTGGGTCTCCTCTTTTTCCTACTCTCTTATATCCCCAATTAAGAGCTACAACATGATTATTACTTATTCCAAAGATTTCTCCTCCTCTCACAACAAAACCGCCAAGAGTCCCTGCAGTTACATCAGGATGACCAACAGAAACACCAGCAACAACAGGTCTCCATTTCTTAGTTCTAAGTCCCCCATAAAGAGCTGGAAGAATTCTAAGAGTTCCAGTCTCTATAATCTTCACAGGAATTCCCTCAAGAGACATTGGAATTACTGCTCTTAACTCAGGAGTTAATTTCTCTACAAAAACTACAATATACTTTCCTTCTAAACCAACGCCGACTACACCACTTATACCCATTAAATACCTCTTATATTTCTGAAGAATACTTACCTCACTCATCCCCTCACCATATAACTAGCTATCGGAACTGCAGTAAATACCTCAGTAGGACTTACCTCTGTAATATAATACTTGTAACCTGCAAGAAGTATTCTAGCAGAAGTCTGTGAAATCTTAAGAGGATTAATTGCTCCGAAGTAAGGAACATTCTCTCCTATCCAATATAACTCTTTATTAGCATTACTCTTAAACGGAGATAACACACTTTCCTTAACAGAAACAGTTACACGCATCGTAGTAGCTGCAGAAATCTGAGCACAAACTCCATTTATAAAGTCATGAGTTGGAATTTCATTTTCTTTCAAAACAACAGTATCTCCAGCTACAACCTTCACAGAAAACAAAGCATTATCAGATGACGCAGAATTTCCAGTCCCATCACCATCTCCAAATCTTACAAAAGTATCTGTTGCTCCTTCATTAGATAACTCAATTCTTGTAATCTCTGCACTTCTCTTTCCTAACCCATCTGCAGTTAAATCGGAAACAACCCACAAAGGAGTCTCAGTATCAGCACTGCTTATAATACTCATAACAGTATGCTCAGGAAATTCCTTCTGTATATAAGTATAGAAATTCTTCATTGAATAAATCTTATTCCTAGCAGCTTCAAGAGCTACTACAACAAGAACGTCATCAAGAGGTTCTATTCTAAACTGACCGAGAACATTATCATCAAGATAAAGCTTATCAATCTTCCAAGGCTCTACCCTATCTCCAGAATTACCATAAGCACTAAGAGAAGATGTTCCCTCTGGAAGTAAACTTACAATAAATGGCTGAACAGGTTGGATATACTTAACCTGATAAAACTTATTATCAGGAAGAGTCTTAATATACTCGCCTACCTTTACGATAGGCTCAAAATCTTTTGAATAAACAAATTTACCCATTCTCTCACCCCCGTCTCTCTTCCCCCTGCGGGGTTAAAAGATAAAAAACAAAAAATAAAGGGAATCATGCTCTCCCAATTGCAAGAATGAATACACTCTCAGCCGATAAATCTGCAGCATCTGGAACTTCATCCCAGCTTTTATCACTTCCTGAAGCTGCGGCTGAAACATTCTTAGTAGCAAAAGTTGCTGTTGTAGAACCTAAGTTACTCCATGTAAAGCTCTGTTCAATATCATTTACCCATCTCAGTGTTACTACTCCACCACTTACATCATATACCTGAACAGCATAATCATCTCCCTCTGTTACAACTCTTGCAACAACAAACCATATTTCCTTAAGCCCTGTATCAATCTTATGTCCTGTTCCCCCTCCTCCAATATTAGAATAAGAAGAGGGACCAGACAGTAAATCAATATATACTTTTATTCCGCCTCTTTTCTTCGCTGGAAGTAACTCATAATAAGCCACTGAAAATCACCTCTTACTCTATAAACTTGTTAATTGTTTCTCCTAGTTTCTCACCGATTAACGCAAGAAGCTGAACTTCTTTATCAGCAGAAGTCTCAAACACCATCTTCCAACTTATTTCATCTTTTGGCTTATAACTTATATAGGTTGGAGTTCCACTTTCATCAAAGAACAGTCCGCCGTTAATATCTCCTTTTCTGTAAATATGCTCTACATCATGACTTATCGGAATATCTTTGCCCTTAGCAACCTGTATATATTTTAAGTCAGGATTAGGAGTTCTGTCAATGAAACCGAAGATAAGTATCATCTTCTCATCAGGACAAGCAGCTCCAGAAGCGAATATCTCACTCAATTTGTTTGGAGTAATAGATGCTGCAGGAATTAACCAACCTATCTGACCACTTGAAGCACCAGCAATACCTATATCAACAATCTTATCTGGATGATTTGGGTCTCCAACAACAAGAGGTCTCACAACTACTTTACTTGCATCCTGTATCGTCGCAATATTTGTTACTATAAGTCCCTTTAAAGTATCATACATTCTTTTAACAATAGTATTATATTCAGAATCACTTATCGTCTCAATCGGAACAATAACTATATTTCCCATCTCACTCACCTCACAAACCTTTTAACATAGCAAGAGACTGACCAGTCTCCGTTACCTCAACTCCTGCAGCACTCTCAACAGATGTTGCCGAAGCTGCAGCTGCAGAAGCTGATGCACCCATACCCTTCAAAGCAAGTGCAGTTTCCTCAGCAATTGCCATAAGTCCACCTGGCTTAAGTATTGAAATTACATCAAAGAATATCGAACCAAAGCTTCCATAACTTGCAATCTCTAAAAATACCGAAGAAAGACCAGGAATCTTAGAAGAGCCAAACCAAAGAATAGCACCAATTATTATCTTTCCTATGATTTTTACCAGATACTTTACATTCCCACCAAGATTAAAATACCTAGTAGGAATCTCTGTAGCTAATTCTCCTATCGCAACTCCCGTAAACGCACCAAGAGAACCTGCAGCAGGGACTTTTACCTTCTCTAATAACCCTCTCTCAGCTGCCAACCCTAATCACCTCACGACGTAAGCACAACAAACCTTACTCTCGGACCCTTTCTCTTTCCAACCATATTTGGTTTAACCTTATTATTATATAACTCAGCAAGCTCTGGATGGTCCTTCTTCCAATTCCTCTGTGCAAGAGACTTTCTCGGATATCTTGTTAACCTCCAAGTTCCTGTAATCGGGTCAAAGACAGTCTCATAAACTACTCCTTTTGTTCCTGAATAAGCCATAGAAATCTTTCTTGCCAACTCATTAGCAGCCAATAGAGCTCCATGCTTCTCAGCAACTTCAATAAAGTCCTCTCCTTTCTGTCCCTTCCAATCCATATATTTCAATTCTTTTTCTACAAGTCTTCCTGCATTAGGACCAAAAGGAATTGTGTAAAGCATCTTTGAATTATCCTTCTTCACTGACTTAATATACTCAATCCACTCCTGCAATGTCGCAGTAGGTCTCAAAATAACATAAGACCTTGCCATTCATAAAACACCTCGCTATAAACAAACACCAGATAAATATTTAAAATTTTTTTCTCACCTTTTCTTCTTTTTCATGTTTTCTAGAGCTTTCTCAACTTTTCTCATTGATTCTATATACAGCTCTCTAAAATCTGGCTTTATTGTAAAGATAAACGCAGAAATAATATCATCTTTTTTACTAGCAAGCTCCTCAAGAAATAAATCAACCATCTTTTTCTTTCTAGTAATACTCTTCTCATTAATAATATTCACTAAAGCTCTAGTAATTGCCTTAATTACCTCTCTTGCATACTTATCCCAAGCCTGAACTATCTTCCTAATTTTTTCATCATCCTTTGAACCGACTTTATCAGAGCCCATACCTCTCCCCTATACCTATCTTTTATTAAAATCATAAAAGCCTCAAGAATATTCGGAAATTCTGCCTTCACATCATTTGTAAACTTAACATAGTAGTCTGGATTCAAAGTAACTGTATCTGCTGCAAGCCTCAAGTTTCTTATAACATTAACAGCCCATTCCTCATATACATCTTTATACTTATTACTCTTCTTCTTTTCCACTTTCTTCTCCTTCTGACTCACCTTCCTCACCCTCCTCTGGTCTTGGTGGAATCTTTATTAAGCCAGAACTCTCTACTTGTTCTACTCCCTCTTGTATAAATCCCCACTTCTTAAGCTTCTCTTCTATTACATCAAAAGGAAGCTCAACTACTGTCTTTATTACTTGAGGATGCAACCACATAGGAATCTTTCCTTCATAAACAGGTCCCTGTTCTACTTTTCTCCCTCCAAACAACGAATCAAGCCTCTCATACTTTTCCTTCAACCCCTCCAATCTTCTTATTAAATCCTCATCACTTGAAGAACTCTTCCCAAGAATCCTACCAAGAACATCATACATCTCAGAAAGCTCATCTTTCATCTTCGTAATTTGCTTTAATACATCAAAAACTGAAACAGTAGAACTTTCACTCCTAGAAACTCTTCTTTCCGAAGCAGGAACTGATGTAGAAGGAATTACTCCACTAGCATCTGGAACTCCAATAGTCCACATAGTAGAAAATCTTCCATTCGGCTTTACTCCATCTAACCTATATCTCCCTGGCATAAGACTGTCTACAATATCCTGTGGAGTCTTATATGAGTCATAAGTTGCAATCGTTCTCCATGCTCTTCCCAAAAACTGTTTAAGCTCATATCTTATAAACTGCGGTGCTTCTTTCTCTTCTCCCTCTTCTTTCTTTCCTTTTCTTCTTAAGAAGTCTAAGATTCCCATAAATCTCACCTCTAAAAGAAAAGCATTCTCAGCCAGAGAGAATCCCTTCCAAGTAAAAGTTCCTCAAGAAAGGATTCCTCAAAACTTTGAAGCACTGAGTCGTCTCGGTGCAAGGTAACTGAACTACTTAAGGTAACTTCACTACTCAAGATATCTTCGATACTGTCGCAAGTCCCTGAAGTTATCAAGAAATAAAATTTATATACGGGTCGATTTGTTATTATAAATAAATAAAATAATTCTAAGAGGGCACTATCTTCTAAGAGCTGTAACTTTTTCAAACAACAACTATAACAACAAGAAATAACTCTTTTTTCTCTAGTATCCTCTATTCCTCTCAATTCTGGGATTCTCTCCAGCTTCATCCTCATATCACTAGATATAATAGATTCCTTAGATATTTAAATTTTAATTCTTTCTTTTGGACAAAGCATTCCCACTTTTTACCAACTCCTACCAAGCAAACATTTCCCTCTCCCTACTCTCTCATTCTTCCCTTCTTCTATTCTCTCTTTCTTCAACTCTTCCATTCTTATAATTACTGCAAGAATTACAATTACTGCAGTATTCTTTTCTTTGGGGGGGGGT
>VAPE01035785.1_pt1 | contig 29494 bp, 29 predicted proteins | sample 3393911 | NCBI WGS metagenome assembly VAPE01 (sample SAMN08290436, study PRJNA428436) | hydrothermal vent metagenome | isolation source: Deep-sea hydrothermal vent chimney | place: Atlantic Ocean: South-mid Altantic Ridge
GGAGCAAGAAACAAATATTCTTTTTTAAAAAGGAGTCAGCTGATATTGGAAATGATCTCTCAATTAGTTAAAGAAAATATCCATAAACTTATAAAAAAATACATAGTAAGTGAAGAAGTACTCCGATTATATGGAGGCAGATACCCGTATATCAAAAACGATGCATTAAACTATCTTGCAGAACTCTATCATAATTATTTTCTTAATTTGAATAGATTTCTTGATGAAACCTTTGAGAACTATAAAACCAGACGGAGGGACAGGAAGGACAAAGAAAATTATATTATTCTTAAGGATGTTAAAAAGGCTTATTTAGACAGCAAACTTCAACAAATAAATCTTAAGGAATATATGGAAAAGACTGACAATGACATTGCGAATTATATATATCTGAAACTTAAATACCGAAAAGCATCTTTCTTTGACGCTGTTCAGGCTGAGTATATAAGACATAATATCTCCCGACAAGTAGCAATATTAGTCTTTGAAAAGGCAAAGTATGCAGTAGAGAAACCACAGATTACAAGAATTGCCGTTCACTTAAACGTATGTGATAGTAACTATAAGGGTAATTATGAAAACAAGAAGAAAATTGAAAGGTTCAGAGAATTTTATAAAAAGACTATAGGCATCAAGCTTTAAACTGAAAAAACCATTTAATTTTTATCTGTATTAGCTACTAAAAGCGTCTACAAACGGACGCAGCATCCATATTCAATTCCTTCCTATTATGAACATAGAGGCTACAAAATCAAGATCCATTGGTAAGTGGTTATATTGTTCCCTATGGTTATTGCCTTCCTTAGCCACCCTCTTCTCCAATCGCTTCAGACAGAGATTGCTCTTCTAAATTCCGTACGCGGCCCCCCCCAGAGGATCCGAATGCCGCCAGTGGTTAAGAATAAGCTTGTTTCTTTAGTTCATTGGATATTTGGGCTTGTCTGCAGATGAGGGCACAAGTCAATAGTTCGATATCCGTACTTCGATCCCCATTTTCACATTCATCCTCCAAATATTTTCACTTTCTCGTACTTATAATCAAAAAATTTGGCTCAATCAGTAATCCCATTTTTAATCCCATTCTTATATATAACAGTATATATAACAGTTTTAGGAATGGATATAATATTGATAAATTTCAATACAATATCCTAATTAATTAAAGACTATAGTTTTATAACTTACTAAAATAAAAAGATAAATTTGTATTATTTTAATTTGCGAAGATATTTAATGATAAAAATAATTTGGAATTTATCTTGACAATATGAAATAATTATGGCACTCTCATAATATAACCAAAAAATTAAACTGTTCCTTGATTTCCAAGGATACGAATTTAATTATAAAACTAAGGAGGTGAATAGTATTTATGGCTATAAAAAAAACATCAACATCTAAAGGGATAACAATTAGCGAGTCGCATGTAAAGGGTGCTCAAGAAATTCCAAAATACCAGTCAGCTATAAACACAACAGAAGTAAAAGGTGAAGGGGTTGAGTTAAGGACATACATCTTCCTTGACCAAATGCAACCTCAGCTGGCATCTCAAGTAGCTTCAATTTCAAGAGGATACCTACCAATTGTCGGACAGGCGTCTATAGTTGTTGAGATAGCTCCCGGTATTGAGATCAACAGATTAACAGACGTGGCTGTAAAGACTACTGATGTCATGCCTGGCAATCAGGTTGTTGAAAGAGCCTACGGGATGCTAGAGTTTCATCATGAAGACCAGGGAGCCGTATTACAGTCAGGAATAGCGATTCTCAACGCTCTTGGTAAGACAGAAATGGACAGGCTTAAGCCACGAATTCTAACTAGTCAGCTGGTTAGGAAGGTCCATGACTATCAGTGCCAGCTGATAAACCGTACTAATCGAAGCGCCAATCTTATCCTTCCCGGAGAGACACTGTATATACTTGAAGTCCACCCTGCTGGTTATGCCAATTTTGCTGCCAATGAAGCCGAAAAGGCAGCATATATTAAACTTATAGAGGTCAGGGGCTTTGGTGCCTTTGGGAGACTATATTTTTGTGGAGAGGAGCGAGATGTGGAGGTGGGAAGAGATGCTGTACATCGTGCTATTGAAGCAGTTCACGGCAGAGAAAATAAACCAAAAAAATGAACTGGATGCTTTGAAAAAAATATTAAATATGCCAGATTATTAAAAAAACGTGTTTAAGGAGGAACTTATGGAAAGCAAAGTAGGTGCCTCAGAGGCATTGGGAATGATCGAAACAAGAGGATTTGCAGCTATGGTTGAGGCTTCTGATGCCATGGTTAAAGCAGCCAAGGTAGAATTGGTGCATTATGAAAAGATTGGTGGTGGTTTTGTGACTGCTGTTGTAAGAGGAGATGTAGCAGCTGTAAGGGCTGCCCTTGAGGCCGGAGGCATTGCAGCAGGAAAAGTTGGCGATGTAGTAAGTGTTCATCTCATACCAAGACCGCATGATAATGTTGACCTTGCATTGCCATTGGGAAGAGGCAAAGAATACTGGGATGCTTATAGAGAGATGATAGATGGTGTAAATAATAAGGAAAGGAAGGACACCAAATAAACTTATGGAAGGAGTGATAAGAATATGTTATTAGGAAGAGTTATTGGAACCGTTGTAAGCGACCGTCATGTTAATTCAATGACTGGCTCCAAATTTCTGATTGTTGGAAAGGTTGATTATGAAGGGAAGCTATTAAACGGTTATGAGGTGGCTGTTGATGCTGTGGGTGCTGGACTTGATGAAATTGTCCTTTACACGGTAGAGAGTTCTGCAAGGCAGACGGAAATTACAAAAGACAGGCCTGTTGATGCTGTTATTGTAGGGATAGTTGATAACGTGGAGCTGGCTGGTAAGCTAACTTATCAGAAAGTGCCTGTCTGGCAGGCACCTCCGATCAGGTTAAAGTCAGGCTAAAGGAGGTATAACAGATGTCTTCGCTTGATAAAAATCCTATCCAATCCTTAGTTGGAGAGGCACTGGATAAAATCTCTTCTAAAAGTACTAAAGTTGATACGAAAGGTCTCCGGAGATGGAAACCTTCCAAGGCTCCAAAGGGGAATATTGCCATCAGCCTCAAAGAAGATGTGCCTATTACACATCCCTTTTCATCCAGCTCTGAAGCACCTGTAGCGGCAACTGGTTTTGCTATCTCTCCAGCCACTTATAACGGAGATAAAGAATCGGGGATTTACGCAACTGTTGAAGGAGCAGTAGCAGCTTCAAAAAAAGCACAGAAGGAACTGTCAGATATCTCCCTTGGTCAGAGGAAGAAAATGATATCTGCGATGAGAGAAATAATCTTGAAAAATGCAGAGATTCTATCTGCTGAAGCAGTAAAAGAGACCGGGATGGGAAGATTTGAAAGCAAGGTTATTAAGCACCAATTGATAGCTGAAAGGACACCTGGCATTGAAGATATTCAACCCGTTGCCTATACAGGAGATTTTGGTCTGACTATCGAAGAACGAGCTCCTTGGGGAGTCATAGCATCAATAACTCCTGTGACAAATCCTTCTGCAACAATTGTCTGTAACGCTATTGGGATGGTGGCGGGTGGAAATGGGGTAGTCTTCAGCCCGCATCCTTCAGCAAAGGAGGTTTCCCTGAGAACTATTCAACTTCTGAACGAAGCCATAATTACAGCTGGAGGACCTCCGAATCTTTTATCATCCATCAGCGAACCATCAATTATCAATGCTCAAACCCTTATGGCACATCCCGATATAAAATTGCTTGTTGTAACAGGTGGGATGAGGGTAGTAATAGAGTCTTTGAAGTACGGAAAAAAGGTAATAGCTGCAGGCCCTGGGAACCCGCCTGTTGTAGTAGATGAGACTGCCGATACGAAGAAAGCGGCATTTGACATTCTCAGTGGAGCGAGTTTTGACAACAATATACCATGCATATGTGAAAAAGAGGTTTTTGTTGTAGATGAAGTATTTGATGAATTTAAATACCGATTGAAAGAGTATGGAGCATATGAGCTCAGCCAGTGGCAACTTAAAAGGATGGTAAAGATTCTTTTGACTGAAGACAGAGGCCCGGGCAAGGCGGGGACACCAAATATCAATTTAATTGGAAGAGACGCAAAAGTAATTTTGAATGAGGTTGGTATAAAGGTTAGTGATGATATAAAAATAGTGATTGCCGAAACGGAATATGAGCATCCTTTTGTATGGAGCGAATTAATGATGCCTGTTCTCCCCTTAGTGAGAGTCAGAGATGTAGACCTTGCTATAGAAATGGCTGTCAAGGCTGAACATGGTTTCAGACATACGGCAGCAATGCACTCTTTGAGTATAGACAAGCTCACTAAGATGGCTAAGTGCGTGGATAGCACTCTTTTTGTTAAAAATGGACCGAGCTATGATGGTCTTGGCGTAGGGGGAGAAGGGTTTCCATCATTAACTATTGCAAGTTTTACTGGAGAAGGAATGACATCTGCCCGTCATTTTACCCGAAAAAGACGCTGTACTTTGGTGGGATACCTGAATATATTGTAACAGTGTTAAAAAATAATGGTTTTTAATCTTTTATGCATGAAGAGATAGTGAAATCAATTAGAGATGCCGGGATTATTGGAGCTGGCGGTGCCGGCTTTCCAACACATATTAAAGCAGGCTCAAGGGTTGAGATTGTGATTGCAAATGGATCTGAATGTGAGCCTCTTTCCCAGGCGGACCAACAACTCATGTCAGTGTATGCAAAAGAAATAGTAAGAGGACTGACTTTACTTAAAAAAGCCACTGGGGCTCGAAAAGGAGTTATTGCCCTAAAAAGGAAGTATACCTGCTGTATAGAGAGTCTGTCAAAGGCCATTGAAGAAGATGATACAGTAGAGATATTCCTGTTAGACGATTACTACCCTGCGGGGGATGAGTTTATTTTGGTATATGAAATAACAGGAAGGGTGATTTCAGAAGGTAACATTCCTGTTTCAGAAAATGTGTTAGTCCAAAATGTAGGGACTCTTTTTCATATAGCAGAGGCTGAAAGAGGAATTCCTGTAACCCATCGGTTTGTTACAGTATTGGGGGAAGTAGCATATCCTGCAACTTTCAGTATTCCAGTAGGAACAGCCTTTGAGGATGTTGTAGCGATGGCAGGAGGGGTTAAGATCGATGATTTTGCGATTATATATGGTGGCCCAATGATGGGCCGTGTTACTTATGATCTCTCAACACCTCTTTCTAAAACAACGGGTATGATTTTAATACTTCCGATGAATCACCCGCTTATAAGTTTAAAAACAAGAAATTTTAACTTGAATCGTCGTCTGATTAGATCTGTATGTACACAATGCCGTTATTGTACAGATCTATGTCCAAGATATCTTCTCGGACACAGCATTCAACCTCATAAAATAATGAGATCATTGGATTATGGTATTGTAATATCCCCTGAAATTATTACTTCGGCGGTATTATGCTCTGGCTGTGGGCTTTGTGAAATATATGCATGTATGCAAGACCTCTCTCCCCGTCAGGTTATTTTAGAGCTTAAATCGGAACTTACAAGAAGAGGATACAGATCAGAATTATCAAAAAATAAAACAGAACCCATGCACGATATGAACTACCGCAGGGTTCCCACAGAGCGTCTGTTGTATCGTTTGGGGCTGAAGGACTATCTTGTAAATGCTCCACTATCAGCAACAGATCCTGTAGTAAAGAAGGTTAAAATCAATTTAAAACAACATATCGGCAGCCCTGCTTTTCCAGTAGTTAATAAAGGGGATTTTGTCCAAAAAGGGGAACTTATTGCCGATATACCCCGGGGAACTTTGGGAGCCAGATACCATGCATCGGTCTCAGGAAAAGTGCAGGATGTTAAAAACGAAACAATAACCATCATTGCAGCCTAATGAAGGAGGGTTCTTTTATTGAAATGAACCCTGCGATTGGACTCATTGAATTCAAAAGCATAGCCCAAGGAATTATTACATGTGACTTTATGCTAAAGAAGGCACCAATTGAATTATTGGATTCTACAACCGTATGCCCGGGTAAATACCTTGTGGTAATTGGGGGTCTTGTTGCGCCTGTTGAATCCTCTATGGAAGTAGGTCTTCAGGTAGGGAAAAATTATATTGTTGACTCCCTCTTGATACCAAATATCCATAAAGGGGTCTTCCCTGCTATCCGTGGGACCTCCAATATAAATAAAATCAAATCTCTCGGGGTCATAGAAACCTTTTCTGTGGCCTCCTCCATTATAGCCGCTGATACAGCAGCAAAAGCTGCTGAAATAGAACTTATAGAAATACGCTTGGCCAGGGGCATAGGCGGAAAGGCCTTTGTGACCCTATCCGGTGAATTATATTCTGTGGAAGCGTCTATTAAAGCTGCCGAAGATGCAATAAGGGAGTCTGGCATGGTTACTATGACAACCATAATACCAAATCCACATGAAAGCCTGGTCAGCGCAATTCTTTAGAAAAAGGAGTCAAAATGGATAAAGCTAAAATAAGTGTCTCTTCCCTCTTGGCAAAGAAAAAAAAAGGAGAGCAAATAACAATGCTAACAGCTTATGATTATCCCTTTGCCAGAATCATTGACCAGGCAGGTATTGATATCATATTTGTAAGTGATGCACTTGGCATGACTGGCTTGGGGTATAAGAACACCCTGCCTGTAACAATGGATGAAATGCTCCATCATACTAAGGCAGTAGCAAAAGGTGTTGAAAGGGCTTTCATTCTTGCCTGCCTGCCTTTCATGGATTACAATACCGAAGATGATGCAAGAAAAAATGCCAGAAGGTTTATCAAAGAAGGAGGGGCAAATGGTGTAGAGGTTGAAGGTGGATGGGAAGTTTTAGGAATTGCTAAGGCTATAGTAGATGCCGGTATTCCGACAATGATTCACATAGGGCTTACCAGACAGTTTGTATCTAAATATGGGAAGTTTGGGGTGCTTGGTAAAAGTGCGGAAGAAGCTGCAGACCTTATTGACCTGGCTATAGAATGCGAAAAGGCTGGCGCCTTTGCCGTATCGGTAGAATGCGTACCTGATAGGGTAACAAGAATTATTACAGAAACTTTAAAAATCCCGGTTATAGGAATTGGAGCAGGTATAAATTGTGATGGTCAGGCTTTAGTCACTCAGGATATGGTCGGGCTTTTTGAGCATTTCGTACCAAAGTTTGTAAAAAAATATGTGAATCTTTGGGAGGAAACTACCAATGTAATGAAGTCATTTAAGGAAGATGTTGAAACCTTCAAGTTCCCAAAGCCAGAGCATGGATTTACGATCGCCGATGACCAGTTAGCAAGGCTAAGAAACATACAAAGGAGCAAAAACTGGATTTTTACGGAGAATTAATAAGTGAATGATTTGAGTCTGAGAGAACAACTGAAGTCGGGTAATTTCCTTGTCACTGCTGATGTGATTCCACCAAAAGGTACCGCATATTACAAAAATCTTAAGGGGATTGAGTTTCTTAGGGGAAGAGTTGCAGCAATAAACGCACCTGATATGCCTGGGGCCAATATGCGAATGGGGGCCCTGCCTATCTGCCTGAAGATAAAAGAGTTGGGTATTGATCCGATACTACAGATGACCTGTCGTGATAGAAACAGGATAAGTCTCCAGTCGGAAATGTTAAACGCATATGTCATGGGGATAAGGAATATTCTTTGCTTAAAGGGTGATGACCCGGCATCTTCTGACAATCCAAATACAAGAGCGGTTTTTGATCTTGACACCGTAGACCTCTTAAAGGCAGGGAGAACTCTTGAAGGTGGTTTCGATTTAGGGGGGAACCGTCTGGACGGTTCCCCAAGATTCTGTCTCGGCGCAGCTCTGGACCCTGGAGCCGAAAACCGGAGGAAAGAGATAGCAAGGGCACAATTGAAAGCAGAAGCAGGAGCTGAGTTTTTTCAAACACAGCCCGTTTTCGATGTCGACAATTTCATTAAATTTCTTGAGAGTATTGCATTCATGGGCATTCCTGTTCTTGCAGGTATATTTATTTTGAAATCAGCAGCATCAGCCCGCTTTATCAATAAAAATATCCCCGGCATCTCTGTCCCAAATTGGGTCATACAGGAACTGGAAAAGAGTGATCCTGAAAAACGAAGTATAGAAATAGCTGTTAGGTTAGTTAGAGAACTTTCAAACATCTGCTCCGGGGTCCATATAATGATGACCGTGCCGTGGCATTCAAGGATTCCAGATATACTGGAGCAAGCAGGTATTTAAAATAATCTTAGCCTTTATACGATAGGAGACAGTGTAATGGATTTAAAAGAGGTTTTACAGACAAATCAATTTGTAATAACCACAGATTTTATACCTCCAAAGGGAACAGACATACAGAAAAAATTGAATTTGCTTGCTCCTCTTAAAGGACGGGTTCATGCCATCAATGCTGCCGATAATCAAAAGGCTATGATGAGTCTGAGTTCCTTAGCCGCTGCTTGCCTTATTAAGGAGATGGGGTTTAATCCGGTCTTGCAGATGGTATGCCGAGATAGAAATCGTTTGGCTCTGCAATCAGACTTATTGGGGGCATCTGCACTTGGGATAAAGAACGTCCTTATCTTGACTGGTGATCATCAGTCACTTGGAGACCATCCTGCTGCAAAGGGAGTATTTGATTTAGATTCCGTACAACTTTTGACAGTAGCAAGGAAACTTGAGAATGGTTTCGACATGTCCGGTAACTCTCTTAAGGGATCTCCAAGTTTTTGTCTTGGTGCCGCTGTCAACCCGGAGGCAAATCCGATAGAACCACAAATTATTAAAATGGGGAAAAAAATCAGGGCTGGTGCTGATTTCTTTCAAACACAACCTATCTTTGATATTGATAAATTTGTTTCCTTTGTTGAAATGACGAAACACTTAAACATTCCAATTTTAGCTGGGATCTTTTTGATCAAGTCAGCAAAAATGGCAAATTATATGAACAGAAATGTTCCCGGGGTAAACATACCGGATTATATTGTCAGGGAATTTGAAAGGAGTTCTGATCATCTTGGGACAAGTATTGAGGTTGCAGCAAATTTGATTAAAAATATCCACAATCTATGCCGGGGCGTACATATTATGAATATCAACTGGGAAGACAAAGTACCGTTGGTTCTGGGAAAATCCGGACTTTAAAAAGTCTGAAGGAGGAAAGTATGGAAATAATAGGGGAAAGGATTAATACTTCAATCCAGTACATTGAGAAAGCATATCAAGATTGGGACAAAGAGGTTATCCAGAAAGAAGCAATAAAACAAGTAAAGGCGGGCGCTCACATGCTTGATGTAAATGCAGGTTTGAAGCCCGCTAATAATAAAGAGAGGCTTAAATGGGCTATTGGTATTATTCAGGAAGTTACAGATGTGCCTTTATGGGTAGACAGTACTCATCCCGAGGCCATTGAGGCAGGATTAAAAAGGTGTCGTAACATTAAGAATACAGTTGCTAATTCCGTTACACTCCAGAAAAGGCGTATTGAAGGAATACTCCCTCTTGTTAAAGAGCTTGGATGTAAGGTTGTAGGCATAACTATAGACGAAAAAGAAGTTATGCCTGACTATCCTGAGGGAAGACTTGAAATAGCCAAAAAACTTGCAGATATTATTGATGGCTATAATATTCCGTTAAATACAGTATATATTGATTTCATGTGTTTACCGGTAAGTGTTGAGGGATGGCATAAGCAGGGATGGATTTCACTAGAGTCCTGTCGTCTAATAAAAAATGAAATCCCAGAGGTAAAAACTCTTGTAAATGTGAGTGCTGCCACCTGGAAATTGCCAAAACGCAATTTTGCTACCAGGACGTTACAGGCTATGTTAATGGTAGTTGGTTTGGATGCAGTTATCCTTAATCCATTGGATAAGGAATTAATGGCAACAATTGTTGCTGCTGATGTTTTTCTTGGTAACGATATAAATTGTACAGAGTATATGAAGGCATTTGAAGAAGGCAGAATTTAATGAAAACAAGATACGACTCGTACTACTGTGTACATCGTTTACATAGTATTTAGATTAAGGAGGAAAGAATGACAGAAGAAAAATATAGTCCGAGGGACCGGGTGCTCCGACTTTTAAGACGTGAAGAAATAGACAGGCTCCCTATTTTTAGCGGGATGGGGAATATTACCGTTCACGGCCTTAAAGAGAGCAACGTTCGTTTTTCAGAAGTGCACGCAAATCCAAAGCTGCTTGCAGAAACATCCTCCTCTACTTATAAAATGTTTGGCTTTGAATGTGCTGTTGTGCCTTATGACATAGCTGTTGAGGCCGAGGTCTTGGGCTGTACAATGAATACCTATCCACACAGTGAGGGAATCCTATATCCGACTATAAAGGATAAGGTTATAGCAAATCCTGAGGATATAAGGATTCCTGAGAATATCTCAGAAAAGGGAAGGGTACCGGTAATAACAGAGGCAATAAGATTATTAAAAAATGAATTAAGTGATGAGCTTGCCATAGGAACATATATATTGGGGCCTTTTCTCCTTGCAGGCCAGGTGATGGAATTGGAAGGCCTATTGAAACAATCATTCAAGGACTCTAAAAAGATCGATAAAATACTCATGATCCTTTCTGATTTTATAATTCATTTGTCAAGAATATATAAAAACGCTGGTGTTGATTACATCACAATCCGAGAAATGGGTGCCTCTGCTGATGTGCTTAGCCCCAGGATGTTTAAATCGCTTGTAAAGCCTCATCTTGACAGAATCATGACCGAGGTTGAGTCACCCAAGATTCTCCATATCTGCGGGAATACTAACCCCATTGTTAAGGATATGGCAACAACAGGTGCAGATGCAATAAGTGTAGAAGCTAAAAATGACGTGAGTAGGACGAAACGTTTACTTGGAGAAGAAGCGTTAGTGTTTGGGAACCTTGATTCTTACAATATACTCTGCTCAGGGAGTCCGGAAGATGTAGAAAAAGAGGTTATGAGATGTATTAAAGACGGTGTGGATGCCCTATGGCCGGGGTGTGATATCTGGCCGGATGTGCCATACGAGAATATGCAAGTGATGGTGGATACAGTAAAGAGATTTGGTAATAAGGGGCATTAATGATATCTGCTTTAAAAATTGCTAAAAGACTTGGTCTACTTGAAATGGAAGTAGAACCTTTCGGTAATGCAATGGCCAAAATCAATTTAAATCCTTTATCAAGATTGAACAGAAAGCCCGAAGGTAAGTTTATTTTCATCACGGCCATAACTCCAACATCAAAAGGAGAAGGGAAAACAGTTACTGCAATATCATTAACCATGGCACTTAATCGATTGGGGAAGAGTTCTATCGCTACTCTAAGACAACCTTCAACAGGATTATATTTTGCCAGAAAGGGAAGGGGGTCAGGGGGAGGAAGGTCCCATCTTATACCCCAGGAAGAAATAGATTTACACTGTACAGGGGATTTCCATGCCATTACTATGGCACATAATCTTATTGCTGCACAACTGGATAACATTATCTTTCGAGGAAACGAAGTTGGCTTTAAGTTAGAACGTATCTTTTGGAAAAGGGCACTTGATTTGTGTGACAGAGCATTAAGAGAGATAATTATTGGGGCAAAGATCGAAAAAAATGCTCGGAATAGCGGATTTATCATGACTCCGGCCTCAGAACTGATGGCTATACTATCTCTTTCAAGAGATATAGTTGAAATGAGGAAAAGAATCAGTAAAATAATTCTGGGCTTAGATGAAAAAGGCTTTTTTATCAAACTCGAAAAACTAAATATGGAAAGCAACTTAGTGAAAGTCCTCAAAAAAGCACTTTCCCCCAATCTTGTCCTTACCGCGGAGCATACTCCTGTCTTACTTCATACAGGCCCTTTTTCTAATATAAGCCATGGAAACTCTTCGGTTTTGGCTGATGAGATAGGCATGAGATTTGTTGACTATGTCGTTACAGAAGGTGGAGGTGGAACAGATACCGGGCTTGAGAAGTTTTTAGATATAAAGGCGCCTGTTCTTAAAAGAATTCCTGATACAGTTGTTTTGGTGGTAACGGCTAGGGCACTTAAAATGCATGGCCTGGCCTCTTTAAATAATGGTGATATTCCTGATGAAGCACAATGGTCGCAGAAGAATGACGATGCACTGTTTCTTGGAAGCATGAACATGAAGAAGCATATTCAAAATATAAAGCTCTTTGGTTTTCCACTAGTGGTAGCAATAAATAAATTTTCTTATGACACCGAGGATGAAATTAAGACAATCAAGAGGATGGCGCTTGAAATGGGAGCAGATTTTGCTGTTGTCCATAATGGTTGGCATATGGGGAGCCAAGGGGCAATAGAATTAGCTGAAGCTGTCATAGAAGCAACAAGAAAACCATTTCATTATGAGAGGCTTTACGACGATACTCTTTCTATTGAGCAAAAATTATCAAAAGTGGCAACTAAAATTTATGGAGCAGAGAATATAACTTTGAATGATAAGGCAAAATATATACTAAAAATTATTGAAGGACTGGAGCAAGAGAACCTCGGCCTTTGCATTGCCAAGACCCATCTATCTCTCTCTCATGATTCAAAACTCAAAAATATACCCGGGGAATTTATACTACCTATAGTTGGTTTTATTCCATTTGCCGGTGCAGGGTACATCTGCGCTCTCACGGGAAATATTAACTTGATGCCTGGAATGTCTCTTAAATCATTTGGCATGTCCCAATTACATTAAATAGGAGGATTCCATGAAATGAAATAAATATTGTTTGAAAGAGGAATTCTGGAAGTGGTTCGAAAGTTCTAATAATATGCAACAGAATCACAATAATATTATTAACTGCAAAAACTATATATTTGGGAGGTAGCAATGACTGGAAGAGAAATAGTTTATTCTGCTATTGATATGAATAAAACTGAGAGACTTCCTGCTGCCATTTTTGGGGGCGGGATATGGACATATTACCAATATGGCGAGGGACCTGAAGATCTGGTCAAGAATCCAGATAGGATGAGTGAAATTTTTATCGAAATGGCTGATAGAGTAAAGTCAGATATAGTCTATGTCGGATCTGGCCTAAATAACTGTCTTCCCGGAGCTTTAGGAGGAAAGCTTACATACAAAAAGGAAGGGGCTCCTGATGTGGATCCTCAGGTAAGATCAATGGATGACCTTGAGAAGCTAGATTTAAACAGAATTAACAATGACCCTGTAATTAATAATATTAGAGAAGCTACCGAGATTGTCTCAAAACTGATTGGCAATAAATATGTTGTGACAACCACTACTTGGGGGCCTTTTATATTGGCAGGGCAGCTTTGTGGCGTGCAGGATCTTATGAAGGCGACTTTCAAAAATAAGGAATTAGTAAAAGCTGTATGTGAATTTACCAGTATGATGATATTAAAATTTTATGAGCCTCTTGTTGAGAAAGGAACGGTCCGGCTTGTTTCTATTGCTGATTCCTTGAGTTCTGCCAGTCTTATTTCTCGAAAGCAATTTGAAGAACTCGGCCTCCCACCCCTGAAGATGGTTATCTCCAAACTGAAGGCAAAAGGGGCCAAGGTCTTGCTCCATATGTGTGGCAAGATGCAAGATAGGCTCGATCTTGTAAGCACTTCCGGTTGTGATATCATCAGTCTTGATTCCATGGTAGATATAAAAAAGGCCAAGGATCAATTTAAAGGTAAATGTGTGCTTGCTGGAAATGTTTCCCCTACAGAGATATTAATGAGTGGTAATGAAGATATGGTAAGAGAGGCTGTTCTTAATTGCATAGATCAAGCGGCTGAGGGAGGTGGGTACATGGTCATGCCAGCTTGTGATTTGCCAACAAGAGTACCTTTTGAGAATGTAAAGACATTTCTTAAGACAGCTCATGAGTATAGAATTAGCTAAAAATTAGGAGAATGCAAAATGCCGGAAACCAAAAGAGAAAAGCTTCATAAAAAACTGAAGGCTCTGGCCATAAAGAATGGTGCAGATAGAGCTGCCTTGCTATCTGCCGAGAAAATCGTGATTGATGATAGGATCAAGCTTAAATGTCAAATTCCTCTTTGTGAGAATTTTTTCAATAATCTCATGTGTTATCATGCCCCTTCTGTTGAAAGAATGGGGGAAATAGTAAAAAAGTATAAAGTAGCTTTGCTTATGCAGACCGTTCATCCTATGGAATCACCTGTAAATAAAAATGGCCATAATTCTGTTATTAATGCTTATGCATCTTCAATCCCTATTCATAAGCTGGTGAATAAGATCGAAGGTGAAGCTATGATGTTGGGATTTGGATACTCAGTCGGGATAATAGGTGGTCCCTGCAGACTATGCAAAAAGTGTATAGGCCCCTTCTCGAATAAAAAATGCCGGCATCCATTTATGGCAAGGCCTTCCATGGAGTCTGTAGGAATGGATGTGGCATTAATCGCAAAGAATGCCGGTCTTCCTTTTGAAGTGCCTGCAGTAAAAGAAGTTGTATGGAACGGGATACTTTTAATTGAGTAAGCCGATAGTTTCTTAAAATGTGAATTATCAAAGTTCTATTAATAGCAGCTAATAAACAATTAACAGGGATTATCACGGGAACTAAAAAACACTAAATCAGTCGAATGAATACTCGATAATTCTATTGTCCATCCAAGGGACTTTTATCTTTGGCAATAAGCTAACCCAATCCATCACCATAGGATTAAAAGCCTTCTTGCCGAATTTTACGTTGACCTTATCAGAGGTAATGGCAATTTTAGCCTCAGCTTCAACAAGGTTTCTGTAGAGAGTTTTTGGCTTCGATTTATCGAATAGTTTAAACCTGCCTGCCAGCACCTTGTATAGAGTATTGGCTATTAAGGTCATGGCAATATCAAAATCTACTTTCACTATTACTGGTGATGAAAGTGCATTTAAGTTGAAGAAATCAATGTTTTCCTGAATGTTGTTTTCAATTAACCATCTAAGGGCATAGATTTCAATTATTTCCTTAGCACTACAATCAAAATCATTGGTAACGATAAACATCGGCAATTCACGTCCTGTTCCAGTGACTACAATCTGTCTAATAGGGCCTTCGTAGTCCTTCAGGGTGATATATTCTTCATGGATTTTCAGTAACTGGTGCTGATATAAGTCGTCAACTTTGAATCAAAGACCAGGCACTGAGGAAATTTACCATGACTCTTGTGATAAAATGAGACAAAGTTAAGGACTTCATCAGGGGCATCTTCTTTAGAGAGTTGGCCGTTTGAGTAACAGAGGTAGGTAGTATCCAGATCCTGAGCAAAAAAAGATAACACACTTTTCATCGCCTTACCACGTGTGGGCACCCAATGGTTGTCTAACTGGCTATCTTCTCCCCAATGAGGTATAGAGTGAAAATCCAGGTTGATATGTCGACCCTGAATGTAACCCTTATCCTTAAGTATTACATTCCATTGTCTAAGCAGGTTTACCACTAACTTATGAGAGTTGCGATATGAGTACTGAGTCATGGCAGTAACCTTGGGAAGGACATTTACTCCTGCAAACGTACCCAGTCCATAGTCAAAATTGAGGTCTGCTACATGGAAAAGCCTTTCCTTACCTATAAGCTTCAATGCCATGAAACTCATCAGATAATTGACCCTGTGTATCTGCTTGGAACCATAGAAGGCTGTCTTACTAAAAAAAGAATGGTTCTTATAAAAGTGCATGCCGGGTATGGAACAAACTATATATGGAAGCAGGCATTTAGCTTCCGATTCAATCTGGATTCTCGTAAAAATTGTGCTGCTTGGTGTAAAATTTCATACAGGGCCTTCTTTAGTTGATTTTTCTGTTACTACCATACATACCCCGGGTGTGGTGGTATCTATAAGGAGGCCTTAATGAGTATCAATCGGGTGAAGTAGGACGGGTATTCCGTTGCGCTCCTTACCTGCCGTTTACCCGCAGCGTCAGACCGATTAAGAAGGAGGAACTGCACATGAACATGCCGGTGACAACAACTTTTACAATCGAGGGGTATACGATCAAGGAATACAAAGGAATAGTGAGAGGTATTATTGTGAGGGCCCCAACCATAGCACAGGGGATACTGGGAGGCCTGAAGAACATCATCGGCGGCCGGATAGGCGCATACACCGATATGTGTGAGCAGGCACGACGACAGGCATATGATTTACTGATAGAGCATGCACGAGACATTGGAGCAAACGCGGTAGTCGGATTAAGATATGATGCCTCCGAGGTTGTCAGTAAAGGGTCTGCAACGGAGGTGCTGTGTTATGGCACAGCCGTCGTAATAGAGCCCGAACACTGATATGTTAACGGGCTGTTGCCCAAATAGGAAAATGCCCTTACTGTCATTCTGGACTTGATTCAGAGTCTGATAGAAACAATGAGTTGCGAGATTACGGAACAATACCCGGGAGCTTTCAGGCCCAGGATTCATAATACCGGTAACGTCATCTTTCTATCCGGGCAACAACCCGTGCAGACCACGTACTGTATGGTGTAATGTGCCAAGCTCTCCGACCAAAGGTCGGGGCTTTCGGCAAGGTGCATTGTAATCAAAGATGTGGAGGATAAAATGTCCACATTCAGTCACAGGCCATTTGAGGGATTAAAGGGGCTCCTCAAGGATGAGCACACAGCCTCTGTCAAGGAGCATGCTCCCTGTAAGGATACGAAGGGGCCCGATAACGATGGCGAGTTGTTCCGTGAGGCTATGTCGGGGGTGCGGGAGATCAAGGCATACAGGGAATTACCCTGCCGTCCACCACAGCATCATGCCATAAAAGGCCGGTACGACCCCGAAAGAGAGGCGGAAAACATACTGAACGATATCATCTTTGGAAAGAAAGCCATCCCGCTACAAGACACAACGGAGTATGTTGAGTGGGTAAACCCTTCATATCGGAAGGAACTGCCAAGGCTGCTCCATGAGGGAAGGTTTTCCGTCCAGGATTTTATCGACCTCCATGGTTACGGGGTTGATGAGGCAAATGCTGCACTGGGGCTGTTTCTTAAGGAATCGATGACAAACAGAAAAAACTGCGTAAAGATTATCCACGGGAGGGGGTTGCGTTCCAGAGAAGGACCGGTTCTGAAAAGTGCGGTAACCCGGTGGCTCATGAAGGAATTCAGAAAACATGTGATTGCCTATGTAACGGCAAGGGCCTGCGACGGAGGGCTGGGGGCTATTTATGTCCTCCTCAGATAAAACCTGTTTATAAGTAAAGGTTAATTTTCTATTAAAATAAAAAATCCCCTTTCCTTGACTAATCCTGGGGGCTGCTATTATCATACTCCCTGGTGCATTAACGCATCCAAAATACGAATCCCGATGGAGGTTCTTGTGAAGGCAAAAGACATAATGGAGCCAATTACAAGCTATTTATTCCCGGACAACACCCTTAAAGAAACGGTTAACAGGATGAGGGTAACAAGCAGGGGAGAAAATAAGGTGGGTGTAAAAGGGTTGCTGGTACTTGATGCAGAAAAGAACCTTGTAGGGATTGTCTCAATTAAGGATATCCTCAAGGCGATCATACCATCCTATATGTCATTGATGGAACTTGGTGATTTTACCTGGGACGGTATGCTTGAGGAGATGGCAAAGAAGGTTGCCGACAAAAAGGTTTCAGAGATTATGACAAGGGAAGTGATATCAGTGCCTGATGATGCCCCCCTTATGGAGTGTGCAAACCTGATGGTAAGTAAGAATCTCCAGAGGATCCCCGTTATTAATAATGAACAGAAGATAGTCGGTATAATTTATGTGCGTGACCTGTACTATGCAATTGTAAAAGCATTGCTCGATAAGGAGAACTGATATGGCTCAAGAGGTTGTTGAAACAACACAACAGTTTGTAATGAATTCCACATTCTGGACCGCCACCATCATCTTTCTGCTTGCATATATAATCATCGTATCAGAGAAGATACACAAGACCATCGTGGCCCTGGTAGGTGCATCACTCATGATAGTTCTGAAGATCCTCCAGCAGCGCGAGGCGTTTCATCTTGAAGAGTTTGGAATTGACTGGAATGTGATATTCCTTTTGATCTCGATGATGATCATAATAAATCTCATGCGTCCTACCGGGTTCTTTGAATACATAGCGATTAAGAGCGCCAAATTGGGACGGGGAGAGCCCTTCAGGATCATGGTTATTTTTGCTGTTGTCACGGCTGTGCTCAGTGCCATTCTTGATAATGTAACTACAGTCCTCCTCCTTGCCCCGGTCACACTGCTTATTGCCGATGCCCTCGAGGTCGATCCCATACCGTTTCTTATAACCGAAGCCATGGCATCCAACATAGGCGGAACGGCAACCCTTATCGGCGACCCTCCCAATATCATGATAGCGTCTAAGGCAAAGCTCGACTTTATGGACTTTATTTACAACCTTGCCCCGGTAATTATTGTCATTATGGTAGTGTTTCTCCTTGTATTGAAGCTGATATTCGGCAGAAAACTCCACGTAAAGCCCGAACTGAAACAGAGGGTGCTCGAAATGAATGAACGGGAGGCCATAAAAGACCCCCTTATGCTGAAGAAGTCTCTCTTTGTACTGCTTATTGTTGTACTGGGTTTTGTCTTCCATGGCATGTTCAACTACGAACCTGCCACGGTTGCCCTTTTCGGAGCGGCATTGCTCCTTCTGCTGTCAGGCACCCATGATCCCCACCGCTACCTTGCAGAGGTTGAATGGCCGACGATCTTCTTCTTCATGGGACTGTTTATTATCATTGGAGGCGTGGTAAAGGTTGGATTGATTAAATGGATGTCGATGGAAGTGCTCGCCATAACGCACGGGAATATGTTGGCAACCAGTATGCTTTTGATGTGGTTCTCCGCCTTTGCCTCGGCATTTGTGGACAACATCCCCTATGTGGCTACAATGAACCCGCTGATTATTGATATGGCGCACCAGCTATGGCCACAGCTTCAAGGCTTAAAGCTCCTGCATAACCCTGAATTAATGCCCATCTGGTGGTCCCTTGCCCTCGGTGCATGCCTTGGTGGAAACGGGACTGCAATCGGCGCATCGGCAAACGTGATTATCGTAGGGATGTCGGAGAGGGCAGGAAAGAAAATATCTTTTATTAGATTTCTTGCCTATGGTATTCCAATAATGATATTGACAGTCTTTATTTCAATGATTTATGTGTGGTTGAGATATTACGTGCTGAAGATCTGATGTACTGAAAAGGCAATAAGCATTAACATGCATCAAGGCTTACTTACTTCCTTCTGTCTTCAGAACAATCCTTCAATTTTAATAGTGAAGGCAAGGGATATAATGATGGAGGATAAGGAATGACGCACGAGGCAGTTACTGCATCCCAGCCCTTTGTGATTAATACAACCTTCTGGACAGCCACAGCTATATTTATAATTGCCTATGCATTAATAGTGTCCGAGAAGATACACAAAACAGTTGTTGCCATCGTTGGGGCATCCCTGATGCTTGTTCTGAAGATACTCCAGCAGCGTGAGGCATTTCATGTTGAAGAATTCGGCATTGACTGGAATGTCATCTTTCTCCTTGTCTCAATGATGATCATAATAAATCTCATGCGTCCCACAGGATTCTTTGAATACATAGCGATTAAGAGCGCCAAATTGGGACGGGGAGAGCCCTTCAGGATCATGGTTATTTTTGCTGTTGTCACGGCTGTGCTCAGTGCCTTCCTTGATAATGTTACTACTGTTCTCCTTCTTGCCCCTGTTACACTCCTGATTGCCAATGCCCTTGAGGTTGACGCCATACCCTTTCTTATAACCGAGGCGCTTGCCTCAAACATTGGCGGTACCGCGACACTTATTGGTGACCCGCCAAACATCATGATCGCCTCCAAGGCAAAGCTCGACTTTATGGGCTTTATTTACAACCTGGCGCCGGCAATTATTGTTATAATGGTTGCCTTTCTCTTTGTTCTAAAACTGATATTTGGTAAGAAACTCCATGTCAAGCCGGAATTAAAACAGAGGGTTATGGAGATGAATGAAAGGGAGGCGATAAAGGACCCCCTGATGCTGAAAAAGTCTCTCTTTGTACTCGGGATTGTACTTATTGGTTTTGTCTTACATGGAAAGTTCAACTATCAACCGGCAACGGTAGCCCTGTTTGGAGCGGGACTGCTGCTGCTGCTTTCAGGCACTAAAGAGCCACACCATGTCCTTGCCGAGGTGGAATGGCCGACAATATTCTTCTTTATTGGACTCTTTATTATCATAGGTGGGGTTGTGAAGGTCGGATTAATAAAGTGGATGTCCCTGAAGGTTCTTGCCATTACCCACGATAACATGTTTGCAACGAATATGCTCATTATGTGGTTCTCTGCCTTTGCCTCGGCTTTTGTAGATAATATTCCCTACGTTGCGACAATGAATCCATTACTCATCGACATGGCTAAAGTGATCTGGCCGCACCTGCAGGGTACAGACCTCCTCCATAATCCGGAACTCATGCCCCTCTGGTGGTCTCTCTCTCTTGGCGCATGTCTTGGTGGTAATGGAACGGCCATCGGGGCATCTGCAAATGTAATCGTGGTTGGCATGGCCGAGAGGGCAGGGAAGAAGATATCCTTTTTAAAATTTATGGCGTATGGAATGCCTGTTATGATACTAACGGTGCTTATAGCTACGATTTATGTCTGGCTGAGGTACTATGTTCTTAAGATATAGCACCTGAGGGAATGGGGGATGAATCTGTCGAAACACCTATAACTTCATTTTAATGTCCTATTAAAATAAAAAATTGCCACTTTATTGACATCACATGCCACAGAGGGGTATTATACCCATCAGTTGTTTTATGCAATGATGCTGTTGCATATTTAAACATTTCTGGTCGGTTTTAAAGGAGGCGGATATAATGTCACGGAATTGGCGGGTTCTATTAGCGGTAATTTTTGTAATCGCCGGAACATTCCTCTCAAGCTCTACCGGTTTCTGTGGGGAGGCTGCAGAGGCTGCTGCAAAGGGCTCTTCACTTGCCTGGTGGATGTGGCCGATCATACTCTTTTTCTTCACCTTCTTCCTGGGCATCCTCGCCGTGGTGGCAGGAGTAGGCGGGGGGGTGCTTTTTGTTCCGATTGTCAGTAGCTTCTTTCCCTTTAACCTTGATTTTGTCAGGGGTGCAGGGTTGCTTGTTGCGCTGTCCGGTGCACTCTCTGCCGGCCCCGGGCTTCTAAGGAGGGGGCTTGCAAACCTGCGATTGGCCCTCCCGATGGCCCTGATCGCCTCCACCTGTTCCATATTTGGCGCCATGGTAGGTCTGGCCTTGCCCACCAACGTGGTACAGATAGCCCTTGGTGCAACAATAATCGGCATAGTAATCATAATGGCGACTGCCAAGCGGTCAGACTTTCCGGAGGTGGAAAAGCCGGATGCACTCTCTTCGGCACTGAAAATAGCCGGCATCTACTATGAGGAATCGCAGGGGAAGGAGATAGACTGGCAGATCCACAGGACACCTTTAGGGCTTGCACTCTTTATCCTGATTGGATTTATGGCCGGTATGTTCGGCCTCGGTGCAGGGTGGGCTAATGTTCCTGTACTCAACCTGCTGCTCGGTGCCCCGCTCAAAATTTCCGTGGCAACGAGCGTATTTCTGCTTTCCATTACCGATACGGCAGCGGCCTGGGTTTATGTGAACAAAGGAGCAGTGCTTCCACTGATTGCTGTTCCATCCGTTGCCGGGATGATGCTTGGAACGAGGATCGGTGTTAAGATACTGGCTAAAGCCAAGCCTAAGGCAGTGAAATGGATAGTTGTAAGCATTCTCTTTCTTGCCGGGTTCAGGGCATTATTAAAAGGATTAGGGATATGAGGAATATGGGGGTGATAATATGAGAATCGGAACAAAACCATCTGAAGAGCAGTTAAAATATGCGTCCGTCCTCCAGAAGGTTGGTCTCGGAGGGCTTGCACTCCTGGTAATCGGCTTTGTCGTTTACGTCAGTGAGATCTTACCGGCATTTGTACCTGTCAACGAGATACCCCAGTTATGGGGATTGAGGGTTAATGAGTTTGTGGAGAAGACCGGCATGCCGACAAAATGGGACTGGGTTCCCCTTCTTCGATATGGCGATATGGTGAGCTTTCTTGGGATAATCCTGCTTGCCGCTGCAACACTTGTCTGTTTCATAATGGTTCTGCCGGCCTTTCTGAAGAAGAAAGACACACCTTATATTGTTATAATAATAGTACAGATCGTTGTATTGCTTCTTGCGGCAAGCGGAATTATTACAGGAGGTCATTGATATGCTGAAAGGAGAGGTTTGTCCTATAGCAAAACTTGAGACGATACTGCTTGCTACAGACGGCTCTGATTACAGTGAAGGAGCCGTAAGGGAGGCAATCAGATTCGCCAATAAATGCACCAGCAGACTATTTGTGATATCCGTCGTTGAAACGAATCCCGAACTTGCGATCTATGCCCCGGATGTTGTTGAAAAAATAGAAAAAAAGACATTTGGAACCCTTAAAAAGATAAAGGAACGCGCCGAAGCTGAAGGGATAACATGTGAAATCATTTCACACAGTGGTGAATCGCCCCATAAATACATCGTTGAGGAAGCAGAAAGGCTGAATGCCGATATTATCATAATGGGCAGAAGGGGCAGAAGGGGCTTGATGAAGCTCATGATGGGGAGTGTAACCGCACTGGTAATCGGTCATGCGCCATGCAAGGTCTTTGTAGTTCCGAGGGCCGGTGAACTGAAGTGTGAAAAAATCCTTGTGGCCACCGACGGCTCTGAATACAGCGAAAAGGCTGTGAGAGAAGCAATAAGTATCGCAAAAAGGTGTGGAAGCAGTATCGTTGCCATATCTGTTGAACACAGGGAATCAGAACTCCAAAGGGCGAAAGACAACGTGAGGCATATAAGGGATTTCGCCGACAAAGAAGGGGTGGAAGCAGAGACCTTTGCAATTACAGGTACGCCTTATGAATCGATTGTTACTACTGCACAGGTGAAAAATGCCGACCTTATCGTTATCGGAAGCCATGGGAGAACCGGGTTAAAGAAACTCCTCATGGGGAGTGTTGCAGAGAGGGTCATTGCCCTTGCTCACTGTTCCGTATTGGTTCTCACCTGATATTTCTGATATTATTCCATATAAAAAAAGAGGCGGCTTTAATTTAAAGCCGCCTCTTTTTTTATGATTGATTACAGTACGGCTTAACCGGTTATCCCGTAAAAAAGGTACATCGTCCCTATCATAACAATAAGATATAATACGGTCATTACAGAGCCTGCCTTGATATAGTCAATGGTCCTGTACCCCCCCGGTCCCATGATATAAGCATTAACCTGATGGGTGGGCAGCACAAAGGTGTTTGAGGCGGCAACTGCCACTGTCATTGCAGCCATTCTCGGGTCTGCCCCCGCCCCTAACGCCATATTGATGGCAAGCGGCACAAGAAGCACAGTGGCCCCAACATTGGAGACCACAAGGGTAAAGATGGATGTCAGTATCCCTATCACTGTCAGAAGCACAATTGGAGATACATCACCTATAAACCCGAGCACCTGCTGTGCTATAAATGCTGCGGTTCCGGTCTTTTCAACTGCAACACCAAGCGGTATCAACCCGGCAAGCAGAAATACGGTCCTCCAGTCCACCGCATGGTATGCCTCATCAATTGTAAGCACCCCTGTAAGGATCATACCCAGGGCTCCTGTCATTAATGCCACCGAGAGTTTAAACTTACCCGACAGAATAAGCACGATTGCTACGGCAAAACATATAAGGGCCGCCTTTGCCTTGTGGGTCTTCATCACCTCCACCTCGAAGGGCGTAATGAATGTAAGGACACCGGAGTCCTTAAGGATTGAAAACTTTTCCAGCAGACCCTGAAGCAGCAGTATGTCCCCGGATTGCAGAACAATGTCGGAAAGACCGCCATAAAATATCTTGTCTCTTCGTCTTATTGCGACAGGGTTGACCTGATACTTTTCCCTGAAGTGTATCTCCCTGAGAGATTTACCCTCGATCTCCGAGCGTGGTGGAACAATGGCCTCCACCATTCCGGCGCTACTGGGAGACAGCTCCTCCTCAAATGCCTCAAGCCCTTCCTTTACCTTCATCCCGAAGTCTTCTGCAAACCTCATTATGTTTTCTTTTGGTCCGAGGACCGCAATATCATCGTTGGGAGAAAGGCTTATTTTTCTTGACGGCGCAAAGTACTTCCTCTCCTCTTTGTGTTTTGCCACGGCAACAACAGTCACAAGGTACTGCGCCCGTATGTTCATCTCCTCCAGTGTTGCGCCGGACTTGAAATCAGACGGTATTTTCAGTTCATGGAGGGCATCCGCCGTGTAGTAGATCTTACCGAAGTCGACCAACTGCCTTCCCCCGGCCCCACCCCTCTTTGGAAGTATAAACCGTCCGAATAGAACAAAATAAGCCAGGGCTGCAACCACGAGGGCGATTCCGATAGGGGTAACATAAAACATGCCGAAGGGCTTCAGACCCATCGGCAGCAGGAGGTCATTAAGAAGAATCAGGGGACTTGACCCGACCAGCGTAAGGCATCCGCCGATTATTCCAAGAAACCCCATGGGTATAAGCACCCTTGACGGGGAGATATTGACCCGGTTACAGACCCTCTGGGTGGCCGGCAAAAACAGTGCTACGGCCCCAATATTCTGCATGAAGGAAGAGATAACGGCGACCGTTGCTGAGACGAGCGTGATAAGACGGGATTCACTGTTTCCGGCAAGACGGGTTATCGGTTTTGCCACCTTATTCATTATCCCCGTCCTGTCAAGTCCTGAACCGATAATGATAACGGCAATGATCGAAACAACGGCATTACTGCTCAGGCCCATAAATGCCTCCTCTCCACTGACAAGGCCTAAGAGAGGCAGGGTCACCATGACGATTATAGCCACAACATCCACCCTCACCCATTCGACAATAAAGAGAAATACCGCTGCTACAAGAACAGCCATAACAGTAATCATCTCTGGTGTCAGCATTCACAAACCTCCTTTTTGCTCTTAATGTATTGTAGCAATCTTTACGAGGATGCCGGCTGAATGCCCCGATCTTTGACCGGGGATGAAAGCCGGCTATATAAATAAATCAATATTCCTTACTCGGAATCTCCGACCAAAGGTCGAAGAGCTTGACAGTCATTTGTCATTCCCGCAAGCGAAGCACGTCGGGAATCCTTCTTAAAGAACGATTCCCCGAACACTTTCGGGAAATGACATTGTGCGTTGTGGTGTTTAATGTTAAGTTGAATTTTAAGCCTCTCTTTAACTAAAACACGAAAGAGCCAAAATATGCGAACTCCCGCAAAGCGGACACATCTGCATTATAACAGCGAAACGCCCGACCTATCAATTCCCGGCAGGGCAGGCGTTTAGCCTAAGCAGATGCTAATCCTCCTACGTGCATGGCCTGTCAGGTTTATATTATCGGCAAGGTATGGCCGGAGACTCATGCGCATCCGGTGAAAAATATTGCGCAACTACATGTCAAAGCCGGGATATACAAAGAATGATGACTCGTATCCGTGTTCTTTTAAATGAAATAAAAATAAAGAGGAAGGGACTTACGATCTGTAAGTCCCCTGTGTCTCTCTTACGCATCCGGAGCCAGGCAGAAGACAGGAATGCTTGCCCTTTTGGGGTTACTATTTTCTGCAAGCTGCTCGGGCTCGGCAAGAACAAAGGAAACCCTCTTGTTCTCCTTGTGGGCATCCTTGACAGCCCTGTCAAAATCACCAAACTTCACGGAATGATTGAACTGTAAATCCTTCTCCAACGCCTTCAGCCTGAAATGCTCTACCGCCTCTTCAGCCCTCTTGTGGACTTCCTCCTTGACCTTATCCTGGAGAAAAGAAAAGAGCCTCTTTCCCATAGGCACAACATTCAGCGCCACGATATCGTGATCCATCCTCTCAGCCAGACTTATGGCATAATGAATGATTTTTTCCGAAAAGCCGTCTTCCCCACCAACTACAAGAATCTTCTTGCGCTCTTCGTAGTTCTTCCTGACCAATTCCCGTGCATATTCGTGTTCACCAGCCTGTGCAAAGACGATTGCCTCCTCAGTCCTGTCATGCCTTTTCATAAGTGTCTCAACGCGTTCATCCTTCACACTGACAGCCTTCATCTCTTTCTTGGTCTGACTCATCTCATTCATTATATTCTCTGCGGTCTGAAAATCACCGGCCTCTGCGAAGGCAGCCGCCGCCATTGAATCTTCAAAATCCTTGATCAGTCTTTTCATCATTTTTGCCTCCTTATCTGTGTTTGAGTGTTAAAGAACCCTTCCTTAACCTGCTGCTTACTATAGAAGCAAAAACGATGCCAAGAAGTAACGCACTGATTTTAAAAGATAAATCGAGGGAGGCCACAAAAGAAACACACTTACTGTTGCTTAATGCAACAGATTATTTGTCCTCAAGGCCATACTTTTTCAGTTTCCTCCAGAGGGAGACCCTGTCGATACCGAGAATGCGGGCTGCTTCAGATTTGTTTCCCCCCGCCTCATTTAATACCCAGAGTATGTATAACTTCTCCTGATCTTCAAGGGAGGGTATATTACCGTCACTTTTCCGGTAGGTCTTTATGTTTAACCCCCTAAAGTCCTCGGGCAGATGTACTACCTCAAGGGTGCTGCCCTTACAGAGGGCGACACCTCTCTCTATTATATTTTCCAGTTCTCTCACATTACCCGGAAAGCTGTATCCGGAAAGCAGGTTTATCACATCCCCGGATATTTCCGAGACCTCTTTGCCCATTAGTGCGGTATATTTTTTGAGAAAGTGATAACACAAAAGAGGGATATCCCCCTTTCTCTCAGAAAGTGGAGGCAGGTGCAGGTTAACGACATTCAATCTATAATAGAGGTCCTGTCTGAGTTCGCCACTTTCCAGGACGTCCTGGACATTGCGGTTAGTTGCCGCTACAAAACGAACGGCAACCTTAACAGTCTCTCTGCCCCCCACACGATAGAGTTCCCTCTCCTGTATCACCCTGAGGAGTTTGACCTGCATGGATGGGCTCATCTCCGTTATCTCGTCAAGAAACAGCGTCCCGCCGGATGTTATCTCTATCAGTCCCTGCTTGAGGAATGTGGCGCCGGTAAAAGCCCCTCTTTCATGCCCGAAGAGTTCATTGGCAAGGAGTTCTTCGGAGAAGGCCCCGCAGTTAACGGCGATAAAGGGTTTTTCCGACCGCTTACTGTAACGGTGAACAAACCGTGCTACCAACTCCTTCCCTGTTCCGCTTTCCCCGGTAATCAAGATATTACAGTCCGTTGGTGATACCTCTCTGGCCATATTAAGCATCCTGAGAAAATGAGGGTCCTGTGTTATTATACTTACCCGGTCCGAGACACTTTCAAGGCTCTCCCTGAGACGCCTGTTCTCCTTCTTCAGCAGGACCTTCTCTGCTGCTTCCTTAACAACCTTGCGTACCTCTTCCAGCTTAAAGGGCTTGGTCAGGTAGTGGTATGCCCCGTATTTCATGGCCTCAATTGCAGTCTCTACAGTAGCGTAACCTGTAATCATTATGACCTCCGTATCAGGGGAGTTCTCCCTGCACCGTTTCAGGATCTGCATACCATCAACTCTCTCCATTTTCAGATCCGTAAGCACCACATCAAAGTCCTCTCTGCTTAATAATCTCAACGCATTCTGACCGCTTGAGGTGGTCTTAACCTTATAACCTTCCTTCTTCAGGACATGATCGAGGTTTTTAAGGGCAATCTTTTCATCATCAATCACAAGGATACGCACATAATTATCCATTTCTCTCCCCCCCTTGTGCCGGCAATTTTATTGTAAATACGGTGCCCTCACCCACCCTGCTGCTGACCGATATCGAACCGCCGTGCTGCTCAATGATATTATGGGTGACAAATAGTCCAAGACCGGTGCCCTTGCCGACATCCTTTGTTGTAAAGAACGGATCAAATATCCGGTCGATTATTTTCTCAGGTATCCCCGTCCCCGTATCTGAAATCTTTATCTCAACCTCGCTATCGGCCTCACCTCGTGCAGTAATAGTGATCTTCCCTTCCCTTCCCTCATCGGGGATTGCATCCATTGCATTCTTGAGAAGGTTCAGCAGGGCATGTTGGAATTTCTGTTTATCCACATAGACAGTCAGCCCTGCGGGTATATCGATATTCATGGTAATGTGTGGCGCTAAGTCGCTCCTGATAAATCGCATCGTCTCGGTCAGTAAATCAGCCAGTCCCGCTCTCTCCTTCCTGAACTCCCTGTCCCGGGTAAATTCCAGCACTGAACGCACGATATCCCTCGCCCTGTCGGTCTCATGAATAATCTGTTCAACAAGGTCCCTTTTAAACTCTAAATCTCCACTCTCCATCTCTTCCGAGAGTATCTCCGCAGAGGTGGACATATTGGATAGAGGGTTGTTTATTTCGTGCGCAATACCTGCGAGCATTGTCCCAAGGGAACTGAGTTTCTCGGAGCGTATTATATCCCTCTGAGAAAAGATCTCTCTTATCATCCTGTCAAAAGCCTCCTTGAGGGAGATTATCTCCTTGTCTTTTGAATCTATCTGTAGCATCTCGAACCTGCCGGATGCAATACTCTGCATACTCCTTTCCAGGTCCTTCAGGGGTTTTATAACAACCGCAGAAACAATAAGGGCGATACCCACCGAGCCTGCAAAGAATAATAAGACCGAGATAACCAGGCTCCTACGGGCTTCAGAGAGCATGCCCTTGATCATCTCCCTCTCTGATTCAGCCAGCCCCTCCGCCAACTCGGTGATGTCATGTCCCAACTGCCTGATGCTCTCGTCCGGTAAAGGGGAGCGCTGATTATCGAGTTTCGCAAGCAGGACTTTATAACGGGTAAGTATCTGGACCGCCTTCTTTGAAGCAGCGCTTTTCTGTAAGAGATCCAGCCTTTCAGGCAACTCTACCAAATCGAACTTCCCCCTGTTGTCCTCCACAAGTTTAACTGCTGTGTCAATGTAGTTAAACGTCTGCAGTAGGTCGGCCCGTTGCCTGTAAAGGAAATAGTTTTTTTCATATCGCCTTATCTCGAGTACGGTATCTACAAATCTCGTTATTACCGCACTGAACTTGAGTCGCTCCTCTATGAGTATGAGGTTAAAAAAGATGATGGTTGCAATAGACAGGATAATCAGAAGGCTTGCTATATATCCTAATATTATCTTTCTTCTCAGACTGCTTTTTCTACCAAACATTATTAATTGTAACATTGCATGTTGCATAATGCAACTTTCCGGATAAAAGTTTTTAGTCCCCTACCCCGTGACCAGGGCAAGATAATGGGTGATTACGAGTTGAACAAAACAGCTACAAGTCTTAGAAAAAGGGCGACTGAGGCAGAGAGAGTATTATGGCTGCGATTAAGATCACGACCGTCAGAAGGGCTAAAGTTCAGAATGCTGTGCAGCCTGTTGATACCCGGTCCTGCTTATCGCTGGATTTGGTTGATAGTCACACGGGGGGATTGCCTATTTAGAGTCTGTGTATAAACTCAACAATAGAGCCGTCATTCCCGTGGTCAGTTGGGCGGGAATCCAGTCTTTTCAGTAACTTCTGGATACCCGACTACAGAC
>VAPE01007143.1_pt1 | contig 29246 bp, 26 predicted proteins | sample 3393911 | NCBI WGS metagenome assembly VAPE01 (sample SAMN08290436, study PRJNA428436) | hydrothermal vent metagenome | isolation source: Deep-sea hydrothermal vent chimney | place: Atlantic Ocean: South-mid Altantic Ridge
ATCGAGAAAGCGATCTCTTGCGCACCGGCATTCAGCAGCAGGAGCAGGTTGTCGTCCCGAACCGGCCGGCCGCGCGGGTCTTCCTCGATGAGGCCGTCGCCGGCGAAGAGCAGGCCGAAGTTGCGCAGGTCCGGGCGTTGCCAGTCGTCTCCGGTCATCTCGAGCCCCGCCGACGTGAGCCAGGTGAGGTCCTTGGCCCCGGAGCCGTTGACGATGCGCCCCTCGAAGAAGCAGCGGCGGCGGAATACCGGGTGGTGCTTGCGCAGGCGAATGAGTTCGCGCACGAACGCGAGCAGTTCATGTTCCTGCCGGGCGCTCTCCCAATCGATCCAACTGAGTTCGTTGTCCTGACAGTAGGCGTTGTTGTTGCCCTGCTGGGTGCGGCCGATCTCGTCGCCGGCGAGCAGCATCGGAACCCCCTGCGAGAGCAGCAGCGTCGCGAGCAGATTGCGCTTCTGGCGATCACGCAGGGCGCGGATGTGCCGGTTCTGCGTTCGGCCCTCCACCCCGCAGTTCCAGCTTCGATTGTCGTTCTCCCCGTCACGGTTTTCCTCGAGATTGGCTTCGTTGTGCTTGTGCTCGTAGCTGACGAGGTCCCGGAGCGTGTAGCCGTCGTGACAGGTCACGAAGTTGATGCTCGCGTAGGGGCGCCGCCCGCTGTGCTCGTAGAGATCGCTGGAACCGGTGAGCCGCGAGGCGAGTTCACCGAGCATGCCGCCGTCGCCCTTCCAGTAGGTCCGCACCGCGTCGCGATAGCGCCCGTTCCACTCGGTCCAGCCGATGGGGAAGTTGCCCACCTGATAGCCGCCTTCGCCGAGGTCCCAGGGCTCGGCGATCAGCTTGACCTGCGACAGTACGGGGTCCTGGTGGATGATGTCGAAGAATGCGCCCAGGCGGTCGACGGCGTGCAGTTCGCGCGCCAGCGCCGAGGCGAGGTCGAAGCGGAATCCATCGACGTGCATCTCGAGCACCCAGTAGCGCAAGCTGTCCATGATCAACTGCAGGACGCGGGGGTGCATCATGTTCAGCGTGTTCCCGCAGCCGGTATAGTCCATGTAGTGGCGCCGGTCTCCGGCCACCAACCGGTAATACGAGGCGTTGTCGATCCCGCGCAACGAGAGCGTCGGGCCCAGGTGATTGCCCTCGGCGGTGTGGTTGTAGACGACGTCCAGGATCACCTCGATGCCCGCCGAGTGCAGCGTCTTGACCATGGTCTTGAATTCGCCGATGTACCCGGTCGCGGCGTAGCGGGCGTCGGGGGCGAAGAAGCCGATGGAGTTGTATCCCCAGTAGTTGCGCAGCCCCTTCTCCACGAGACGGCGGTCGTCGATGAAGGCGTGCACGGGCATCAACTCGACGGCGGTGACGCCCAGATACCTCAGGTGATCGATCGCCGGTGCGGTGGCGAGGCCCGCGTAAGTGCCGCGCAGCGAGGGGGCGATCTCCGGATGTCGGGCGGTGAAGCCCTTGACGTGGAGTTCATAGATGATCGTGTCGTGCCAGGGGGTGCGCGGCGGGCGATCCTCACCCCAGGTGAACGCCGGATCGATCACCCGGCACTTGGGCATCCCGCGGGCGCTGTTGCGCCGGTCCATGACGGGATCTTGCGCGCCGGACCCGATGCGGTAGCCGAACAGCGCGTCGCTCCACAGGACCGAACCGACGATGTCCTTCGCATAGGGATCGAGCAGCAATTTATTGGGGTTGAAATGATGCCCGTCGTCGGGCGCGTAGGGTCCGTGGACCCGGTAGCCGTACAGCAGGCCCGGACGGGCCTCCGGCAGGTAGCAGTGCCAGACCTGATTGGTCCGCCGGCGCATGGGGATCCGTTCGATTTCGCGTCGTCCGCGCCGATCGAACAGGCACAACTCCACCCGCTCGGCATGCTCCGAGAAGAGGGCGAAGTTGACCCCTTCCCCGTCCCAGGTCGCACCGAGGGGATAGGGTTGGCCGGGCCAGACCGTGACTGCGCGTTTGGGCATGCGGGTCGGGTGTCCGGAGCGGCGGGGGTTCTCCAGGTCGCCTTCGTGCCCGCCGGGTGTGCTGCGACCGCAACGCCCCACGGCGGTGCAGAATCGTCCCACCGGCGTTTGATGCCCGGCGGTCGGGACCTGCGCGGGTCCACTGCCCGGGGATCACCGGGCCTGCGGCGTCGGGGCGGGCCGGCCAACGGCGCCAATTCCGATCTCGGCCCGACCACCGGGCGCCATGGGGCGTATTATAATTGAGTGAAGATCGAGTTGTGCGTGCGGCCCTGCGGCCGCGGGAATGCCGGGGGATATACCCGGGCGTGTTCAGGCAGACGGAGGATATCGCGATGGAAGCACAAGAGAAACCTTTCAGCCCGGCCCATTCGACGACCGAGCGTGTCGCCGGTGCGGCCCACGAGACCGTGGATCACTTGGCCGAGCGGGCGGCGCAGGCCGAGGAGCGCGTGCGCCGCGGCACCGAACGCGCCGAGACCTATGGGAAGGAGACCGCCGACAGTGTTACCCGCTACGTGCAGGAGCACCCGTTGGCGAGTCTCGGGATCGCGGCGGCGGCCGGCTTCATCCTCTCGGCGTTGTTACGGCGGTAACGGAGTGCCGGAGCACGCCGCACACGGCGGGGCGCAGGCGACCGCGCCCGAGGACGGTACGAGTGCGGATCCGGACGTAAGGGGAGTGCTGGCCGCGTTCGGCGCCGTGATCCGTGACGGCCTCACGCTCGCCGCCCTGGAGGCACGGCGTGCGGGCGTCGGGTTGGCCGTGATGGTGGCGCTGGGCGTGGCCGCGGGGTTGTTGTTGGTCACCGTGTGGCTGTTGCTCGCCGCCGCGGCGGCGTTGGAGTTGGGCCGTGCGGGCGTGTCCGCGCCGCTTGCGCTGTTGGCGGTGGCGGCGCTGAACTTGGCGGGGGCGGGGCTCCTGGCGTTCGTGGTCGTTCGCCTCAGCCGGCGGCTGTTGTTCAGCGCCACGCGCCGCCAGCTCGGCGGCGGGGAACGAGGGGATTCGGCGCATGGCGGCGAAACAGATCGCTGAATTGGAGGCCCGCCTGGAGCGGGAGCGCCGCTTGGCGTGGAGCGGGGTGGTGGCGCTCCGGGAACGGGTGCGGCGTCGGTTGTCATCCCCCGCGGCACTGCTCGGCGCCTTCGGCGGCGGTCTGGCGGCGGGTTGGGTCTGCCGTGGACCGCGGATCGGAGCGCACGCGGCAGGATCGGCCGGGACGCCGACCGGGGTGCCGGTGCGATGGATCCCGTGGCGGTGGCTGGCGCGCCGGTTGTGGCGATGGTTGATCCGCCCGGACCCGGGACCCGCGGTCGGCTCACCGCCATCGCAGTAGCGCGCCGGGACGATCGTGACCCGCCGGTGTGCGATGCGGTGCGGATTGAATCGAGGCCCGATTCCCCGGAGAATGTCCGCACCTCCGAGGACCGCAATGCCCATGTCCGACCCCGAGCGCAGATCTCCGCGGCGTGTCGCCGTCGCTCCGATGATGGAGTATACCGACCGGCACTATCGCTATCTGGCGCGGCTCCTCACGCGCCGGACCGTCCTGTATACGGAGATGGTGATCACCGGGGCGCTGTTGCGCGGATCCGGACGCGAACTCGACTACGATCCGATCGAGCATCCGCTCGCCCTGCAACTCGGCGGCAGTGAACCCGGTGCGCTCGCCGCGTGTGCACGGCGCGCGGCGCAGGCGGGCTTCGACGAAATCAACCTGAACGTGGGCTGTCCCAGCGGTCGTGTCCGGGCGGGGCGTTTCGGTGCGTGTCTGATGGCGGAGCCGGAGCGGGTCGCGGCATGCGTGGCGGCGATGCGCGCCGCGGTGCAGGTGCCGGTGCCGGTGACGGTCAAGACCCGCATCGGCATCGACGAGCGCGATTCCTATGAGGCGCTCGCGGAGTTTGTCTCGACGGTGGCGCAGGCGGGATGCGGGACGTTCGTCATCCACGCGCGCAAGGCGTGGCTGCGCGGCCTGAGCCCCAAGGAAAACCGGGAGGTCCCGCCGCTGCGCCACGACGTGGTCTACCGCGTGAAGGAGGATTTCCCGCAGTTGGAGATCGTGCTCAACGGCGGACTGCGTACGCTGGACGAGGCCGCGCACGCGCTCGAGCGGGTCGATGGGGTGATGATCGGCCGCGAGGCCTATCACAATCCCTATCTGCTGGCCGAGGTCGATCGGCGCTTTTTCGCGGACCGGCGCCCGGCGCCCGCACGTCACGAGGTGCTGCGACGTTATGTCGTCTATGCGCAAGCTCAACAGGAGCGCGGGGTGCCGACCGGCGTGCTGCTGCGACCGCTGCTGGGGTTGTTCCACGGGGTGTCCGGCGCGCGCACCTGGCGCCGGCGCCTGAGCGCGGGCGCCGGGCTTGCCCAGGTCCGCGCGGCCGCGGCATCGCTTGCGGACGGCGCCCTGCGCGAGGCGGGGTGAGGGTGCCGGCGCCGAGGGTGGGCGTGCCGGCGTAGTGGCGAAGCCGCGAGGCGATAGGCAATCGCATCCCGAGCACGACGACACACCGGGGATTGATCCGCGTCAGGGCGCGGACCGGGGTAGCGGTACAAGCTGCAATCATCTGCGCGCGCCGTGGTCGGCGCATCATAGTCGAGAAGGGACCCGGAGATGAAGACAGCCGTCGCCATTCGTCATGTCCCCTTCGAAGACCTCGGAAGCTTCGAAGAGGTCCTCACTGGGGCCGGGTACGCGGTCCGCTATCTGGAGGCCGCGTGGGACGATCTGTCCACGCTCGATCGCACGCCGCCGGAACTCCTGGTCGTCCTCGGCGGGCCGATCGGCGCCAATGACGAGGCGGACTACCCGTTCCTGCGCGAGGAGCGCACCTTGCTCGAGCGGCGTTTGGCCGGGGATCACCCGACGCTGGGGATCTGCCTCGGTGCGCAACTGATGGTGCGCGCCCTCGGTGCGCGCGTCTATCCGGCGCCGCGCAAGGAGATCGGCTGGTCGACCCTGCGTCTGACGGAGGCCGGGCGGGAAGGTTGCCTGGCACCACTGGCGCCCGAGCATACCCCGGTGCTCCACTGGCACGGGGATACCTTCGATCTTCCCGCGGGCGCCGAACGGTTGGCATCCACCGAGGTGTGTCCGAACCAGGCGTTTCGCTACGGGCGCACCGCGCTGGCGTTGCAGTTCCACGCGGAGGTCACGGCGCGCGGGCTGGAGCGGTGGTTCATCGCTCATGCCTGCGAGATCGGGGGCACCGAGGGAATCGGCGTCGAGCGGCTGCGCCGTGATACCCGGCGCTGGTGCTCCGGGCTCGAGGTCCAGGGCCGACGCTGCCTGGAGGAATGGTTGCAGGCGCTGCCGGGCGAATGACGGGCGGCGCGGTTGCGCCGCGCGACGGCTGTGCTATGGTGTGCCCGCCGCCGCGTCGGGGAGCGGATCGGCGGGGCGTCTTTCAACCTCTTTGCGGGAATCCACGCCGACGATGCGTATCGGTCATGGCTACGATGCCCACGTCTTTCAGGCCGGGCGCGAATTGGTGCTCGGCGGTGTGTCGATCCCGTTCGACCGCGGGCTCGCCGCACACTCCGACGGCGATGTGATCGTCCATGCACTGTGTGACGCACTCCTCGGGGCGGCCGGTCTCGGCGACCTGGGCCGTCACTTTCCGGACAGCGATGCGCGTTATCGCGGGATCGAGAGTCGGCGGCTGTTACGCCACGTCGTCGGGCTGCTCGCAGAGGGCGCCCTGCGGGTGCACAACGTGGACGTCACGGTGGTCGCCCAGGAGCCCAGGCTCGCGCCGTACCGGGACGGCATGTCGGCGAATCTCGCGCAGGACCTGGGCGTCGGGGTGGAGTGCGTGAATCTGAAGGCCACGACCACCGAGGGGATGGGGTTCACCGGTCGCGGGGAAGGGATCGCCGCCTATGCGGTGGCGCTGCTCGAAGAGGCGCCGGCCACGCCTTGAGGGCGGAGCGGTCGTCGGGCGAACGGATGCGGCTGGAGGGCTGAGGCGATGCGCAGGCGCAAACCGGCTTCGGTTTCTCCGTCGGCAGCAGCGGGCCGGAGCGGCGGTGCGCGGGCGGGCCGGACCGCGGAGTCGACGGGGCTGGACGAGGGCGGCCCGGCCCCGGAGTTCCAGCTCCCCGACCAGAACGGGCGCACCCGCACGCTGTCGGAGTTGCGCGGGCACTGGGTGGTGCTCTACTTCTATCCCAAGGACGACACGACGGGCTGTACGCGTGAGGCGTGCGCGCTACGCGATGAATTCGTCACGTTCTCGGAACTCGGGGTGCGGGTCGTCGGGGTGAGTCTGGACCGGGTGAAGTCCCACGAGCGCTTCGCGCGCAAGCTCGCGCTCCCGTTCCCGATCCTGTCCGATCGCGGCGGCTGGGTGGCGCTCGCCTACGGCGTGCGCGGGGGGTTGGGGCCTCTGAAATACGCCAAGCGGGTGACCTTTCTGATCGATCCCGAGGGGCGCATCGCCAGCGTCTATCGCAACGTCAAGCCGCGGACCCACGCCGCGCAGTTGCTTGCGGACCTTCGGGTGTTGCAGGAGTGCCGGTGAATCCGGGGGCGATGCGCGCGGGTCCGCGCGGTGTGGTATAAGAACGCGCACCGGTTCGGCAGAACAGGATGTGAGATCTTATCCATGGACCGAAAAGCGCTCAATCGACGCTGTATCGCCCTGATGCAGCACCCGCGGGTCAAGGTGCGGATGTGGCACCCCCGCATATTCTGGTACATAAGACGGAACGATCCGGACCCCGCGCAACTGAAGCGACCCAAAGTGGATCTCGAGGAGATGGAGGTGATGCTGTCGGCGGCCGCGCGGGAGTCCTCACGGGTCGCGGCGGCGCTCGACGCCCGCAACCCGGGTCGTGCCGATTCCATCGTGCGCGCGGTGCGCGACGGGCAGCGGCCCCTGCTCGCGCCCGCCTGAGCACCGCCTCACGGCCGGCGCAGCAGTACGTAGACCGCGCCGGTGCCGCCGTCCACGGGACGCGCCGAGCAGAACGCGAGGACGTCGTTGCGCCGACGCAGCCACGCGTTGACCTTGCGTTTCAGGATCGGGCCGCCGTTGCGCGATCCGAGACCCTTGCCGTGCACGATGTGCGCGCAGTGCACCTCGCGCCTGCGACAGGCGGCGAGGAAGTGCGCCAGCTGTTCGCGGGCCACGGGTACGGTCATGCCGTGGAGATCGAGTTCCGCACCCGGCGCGAACCGGCCGCGGCGCAGCTTACGCAACAGCCGGTGCTGCAGGCCGGGACGGCAGTAGCACAGCTCCTCGCCGGTTTCCAGGTCCGCCGCATCGTATTCCCCCTCCAGCAGCTCATCGAGGGCCGCGTCCTCGTTGCGGCGGGTCTGGTACGGGTAGGGCGCCGGGCGCCGCACCGCGGGTTCTGCGCGGACATCGACCAGCGGGCGGGTACCGACCACCGCCGCGCGGAACAGCGCGCGGTCGCTTTCGCTCAGCGGGGGTTTCCGGGCCATCGGGCGCTCCGAAGGGGAGATTTCCATCCAGTATACGAGTATCCGCGCGGCGCGACCGCCACGAGTGGGACGCCGGCTCCGATTCCAGTATATTAGCGGTCGCCGCCCCGGCGCGTAACCGGTCCCCACACCGCCCATGCGCATCCTGATCAGCAACGACGACGGCGTCCAGGCGCCCGGCATCACGTGCCTCGCCCAGGCGCTGTCCGGGATCGCCGAGATCACCGTGGTCGCCCCCGATCGCGACCGCAGTGGTGCCAGCAATTCCCTGACCCTGGACGCGCCGTTGCGCACGAGCGTGCGGGAGGGCGGATTCATCTCGGTGGAGGGTACGCCGACCGATTGCGTACACCTCGCCATCACCGGCCTGCTCGAGCACGAGCCGGACATGGTCGTGGCGGGGATCAACGCCGGCGCCAATCTCGGAGACGATGTCCTCTACTCGGGGACCGTCGCAGCGGCCACCGAGGGGCGCTTTCTTGGGCTTCCGGCGATCGCGATCTCCCTGGTCTCCTCCGGGGCGGTGCATTACAACACGGCCGCCCGGGTGGCGCTGCACCTCGTCGAGCGCCTGCGCATGGACCCGCTGCCCGCCGACACGATTCTCAACGTGAACGTGCCGGACCGCACCTGGGAGGAACTGGCCGGCTTTCAGGCGACGCGTCTGGGGCACCGGCACAAATCGGCTCCGGTGGTGCGCGACACGGACCCGCGCGGGCGGCCGATCTATTGGGTGGGACCGCCCGGCGAGGGCCAGGATGCCGGACCGGGGACGGACTTTCACGCGGTCGCCACCGGCCACGTATCGATCACACCGCTGCAGGTCGACATGACCCGCTATGCGGCGTTGGAGAAGGTGGCCAGTTGGCTCGGAGCCCCGTGAACCCATGAACTCTTCGCATGGGATCGGCATGACCTCCCAGCGTACCCGCGACCGCCTGGTGCGGCGGCTGCGTGCGAAGGGGATCCGCGATCCGAAGGTGCTCGACGCCATCGCCCGGACTCCGAGACACCTTTTCGTGGACGAGGCCCTGGCGAGTCGCGCCTATGAAGATACCGCGCTGCCGATCGGTTTCGGCCAGACCATCTCCCAGCCCTATATCGTGGCGCGGATGACCGAGGCGCTCATCGCGGAGCGAGTCCCGGAGCGGGTCCTCGAGATCGGGACCGGCTGCGGGTACCAGACGGCCGTGCTCGCGAGTCTGGTCCCGAAGGTCTATACGGTCGAGCGCATCGCCGTGCTGCTCGAGCAGGCGCGGCGGAGGTTGCGCGAGCTCGGGGTGCGTAACGTGCGCTACCGGCACGGAGACGGCACGGAGGGCTGGTCGGAGTATGCCCCCTACGACGGGATCCTGGTGGCCGCCGCGCCCGAGGAGGTCCCGCCCGCGCTCCTGGAACAGCTCGCCGTCGGTGGGCGCCTGGTGATCCCGGCCGGCCCTCCGGGTGGACAGTGGCTGCTGGAGGTGGTGCGGACCCCGGAGCGATACGAATCCCGCACACTGGGTGCGGTCAGTTTCGTGCCGATGCGCGGCGGGGCGGAGCCATGATGTCGTCCCGGGCACGGTGCGAGCGCGTGGTTCGCGATTCCGTCGAAGGGGCGGGTCGGCTGCCGCCGGGGGTGGGGCTGCCGGCCTATCCGATCCTGCGCGTCTGATGTCTCTCGGCCGTGTCGCGCTGATCCCGCTGCTGGCGTGTGCGTTGCTGGTTGCGGGGTGCGGCGCACCGGGGGCCTACGGGCCATACGGATACCGCATCCAGAAGGCGCGTTTCACCCCCGGCCGCTATACCGTTCGCCGTGGCGATACGCTGTACTCCATCGCTTGGCGCTATAGCCTCGATTTCCGGACGCTCGCGGCCTGGAATCACATCCGCCCGCCCTACACGATCTATCCCCGCCAACATCTGCGGTTGCGCGCGCCGGTGGCCCGCTCGGATCGGCGCGTCCGAACGCGGCGCGCCCGGACGCGGCGCGCTCCGCGGTCGCCGCACTCCGAGCGGGCGCCGTCCTGGCACTGGCCCACCGCCGGGCGCGTGATCGAGACCTTCCGCCGGGGCGATCCGAGGCGCCGGGGGCTGGACATCCGAGGGCGCTTGGGACAGCCTGTGGAAGCTGCCGCCGCCGGCCGCGTCGTCTATAGCGGGAGTGGACTCCCCGGTTACGGGCAGCTTATCATCATCAAACACAACGACAATTACCTGAGTGCGTACGGCTATAACCGCCGGCTGCTGGTAGGGGAGGGGCAGCGGGTGCGCGCGGGGCAGCGGATCGCGGAGATGGGCGCCGTCGGCGGCCAAGGGCCTATGCTGCACTTCGAGATCCGTCGCGACGGAAGGCCGGTGAATCCGTTGCGGCTGCTTCCGCGGCGCTGAAGGTTTCTTGCGCACGGCGTTGGCGGTAGGGACAGGGGAACAAGGAGGGGGAGGTATGCGTCGTTATGGTCCGCCCGACGAACGCAACGAGGGCACGGTGGCTCGCGGTAAACGGCGCGCGGGGGACACGCCGCCCGGGGCGCAGGACGAGCCCCCGCTGGAAGGCGCAGACGGGGTGGAAGAGCGGATCGCACCCTCGCCCGCCGAGGGTCCGGCCACCGATGCCACCCAGTTGTATCTCAGCAAGGTCGGGTTCTCACCGCTGTTGAGCGCCGAGGAGGAAGTGCGCTACGCGCGCCTCGCCCAGCGCGGCGACGAGCCGGCGCGGCGGCGCATGATCGAGAGCAATCTGCGTCTGGTCGTCAAGATCGCCAAGCGGTACATGAACCGGGGTCTGCCGCTGCTGGATCTCATCGAGGAAGGTAACCTCGGCCTGATCCACGCCGTGGAAAAGTTCGATCCGGAACGCGGCTTCCGCTTCTCCACCTACGCCACTTGGTGGATCCGCCAGGGCATCGAGCGGGCGTTGATGAATCAGACCCGCACCATCCGTTTGCCCATCCATGTCGTCAAGGAGATCAACCTCTACCTGCGCGCCGCCCGCCACTTGACGCAACACCTCGACCGCGAGCCCACCTCGCAGGAGATCGCCGAGTTGCTGGACCGACCGGCGCAGGAAGTGCAGCGCGTACTGGGTCTGAACGAACGGACCGCCTCGGTGGATTCGGCGGTCGGCGAGGACATGGAGCGCTCGCTCCTGGACACGATCCCCGACGAGAACAACCCCGATCCCTGCGAACTGGTGGAGGACCAGGACGTGCTGGTCAACCTTGGCCAGTGGATGCGGGCGCTCGACGAGCGCCAACAGAAAGTGGTGACGCGCCGTTTCGGGTTGCTCGGCTCCGAGAAGGCGACGCTGGAACAGGTCGGCCGGGAGATCGGTCTGACCCGCGAACGGGTGCGGCAGATCGAACTCGAGGCCCTGCAGCGCCTGCGTCACCTGTTCGAACATGCCGGGATCTCCTCGGCGGCGCTACGCTGACCGGCGCCGACCCCGGATGTGCCTCGGCCCGGACCTACCGCCCCGACCGGGCGAGCCCGGCCCTACCGGGGGCCGCGGTGGCCGAGATTTCGGTAGGGCGGGGCTTGCCCCGCCGGCGGTGCACGGTGTTTTCGGCGCCATTGGGGATATCGACGGTGTCGGTCAGGCGAGCCCGGCCGGGGTCTGCGAAGGCCGGCATTCCCAAGGGCGGGCCTCGACCCCCGTCAGATCATCAGGAGGGCGGCGACCACGCGCCGCCCCTCGCCGCTCAGGATGTTGAAGGTCCGGCAGGCGGCCGCCGTGTCCATCACCTCGAATCCGATTCCCTTGCGGTAGAGTCCGGCGAGGATCCGGGGGTCGGGGAAACGGAGCGTGGCGCCGGTGCCGAGCAGGACGACCTCCGGATCCAGATCCGCGAGTGCATCGATGATCGGCGCCGAGAGGTCCTCGAAGCGGGCGGGCGGCCAGTCGTGTAGGATGCGTTCCCGGGTCAGCACCACGCTGGTGGTGACGACTTCCTTGTCGAGCGTGATCCGACCCGGCGCATAGGCCCGGATCAGAGGGCCGGCGATGCTGGTCTCGGGACTGAATCGCATTCTGGTTGCGGGCCGTACGGGGATCAGGCGGTCATTATAGCGCACTTGTACCGGGGCGACTCGGCGCGAATTGACAGCGCCCGGGTTGTCTCTTACATTCTCATTTTATTAACAGTTGGTTAGATCCGGGCGCCTGCGGGCGCGGGATCGGGCCGGCAGTGATGCGCGCGAGGCGGACCCGCCGGGCCGGCATTGCGCGTCGCGGTGCGATCCTCACGCCACGGCGGGCGGTGCGGGCGCGGCAACTCCTGAACCCGGACCAGCGACTTGCAAGACGATTTTCCCAGAATCAAGCGGCTTCCCCCGTACGTCTTCAATATCGTCAACGACCTGAAGGCCGGGGCGCGGGCGCGCGGCGAGGACATCGTCGACTTCGGTATGGGCAACCCGGACCGCCCGACGCCGAGGCACATTGTCGACAAGCTGGTGGAGGTCGCACAGCGCGAGGATACCCACCGCTACTCGCTCTCGCGCGGGATCCCGCGTCTTCGCCGCGCCATCTGCAACTGGTACCGCGACCGCTACGGCGTGCAACTCGATCCCGAGACCGAGGCGATCGTCACGATCGGCTCCAAGGAGGGGCTCGCGCACCTCGCCCTGGCCACCGTCGGCCCCGGCGACGCGGTACTGGTGCCCAACCCCGCCTACCCCATCCATCCCTACGGTTTCGCCATCGCCGGCGCGGATATCCGCCACGTACCGCTGATCCCGGGTGTGGACTTTTTCATGGAGCTCGAGAAGGCCATCCAGGACTCCTGGCCGCGGCCGAAGATGCTGGTGCTCAACTTTCCCTGCAACCCCACGACGCAGTGCGTGGACCTGGAGTTCTTCCGCAAGGTGGTGGCGGTCGCGCGCGAGCACGGCATCTGGGTGATCAACGACCTCGCCTACGCGGACCTGGTCTTCGACGGCTACACCGCGCCGTCGGTCCTGCAGGTACCCGGCGCCTCCGAAGTGGCCGTGGAGTTCTTCACGCTGTCCAAGAGCTACAACATGCCGGGGTGGCGGGTGGGCTTCATGTGCGGGAACCGGGAACTGGTGGCGGCGCTGGCGCGCATGAAATCCTACCTGGACTATGGAATGTTCACGCCGATCCAGGTGGCCGCGATCGCCGCCCTCGAAGGACCGCAGGACTGCGTGCGCGAGATCGCCGGGACCTACCGGCGGCGGCGTGAGGTGCTCTGCGACGGGTTGAACGCCGCCGGTTGGAGTGTCGAGCCGCCGCGCGCCACCATGTTCGTCTGGGCCCCGATCCCGGAGCGCTACCGCGCCATGGGATCGCTCGAATTTTCCAAGAAGCTGCTGGCGGAGGCGAAGGTGGCGGTCTCTCCCGGCATCGGCTTCGGCAGCTATGGAGACGACCACGTGCGCTTCGGCCTCATCGAAAACGAGCACCGCACCCGCCAGGCGGTGCGCTGTATCCGGGACATGTTTCGCAGCGACGAGCGCCGCGCCGCGGTGGGGACGCGGCCATGAAGCCGGTCAACATCGGACTGCTGGGGCTGGGGACCGTCGGCGGCGGCACGGTGAACGTGCTGCGGCGCAACGCCCACGAGATCACGCGCCGCGCCGGGCGCGGCATCCGGGTGAGCTGTGCGGCCGCCCGCGACCGGCCGCGCAATTGCAACGTCGAGGGGATCCGGTTCAGCCGGGATCCCTACTCGGTGGTGGACGACCCGGACGTGCAGATCGTGGTGGAGCTGATCGGCGGTGTGGAGCTGGCCCGCGAGCTGATTCTGCGCGCGATCGCCAACGGGCGCCACGTAGTGACCGCCAACAAGGCGCTGATCGCGCGGCACGGCAACGAGCTGTTCGCCGCGGCCCGTGCGCGCGGCGTGATGGTCGCCTTCGAGGCGGCCGTCGCCGGCGGCATTCCGATCATCAAGGCGATCCGCGAGGGGCTGGCGGGCAATCGCATCGAATGGCTGGCGGGTATCATCAACGGGACCTGCAACTACATGCTCAGCGCCATGCGCGAGGAGGGGCGGGAGTTCGGCGAGGCCCTTGCCGAGGCGCAACGCCTGGGTTACGCGGAGGCCGATCCCGCATTCGACGTGGACGGGATCGACGCCGCGCACAAACTCACCATTCTCGCCTCGATCGCCTTCGGGATCCCGCTGCAGTTCGATCGCCTGCACGTGGAGGGCATACGCTACATCACGCGCACCGACGTCGTCTACGCGGAGGAACTCGGCTATCGGATCAAACACCTGGGGTTCGCGCGCGCTACCGCACAGGGGATCGAACTGCGCGTGCATCCGACCCTGATCCCGCACCGGCGCCTGATCGCCAACGTGGACGGGGTGATGAACGCCGTCCTGGTCAACGGCGACGCGGTCGGTCCCACGCTCTATTACGGCGCCGGCGCCGGCGCGGAACCCACCGCCTCGGCAGTGGTCGCGGACCTGGTCGACGTGGTACGCGCGCTGACCTCGGATCCGGAGAACCGCGTCCCGCATCTGGCGTTTCAGCCCGACGCGCTCGCCGATACGCCGATCCTGCCCATGGAGGCGGTGGAGACCGCCGACTATCTCCGTCTGCAGGCCCTGGACCGCCCGGGTGTGCTCGCCGACGTGACGCGCATCCTGGGCGAGCGCGGCATCAGCATCGAGGCGATGGTTCAGAAGGAACCGGCCGAGGGGCAGGACGACGTATCGGTGATCCTGCTCACCCAGCGGGTACGGGAGGGCCAGATGAACGACGCCATCCAGCACATCGAGCGGCTGCAATCGGTGACCGCCCCGGTGACCCGCATCCGGGTGGAGAGCCTGGGGCGCTAGGAGCCGGTTTCGACCATCATCACACCAGAGGCACCGCGACGTCGCGGGGCGCGCCCGGTGCGCCGTGTGCCGCAGAGGATTCAGACCATGCCGTTCCGCCCCCGATACACGGGCCTGATCGAAAAGTACCGCGACCGCCTGCCGGTGCGCGACGACACCCGGGTCATCAGCCTCGGCGAGGGCAACACCCCGCTGATCCGGCTCAACCACATCCCCGAGGACCTCGGCCGGGGGATCGACCTGTACGTGAAGTACGAGGGCCTGAACCCGACCGGCTCCTTCAAGGACCGCGGCATGACCCTGGCGGTCACCAAGGCGGTAGAGGAGGGCAGCCGGGCGGTGATCTGCGCCAGCACCGGTAACACCTCGGCCTCGGCCGCGGCCTACGCGGCGCGCGCCGGCATCCGCGCCTTCGTCCTGATCCCGGAGGGCAAGATCGCGCTCGGCAAGCTCGCCCAGGCGATGCTGCACGGCGCGGTGGTGTTGCAGATCCGCGGCAACTTCGACGTCGGTATGCGCCTCGTGAAGGAGGTCGCCGAGCAGGCCCCGGTGACCATTGTCAATTCGATCAACCCGTTCCGCCTGCAAGGCCAGAAGACCGCCGCCTTCGAGATCGTCGAGGAGTTGGGGTGCGCGCCCGACTATCACTGCCTGCCGGTGGGCAACGCCGGCAACATCAGCGCCCACTGGTTGGGCTATCGCGAGTACTTCGAACACGGCATCGTCAACAACCGGCCGGTGATGGTCGGCTACCAGGCGAGCGGCGCCGCGCCGTTTCTGCGCGGTGCGATGGTCGATCAGCCGGAGACGGTGGCTACCGCGATCCGCATCGGGCACCCGCAATCCTGGGACAAGGCATGGACGGTACAGAAGGAGTCCGGCGGCTGGTTCGACGAGTGCAGCGACGAGGAGATCCTCGCGGCGCAGCGCCTGCTCGCCGAACGCGAGGGGGTGTTCTGCGAACCGGCTTCGGCGACCTCGCTGGCCGGCGCATTGCGCGACGCACGCGCCGGGCGTATCCCGGAGGGGAGCAAGGTGGTCTGTACGCTCACCGGACACGGGCTCAAGGACCCGGACATCGTGATCGGCCAGTGCGGGGAACGGTTGCGGACGATCCCGGCGGAACTCGATGCGGTGCGACGGGCGATCCTGGAGCGATTGGAATAGCGGGAGGCGGCGCGGCCCGGCGCGCGCGGCGGGGATAGGTGCATGCGCGGAGCGGATGAGCCCCCGGCACTGACGCTGGTGATTCCGGGCCTGAGCGGGACGGGCGAGCGGGCGTCGGATGTCGCGCCGGAGCCCGGCGAGGGGCGACTCGCGGATCTCCCGCCCCTGCCGGCGCTCGGTTCGCTGATCGCGGCGGCGACGGCCTTTCCGGTGCCCGTGTCGGGTCCGGAGGCCACGCTGCTGCATCTGTCCGGGATCCCGCAGGAGCGGGCGCAGGACGCGGCATGCGCCGCCTTCTGCCGGCTCGGTGAGGGAGGGGCGTCGGTCGACGGCTGGTGGCTGCGGGCCGACCCGGTGCACCTGCACGCCGACTTCGGCCGGCTGGTGCTCGCCGACGGTGAGGCGCTGGCGGTGACGGCCGCCGAGGCCGCGGCGCTGGCGGCGGAATTGAACGAACGGCTGTTCCGCCTCGATGGGCTGGAATTGGAGGCTCCGTCCCCGACCTGCTGGTATCTCAGGTTGACGGGGGACCCGCAGATTCGCACCTGTGCGTTGAGCGGCGTGGTCGGGTGCGATGTGGCGCCGTGTCTGCCGGAGGGGCCCGGTGCCCGGGTATGGCGCACGCGCCTCAACGAGGTGCAGATGGTCCTGCACGCAAGTCCGGTCAACGAGGCCCGCGCCGCGCGCGGACTGGCGCCGATCAACAGCCTCTGGTTCTGGGGGCCGGGCACGGTTGCTACGCCGTCGCCGCGCTGGTCGCAGATCTTCGGTGGCGGGGTGTTGGCGCGGGGGATCGCCGCGGCGACCGGTCGATCCCATGAACCGGTGCCCGCTTCGGCCGCCGCCCTGCTTGCGGCCGCAAGTACCGACCGGCCCGTGCTCGCGGTACTCGATCACGCCCGGGTGCCGATGCTGCATGGGGATACGGCGCGCCGGCGCGAGGCGCTCGCCGTGCTGGAGCGGGACTGGTTCGTCGCGTTGCGGGCGCACCTGCGGGAGGCCCGCTCCTTTCATCCGGTTCTCTATACGGGCGACGGGCGGGCGTGGCGGTTGCGAGCGCCGCCGCGTTGGAGGCGCCGAGCGACGATCCGCACGGTACTCCATGATTTCATCATATAAAATAATCGGTTAACATAAATTTTTCATATTCTACATGAGAACAAGAGGTCGCTGATGTCCGCTCGGAACGGCCCGAATGCATCGGGGAGCGCGGTCGCCGGTCCGCGCATCGTGCGTCGCTCCCCGGTGGCCGGGTGTGCGCTACCGTCGGATCTGCACCCCGTTCTGCGGCGCGTCTACGCCGCGCGCGGCGTGCGTACGAGTGAAGAACTCGCCCTTTCCCTGGACCGGCTGTGTTCTCCGGGCGCGCTGGGGGGGATCGAGCGGGCCGCGGGACTGTTGGCCGAAGCGGTAGAGGGGGGCGGGCGGATCCTGTTCGTCGGTGACTTCGATGCCGACGGGGCGAGCAGCTGCGCGGTGGGGGTGCTCGGGTTGCGCGCACTGGGTGCGCGTCAGGTTCATTATCTGGTCCCGAACCGGTTCGAATTCGGCTATGGGCTGACCCCGGAGATCGTGGCCGTCGCCGCCGACTGGCGACCGGACCTGTTGATCACGGTCGACAACGGTACCGGCAGCATCGCCGGCGTGGCGCAGGCGCGAGGGCGCGGTTTCCGGGTGTTGATCACGGACCACCACCTGCCGGGGACCGAGTTGCCGGCGGCCGACGCGATCGTCAACCCGAACCTGCCGGGGGACGGATTTCCCAGCAAACATCTGGCGGGTGTCGGCGTCATCTTCTACGTGCTCTTGGCGCTGCGTGCGCGGCTGCGCGAGACGGGATGGTTCCGGCGCCGCGGCGTCGAGGTACCCAATCTCGCGTTCCTGCTCGACTTGGTGGCCCTGGGGACGGTGGCCGACCTGGTACCGCTGGATCGCAACAACCGCATCCTGGTGGCTCAGGGTCTGGCGCGCATCCGTGCCGGGCGCTGCCGTCCGGGGGTGGCGGCCCTGCTCGAGGTCGCGGGGCGGCGGCGCGCCCAAGTCGTGGCGGCGGATCTGGCGTTTGCCGTCGCGCCGCGGCTCAATGCCGCCGGACGCCTCGAGGACATGTCGCTCGGCATCGAATGCCTGCTTACACCGTCACCGGACGCGGCCCGCGACATGGCGCTGCGCCTGGATACGCTCAACCGGGAACGGCGCGCCATCGAGCGGGAGATGCACGGGCAGGCCCTGGCGGCGCTCGAGGACCTGCCGCAGGATCCGGGCGACCCGGCGCTGCCGGCCGGCCTTTGCCTGTATGACGAGCGTTGGCATCAGGGCGTGATCGGGATCCTCGCCGCACGGATCCGCGAGCGTTTTCACCGCCCGGTGATCGCCTTCGCTCCGGCCGGCGACGAACTCAAGGGTTCGGCGCGATCGGTGCCGGGTCTGCACATCCGTGACACCCTGGAGGCGGTCGCGGGGTGTCGTCCCGGACTGCTGGGGCGCTTCGGCGGCCACGCCATGGCGGCGGGTCTGAGTCTCGCGCCGCGCGATCTTCCGGCGTTTCGCCGCGCCTTCGAGGAGGAAGTACAGCGCCGCCTCGGCCCGGCGGACCTGCAGGGTACCCTGTACACGGACGGTGCGCTGGCGGCGGCGGAACTCAATCTGGGGCTCGCCCGCCTGCTGCGCGACGCCGGACCCTGGGGGCAGGGGTTCCCGGAGCCGCGGTTCGACGGGACATTCGAGGTGTTGACCCAGCGGGTGGTCGGGGACGGACACCTCAAGTTCACCGTGCGGCCCCTGGATGGGGATCGGTGCGTCGAGGCGATCGCCTTCCGCACGCCGGCGCCGGCCGAACCCCTGCGCCGCGCCCGTCTCGCCTTCCGGCTGGACGTCAACGAATACCGGGGGGCCTGCAGCGCCCAATTGCTCGTCGAGCGGATCGAGGCACTGTAAAATCGCGAACGCGCCGCGCGTGGTCCCCATCACGGGCGGGGCTGGTGTATCATTGCGCGCCGGGCGCCGCCCGGGCGCCGGGGGAGGTCGTATCCGTCATGCTCGAAGTCAACGCCGTTGTACATCGCATCGAAGACCTGGAAGGGCGGGTCGACGCCCTCAGGGGGTATCTTTGACTACGATGCCGGACGCGAACGTCTGGCCGAGGTCCGGCGCGAGTTGGAACAGCCCGAGATCTGGCGGAATCCGGAGCAGGCGCAGACCCTGGGCCGGGAGCGGGCGCGGCTCGAGGAGCAGGTCGGCGTCGTCGATGAGGTGAGCGCGGGCCTGCGCGAGGCGCGCGAACTGCTCGAACTGGTCGCGGAGGAGGACGATCAGGCGGCGTTCGACGCCCTCGTCCGGGATCTCGACCGCGCCGAGGCGCGTGTCGGGCAGTTGGAATTCCGCCGCATGTTCTCGGGCGGGATGGACGCGAAGAACGCGTTCCTCGACGTCCAGGCCGGCTCCGGCGGCACCGAGGCCCAGGACTGGGCCGAGATGTTGCTGCGCATGTACCTGCGCTGGGCCGAGCGACGCGGCTTCGCCACCGAGCTGATCGAGGTCTCCCCGGGGGAGGTGGCCGGCGTCAAGAGCGCGACCGTGAAGGTGGAGGGCGACTACGCCTATGGCTGGTTGCGCACCGAGACCGGCGTGCACCGGCTGGTGCGCAAGTCGCCGTTCGATTCGGGCAACCGGCGCCATACCTCGTTCGCCGCGGTGTTCGTCTCCCCCGAAGTGGACGACAGCATCGACGTGGAGATCAATCCGGCCGATCTGCGCATCGACGTCTACCGCGCGAGCGGCGCGGGCGGGCAGCACGTCAATCGTACCGAGTCGGCCGTGCGCATCACCCACCGCCCTTCAGGGATCGTCGTGCAGTGTCAGAACGACCGCTCGCAGCACAAGAACAAGGCCACGGCCATGAAGCAGCTCAAGGCCAAGCTCTACGAGTTGGAGGAGCAGAAACGGCGCGCCGCCCAGCAGATCGTGGAGGACAGCAAGTCCGACATCGGCTGGGGGCGTCAGATCCGCTCCTACGTGCTGGACCAGTCGCGCATCAAGGACCTGCGCACGGGCGTGGAGACCGGCAACCCGCAGGCGGTGCTCGACGGCGATCTGGACGCGTTCATCGAGGCCAGCCTCAGGGCCGGCGTGTGAGCCGCGTGCGCGGCGTGTGCCGCTACGACTGCGAGGAAGACGGAACGCCATGAGCGAATCCGACGACAACCGGCTGATCGCCGAACGCCGTGCCAAGCTGGCCGCGTTGCGCGAGCGGGGACCGGCGTTTCCCAATGACTTCCGCCGTGACGCGCTGGCCGCGGACCTGCACCGGGTCTTCGACGACGTGGACGGGGAGCGGCTGGAGGCCGACCCGCACCCGGTGCGGATCGCCGGGCGCATGCTGGCCAAGCGCGTGATGGGCAAGGCGAGCTTCGCGCAGTTGCAGGATATGAGCGGGCGCATCCAGGTGTTCCTCCAGCGCGATGCGCTGCCCGACGGCGTCTATGCGGATTTCAAGGGCTGGGACGTGGGCGACATCGTGGGTGTCGAGGGGCCGTTGTTCCGGACCCGCACCGGGGAACTCACGGTGCGCGCCGGGCGGGCGCGGGTGCTGGTCAAGTCGCTGCGTCCGCTGCCCGAGAAGTTCCACGGACTGACCAATCAGGAAATGCGCTATCGGCAGCGCTACGTGGACTTGGTCATGAACGAGTCCACACGCCGGGTCTTTCATCTGCGCAGTGCGATCGTGCGCTACCTGCGTCGGTTCCTCGACGAGCGCGGCTTCATCGAGGTCGAGACGCCGATGATGCATGCCATCCCGGGCGGTGCCGCGGCGCGCCCGTTCGTCACCCACCACAACGCCCTGGAGATGGACCTCTATCTGCGCGTCGCCCCGGAACTGTATCTCAAGCGGCTGGTGGTCGGGGGGCTGGAGAAGGTCTACGAACTGAACCGCAACTTCCGCAACGAGGGCGTCTCCACGCGCCACAACCCCGAGTTCACGATGCTCGAGTTCTATCAGGCCTACGCCGATTACGAGGACCTGATGGACCTGACCGAGACCCTGTTCCGCGACATGGCCGTGGAACTGCTGGGCGATGCGGTCATCCGCTGCCAGGGGAAAGACTACGATTTCGGCCGACCGTTTACGCGCATGACGGTGCGCGAGGCACTGCTGCGGTTCATCCCGGAGTTGGCCGGCGGCGGGGTCGACGACCCGCAGGCGCTGCGCGCGCTGTGCGCGCGCCACGGTGTCGCCGTCGAGCCGCATCACGGCGCGGGCCGCCTGCAGATGGAGCTGTTCGACAAGATCGTGGAGGCGAAGCTCGCCGATCCCACCTTCATCACCGCCTATCCCACCGAGGTTTCTCCCCTGGCGCGTCGCAACGACGCGGATCCCTCGGTGACCGACCGCTTCGAACTCATTGTCGACGGGCGCGAGATCGCCAACGGTTTCTCGGAACTGAACGACCCGGAAGACCAGGCGGAGCGCTTCCGGCATCAGGCGCAGGAGAAAGCGGCCGGCGACGAGGAGGCCATGCACTACGACGCGGACTACATCCGCGCACTGGAATACGGCCTGCCGCCCACCGCCGGCGAAGGCATCGGCGTCGATCGGCTGGTGATGCTGTTCGCCGACGCGGCCTCGATCCGCGACGTGCTGCTGTTCCCGCATATGCGCCCGGAGTGAGGCGAGGGGTCAAGGGGTCACGTCCTCTACGATCAATGTCCCGCCGAGGCAACGTCTGGCTACTTCGTAGAATCCACATTCTACGGTGTCTGGGTATTGGCTGCTCCCCCCTGGAGAGGTGTGGAGCGTCCTGAGTATCACTTAACTTATTGATTTATATTTACTGAGACCTGATTACACGGGTATTCTCAATTTCGCCGGCTGGTATGCCGGCGAATATTGACATTATTTTCAATTACCCTATAGTGCGGCGTTATGAGGATAATATCCGGTCTGAATTTCGAAGCCGGGATCGCCGGTCTTTCATCCAACCAAACCTTGGTCTGGGGATTTCGTTCGGGTGATCGGGGTACCCACACCAGTCGGACAATCATGCTCGATGAGCTATCGCATCTTCTGGATGCGGTTCCGGGCGAGGCGCCCCGAGCGAACTACGCGACCGCCGTCATGGAAGACAACTGTCTTGGTAAGAGGACGGTGGCAACCCGCAAGCTCTCCCTACAACGGCTGATCGAACTCTACGGTCTCGATGCTCGGGTGGTCTTATTCCGGGTTCTTAGGGATTTCTGGAGTCGTCACGAAACCAGCCGCCCCCTCCTGGCGCTCCTGCTCGCCCTTGCGCGCGACCCGCTGCTACGGGCGACTGCACGAGCCGTTGTCGGTACACCGTTTGGCCACGAGTTCGCGCGGCAATCCATGAAGGATACCCTTTCCAATGCAGTCGGAGGTCGCTTGAACGAAGCGACGCTCGACAAGGTGATGCGCAACGCTTCGTCGTCATGGACACAGTCCGGTCACCTGAGGGGAAGAAGTCGAAAGACCAGGCGGCGCGTCGAGGCTACACCAGCCGCAACTACCTACGCATTATTGCTGGGTTTTGCAATCGGCCGGCGTGGTCGTCTGCTGTTCGAGACACCCTGGACCGCTGTGTTGGATGCCGGTCCCGACGAACTCATCGACGTCGCCGTCGATGCCAAGCGACTCGGGCTGCTCGATATCAAACAGTCCGGATCGATGATCGACGTGTCGTTTCCGACGATACTCGCCGGAAAGGAACGGGAGTTGGTCTATGGGGCGCATCGACAGGTTGGCTGAGCGCTACAAGAGCTATATCGCGCTGCCGTGGCAGAGGGATCTGGCCGGTGCACAGCGCGCTCTATTCATCGTCTACGACAGTGCCGACGAGCGACGACTGCGGGCACGCAAGGATTTGTTTGAACTGGCGACCAAAGAGGCCGGGCATGGCTGGTTCGAGTGTGATCTGACTAAGGTATTCGCAAAATGGATGGCGAATACGGAGTATCGGGATAGTTATTTCGAGTCGCCGGAAGACCTTGAGTTGAAGCTCGAAGATGACTTTCTGGAACACATCGCCGGCCGGGTACGGGAAGTGCTGACGGCACCGGAAGTGGATGAAAGTTCGGCGGTCGGCATCTATGGCATCGCCTCGCTGTTCGGGTTCGTCCGCGTATCGGAGTTAATGAAGGAAATCGAGAGGGATATCCGAGGCCGTATAGTGGTGTTTTTCCCGGGCGAGTACGAGAACAGCAACTATCGGTTGTTGAATGCACGGGACGGATGGAACTATCTCGCAGTCCCGATCACCCTGCAAGAAGACCGAGGAGTGTACGAGGCATGAAAAACCGGGACATCTACCAGCGAGACCCCGGAAAGATCACCTTGCTCAACAATGGCGTGGCTGCAATGACCGACGCCCTGACCGATGAGGAGCGGCGCACGCTGCGTTTCGAACTCGAGCACTTCGTCTGCGAAGGTGAGTATCGGCGCGGCCTCGTTCGCATCCTCGATTCGTACGTCAGCAACCAGGGTCGGCCCGAACAGCCGGCCGCTTGGATCAGCGGGTTCTTCGGCAGCGGTAAGTCCCACTTGGCAAAAATGCTGCGCTTCCTGTGGACGGACTACACTTTTCCCGAAGATGGCGCCAGTGCTCGGGGGCTTGCACGGCTTCCGAACGATGTGCAGGACTTGCTAAAAGAAATCTCGACCCTCGGTAAGCGAGGCCATGGACTGCATGCCGCAGCGGGAAATCTCGGTGCCGGCGCCGGAGACAGCGTTCGGCTCGCGCTTCTCGGGATCGTGTTCAAATCCGCGGAACTGCCCGAGAGTTTTCCCCAGGCGCGCTTCTGCCTCTGGCTGAAAAAGAACGGCATCTATGACCAAGTGCGTACTGTGGTCGAGGCGCAAGACCGGGAATTCCGGCGCGAGCTGAACGACCTGTATGTCAGCCCGCTGATCGCCAAGGCGCTGCTCGCGGCTTACCCGAATTTCGCCGGCGGCGAGAAGGATGCCAGGGCCGCACTGCGGGCTCAGTTTTCCAAGCCCAAGGATATCACCACGGACGAATTCGTCGGTGCGCTGTACGATACACTGGCGCCCAACGGCGACGTGCCTTGCACCGTCGTCATCCTCGACGAGGTACAGCAGTACATCGGCGACGATACCAGCCGTTCCTATGTGGTTCAGGAGGTCGTTGAGGCATGCAGCAAACGGTTTGGCGATCGCGTGCTCTTCCTGGGCACCGGACAAACCGCGCTCTCCGGAACACCGGCGCTGCAACGTCTTCAGGGTCGGTTCACGGTCAATGTCGAACTCTCGGACAACGACGTCGAAACGGTCACCCGGCGGGTCGTGCTGGCGAAGCGCCCGGACCGCCTCAACGACGTCAACTCGACGTTGGCAGCCAACGCCGGAGAACTCGACCGTCACCTGGTGGGCACCAAGATCGGCCCCCGTAGCGAGGACAAGTCGATCCTGATCGAGGACTATCCGTTGCTGCCCGTGCGCCGGCGCTTCTGGGAGCATACGTTGCGCGCGGTTGACCGCGCGGGCACCGCAGGCCAGCTCCGCACGCAGTTGCGCATCGTCTACGATGCCGCACGTCGTACCGCCGAGGAACCGGTCGGGTCGGTGGTGCCGGCGGACTTCCTGTTCGAGGAGATCTCCGCCAATCTGCTGCAGTCCGGAGTGCTGCTCCGCGAGGTCAATAAAACCATTATCGAGCAGGACGACGGGACTCCTGATGGCCATCTGAAGTCGCGGTTGTGTGCGCTGGTGTTCCTGATCCGCAAGCTTCCGAGAGAAGCCGGTGTCGATATCGGCCTTCGCGCCACCGCCGGTGCGTTGGCCGATCTGCTGGTGGAGGATCTGGCGAAAGATGGGTCGACACTGCGGGGTCAGATACCGCAGCGGCTGGACGAACTGGCGGCCGCCGGCACGTTGATGAAGCTGGATGACGAGTACAGTTTGCAAACGCGGGAGAGCAGCGAATGGGAAGCCGAGTTCCGCAACCGGCAAGCCAGGCTCGCCAATGATCCCACTCGAATGAGCAGCAAACGCGCCCAGCTCCTTGGAGCCGCGGTACAGGATGCGGTGGGATCCGTGAAGCTCGTGCATGGCAAGTGCAAAGAACCCCGGAAGCTCGCACTGCACTTCGGCGCCGAACCGCCGCAGGGCACCGGCCACGAAATTCCGGTGTGGATTCGCGATGAGTGGGGCGCTTCCGGGAAGGACGTGGTCTCCGATGCGCGCATGGCGGGCTCGGATAGCCCGGTCATCCATATATTCGTCCCGAAGTCCCGCGCCGATGCGCTGGCGCGTGTTATCGCCTCCCAGGGCGCGGCCAAGGAGACGCTGGAATATAAAGGCGTACCCTCGACCCCCGAGGGCATCGAGGCCCGTCAGGGCATGGAAACACGTTTTACTGAAGCGACGAACAGCCTGCGAATGTTGGTAGCCGAAGTCATCGATGGGGCGAAGGTGTTCCAGGGAGGCGGCGCCGAACGGTTGGAGACGACCCTGCTGGATAAGGTGCGCGAAGCCGCTGGAGCCTCGCTGGACCGCTTGTTCTACGAGTTCAAGGACGCCGACGACCACCGCTGGCCGAAAGTCATCGAACGCGCCCGAAAAGGGGCCGAGCATCCACTTGAGATTATGGATTACGATGGCAAGACCGAAGATCATCCGGTTTGCTCGTCCGTGCTGTCCTTCGTCGGCTCCGGGAAGAAGGGTAAGGATGTGCGCGCCCATTTCTCGAATCCGCCCTATGGTTGGTCGCGGGATGCAATCGATGCCGCGCTCATCGGCCTGTTCGGAACCGGGCATCTGCGCGCGATCGCCAACGGAGTACCACTCAAGCCGGGACGACTGGATCAGGTAAAGGTGTCGATTACCGACTTCCGCGTCGAGAGTGCGACCATTGACACCCGGCAGCGCCTCAAGGTACGCAAGCTGTTTCAGACGGCCGGGATTTCCTGCAAGCCGAACGAGGAAGCGGCGGCTGCCGGCCAATTCCTGGAAAAACTTGCCGATCTGGCGAACGCAGCGGGCGGCGAAGCCCCGCTGCCCGAACGTCCGGATACCCGCCACCTGTTGGAGCTGCAGTCGCTTATCGGTAACGAGCAATTGCTCGGCATCCTCAACCACCACGACGGGCTCGACAAGGACATCGAAGAGTGGGGTATGGCGTGCGAGATGGCAGAGAAGCGCCTACCGGGCTATAAACGTTTGCTGGTGTTGGCCAAGCATGCCGAAGGTTTGGATGCCGCCGGGGAGGCGAAGCCGCAGATCGATGCGATCGCGGCGAACCGCGGCCTGCTCGATGCGATGGACTCGGTACCCGACCTCACCAAGGCGCTGACAGATGCGCTCCGAGCCGCCCTTACGCAAGCAGAGAATCGCTATGCTGAAACCTACGATGAGGAATGGCGGCGCCTTGCAAATGCAGAGAGCTGGCGGAAGATCGGGCAGAAGGAACAGGATCGAATTCTCGGCCAATTGCACATCGAGAAGGCCGGTAAAGGTGCGACCGGTACCGAGCAGGAAGTGCTCGAATCCCTGGAGCGCATTTCCCTCGACGCATGGAGAACCCGAACGGCGGCACTCTCGCAGCTATTCGCAGACGCACGCATTCAGGCAGACAAGCTGGTGGAGCCCAAGACCCGCCACGTGAAGCTCGCCAGCGCCACCCTCCGCACGCCCGAAGAGGTCAAAGAATGGGTTGAAAAGACCGAGCAGGAGTTGCTTGGGCAGATCAAGCAAGGGCCGGTGGTCGTAAACTGAAAAAGGCGAATCGGAGAGGAGGACCCTGCATGAATAAACAATTAACTGCGATCATTGAACGTGAGGGTGATGGGTACGTCGCCCTGTGTCCGGATGTGGATGTTGCCAGCCAGGGTGACACCGTGGATGAGGCGCGCGACAACCTCAAAGAGGCGTTGGAACTGTTCTTCGAGACCGCTTCCACCACGGAAATTCGGCAGCGATTCCATGATGAAGTCTACGTGACTCATGTCGAGGTGGCCGTTGGGTAAACTGCGGGTTCTCTCCGGTCGTGAGGTCTGCCGGATTCTTGCAGATCATGGTTTCGTCGAGGTCAGACGCAGGGGAAGCCATGGGGTGATGCAGAAGGCTGAATTGGGAAGTACTGTCACCGTTCCGGTGCCGGACCACAAGGAACTGCGCATGGGAACTCTGATGTCGATTATCCGGCAATCGGGATTGCCGCGTTCGGAATTCGAGTGACCGAAGTCATGCAGGCGCTCTCACCGGACTTTCGCAGGCGACTCGAGCGAGCCGTCGCCCAGGCGCGTGATATCGCCGAAACCGGCGCTCATGCGGCATTGGAGGCGCTTGCCGTGCATCACCACGAGCCCTATGGCCATATGACCTCGGGGCAGCGCATCCTGCGCCGGCGCCTGCGCGCCCACGCGCGCCGGCTCGGTGACCGGCTCGATGCACGTTCCGGCAGTCACGGCATCGATCACTTGGTGCACGAGTGTGCCTACGAGCATTGGCACGGGATGCTCTTCGCCCGCTTTCTCGCCGAGAACGACTTGCTTATCGAGCCAACGGCGGGTGTCGCCATTTCGCTCGCGGAATGCGAGGATCTGGCGAAGGAAGAGGGTATCGACAAATGGATGCTCGCCGCGCGCTTTGCCCATGACATGTTGCCCCAGGTGTTTCGACCGGACCAGGTAGAAGCGGCGTCCCGCCGCTTTAATAAAACGCGCCGGGACGGCGCGTCTACCAACCCAATGGTAGAAGCGGCGTCCGGCATGGTAGAAGCGGCGTCCCGCCGCTTTAATGAAATACACCGGGACGGCGCGTCTACCAAGCCGGTGTTTGAAGTCCAACTCGCACGGGAACATCGATTGAAGTTGGAAGATTTGCTTGAAAGCCTGCCGCGCGATGTGTTTTCAGCGACCGATTCGCTCGGTTGGGTATACCAATTCTGGCAGTCTAAAAAGAAGGATGAGGTGAACCGTTCCGAGGTCAAGATCGGGGCGGACGAATTGCCTGCCGTGACCCAGCTATTCACCGAACCCTACATGGTGCAGTTCCTGTTGCACAATTCGCTCGGGGCGTGGTGGGTCAGCCGACACCCCGACAAGCCCTGTCCCGTTGACTTGACCTGTCTCCGTAAGGTAGAAGCGGCGTCCCGCCGCTTTAATAAAACGCGCCGAGACGGCGCGTCTACCAACCCAATGGTAGAAGCGGGCTCTGGCGTGGTAGAAGCGGCGTCCCGCCGCTTTAATAAAACACACCGGGACGGCGCGTCTACCCTCGGCTTTTATGACCCAAAAGCCTCTCTTGGTACGCTCTCCGGCAACTTACCCCATTGGCGTCAGGACGGTGCGAGCTACTTCGTGACCTTTCGCACCGCCGACTCGCTGCCACAGGAAAAGCTCAAGCAATGGGAAAAGGAACGTGAGCAGTGGCTTGCCACTCATCCGGAGCCCCATTCGGATGAAGAAAAACGCGAATATCAGCAACGCTTTTCCGAACGCATCCAGCAGTGGTTGGATGTCGGCTATGGCGAATGTGTGCTGGCCCAATCTGATATCAAGACTGTTGTCGAACGGGCGCTGCACCATTTCGACGGTGAGCGTTACCATCTCCACGAGTTCGTGGTCATGCCCAACCACGTACATGCGTTGGTCAGCCCGCTGGGCGAATACCGGCTCTCCAACATTCTGCACTCATGGAAATCCTTCACCGCGCATGAAATCAACCAGCGCCTGGGTAGAGAGGGCCCGTTCTGGCAAAAAGAGTCGTTTGACCATCTGGTCCGCAATGCCGAGCAAGCGGAGCATATCCGCCAATACATCCACGACAACCCCATGGTAGAAGCGGCGTCCCGCCGCTTTGATGAAACGCGCCGAGACGGCGCGTCTACCAACCCCAAGGTAGACGCCACCTCTGGCAGGGTAGAAGCGGCGTCCCGCCGCTTTGAAGAAACGCGTCGGGACGGCGCATCTACCAGCCCAATGGTAGAAGCGGCCTCTGGCCGCTTTGAAGAAACGCGCCGGGACGGCGCGTCTACCCCCGCCGCCGGCGGATTCGAGGGCTGGCCCGACGAACTCTCTGCATTCCGCCTGCTCGACCCCTGTTGCGGCTCGGGGCATTTCCTGGTCGCCGCCTTCCTGATGCTGGTGCCCATGCGCATGTCGCTGGAGGGCCTGAACGCCACGCAGGCCGTGGATGCGGTACTACGCGACAATCTGCACGGCCTGGAACTGGATCGGCGCTGCGTGGCCATCGCCGCCTTCGCGCTCGCCCTGGAGGCCTGGCGCTATCCCAATGCCGGTGGCTATCGCCCACTCCCAAAGTTCAACCTGGCTTGGTGTGGCCAGCCGGTGACCGGAAAGCGCGAGCAGTGGTTGGCGTTGGCCGGGGGTGACCGCCGGCTCGAGTTGGGTATGACGGCACTCTACGATACCTTCCGAGATGCTCCGGTGCTGGGTAGCCTGATTGATCCGTCCCGCTCCGTACACGAGGATATGCCGGGGTTTACGGCCGGCTTTGCAGAGCTGGAACCGCTGCTGGAGCAGGCCTTGCGGGATCATTCGGGCGAAGAGGAGTGGGAAGAGACCGCCATCGCCGCGCGCGGGCTCGCCGAGGCCGCCCGGCTGCTTGGGGATCATTACCACCTGGTCATCACCAACGTCCCCTATCTCGCTCGCGGCAAGCAGGGTGAGCGGCTGCGTACATTCTGCGCGACCCATTACCCCAAGGCCAAGAACGATCTGGCCAATGTCTTTCTGGAGCGCTGCCTGGAGCTGAGTGGTAGAAGTGGAAGCGGCTTCCAGCCGCTTGATCGACAAACCAAGCGGCAGAAATGTGGAAGCGCCATCCTGGCGCTTGATCAAAAAGACAAGCGGCTGGAA